>JAEEGL013571974.1_pt1 | contig 104753 bp, 171 predicted proteins | sample 9134231 | NCBI WGS metagenome assembly JAEEGL01 (sample SAMN16246548, study PRJNA631951) | gut metagenome | biome: gut microbiome; feature: rumen; material: fiber-attached | host: Bos | place: Iran: Karaj | collected 2018-10
CGCTTTCTACGGCGAATCTTGCTACATCATACAGACGATCTACAACGAAGTCATACTTTTCCTCTAAAACAGCTTTGGCTACAAGCTCTTCACTGAGTCCCTTGAGGATTGTATTTTTGTTGAGATTCTTAGCCATTCCGACCAGCGCTCGCAATACACTAAATGCGAAGTCACGAAAACTGATAGTCTTCTCCAAATTGAACAGTCGATTCCACCATCGCACACTCCGCTTACCTAAAGTGAGTGTACCATCCTGATTAATATCTAGGATCTTATAAGCTTCACGATGCTCAACGTCCATAAAGACTGCCTCAGCAATCTTCGGTTCCATAAGGAGCAGTTCTATTAGCTTCTGACTATGAGTGGTCAGATTTTGCTTCATCTGTCTATGTATTAGTCTTCGTCATGAATGTCGATGTTCACAGCAGGGCACGTTGCAGGGCATGTGCCAGTTGCTGTACGTTCCTGGCGGTAACGACGTGCCTTATCGATGTTTGAGTTCTTCGTGTCGATGATCAGCTTGCGCTGCTTCTGCAGAGCTTCTATCAAACGGTCAATCCGAGTGATTTCGTTGTCGTTGAGAGTGTTCATCTTTTCGACAAGCTGGTCGGGGTCTGCAAAGATCTTCGACTTGTCACCCTTGAGTGCAACACCGAGCACTGCGTCGTCTGAGCTGTTGGAATACACGCTCATGTCACATGTGATGGGGATCACAGCTTCCTGAGAGAATTCCTTATTGCCCACGACCTTCTTGCGTCCGCGATTGATGTATACCACGGATGCGCCTTCTGCATTTTCGCCTACTTCTACGGCTACGATGTCTGTACCGCTCACCTTGAAACGGCGCGGACTGCGGTTGAGTACGAGGTCCAGATTGTTGTTGGCCTCTGAGTTGAGAACTTCTGCAGCATGGCAGGGATTTGTGTCGACCTGTTCGATCCGGAAATACTGGCCTCCGAAACCTTTACCGATATTCGAGAGAGGCTTGCGATTGTTCGCTACGACTGTAGCATTTACTTTTAATTGTACTGGTTCCATTTTTTAAGTATCCTTTTTGATATCGTTCTTGATTGAACCAACGATACCTAATTAATAAACTGTGCACTTTTAGGCAGTGCGTTATTAGCCTATAGAAAAAAGTTTGTCTTTTGATTATTTGACACCGGATACAACGATACGGTGGCGAGTCTCCTATCCTGTGCTGGTAGTCTTACCAGCCGCTTTCACTCCTTTGTTTTAGCGTGTATCTAAGCGATATTTGCAGGAACCCAACGGTAGGGTTAACTAAGCCTTTCAACAAAGAGAATCCCATTCTTAAAGCTTTGAATGACAGGTTATCGAATCAACGATATATAATCTACTTGACTTTTTGTTTTAGAGTTTAAAACAGTACTGAAACGATATTATTCCAGCTGCGTACATTACGCATTTTTGTCCGTTGGCAAAATTTTACTTTCGTAACTAGTGCTCATAGGACCCCACAAAAACATGATTTCTTCAATGTATTTTCCAGGTACAAAAGAAATCACATGTGTATATTTTCTGATTATTTAATAAGCCTTACAGCTAATATACAAAACGTGCTTATTTCCTGCTTTCGACTAGCATTGGCATACTACGAGAGGAGTTCGTTTCATTATCGAACAGTACTACCAGCTCCATAACTGGCTACTCTACGGCTTTTTGTTGTACATTCAGCTTTGCTGCTGTCTTCTGTTTATAGTGCACGAATATGGGGAATTCAACCCTTACATTATCTGCTTTTGTCACCCACTTTATCTTCTTTACACACATCGCGAGACAGGCGATAGTGGCTCCTGCATACGATTATATCACTGCGTCTAATCAGTCGATAAAGCTGCCTTGTAAGCATTACTGTATTAGCTTCTACCTTTCGGGGAACACATAGATTTGCAGTCTATGCTTTAGCCTGGTTAGCATCATAACGGTTGGCACTCGGTCTGACTTCAGTATAAGATAGCTATTCTTTCCTCCATACAACAGAGGCTAGCGGCTTACTACTCCGATTATAGAATAACATAATATACCTATCAGGGGACATCCGATTTTGTTGTTTAACATGTTCACGATCACTGTTCCTACGGCTTACTTTATACTCTATCTTCAACTACACCTTCTTTACGATGTCGCGAAGTTCGTATTATCCTATCCGTGTTAGGCTAGGTTGATCTACATTAATACTGGAATGTATTAGTTCGAATCGACCCATCAAGACTTGTTTGTTTTTGGCTGTCAAGGAACCATCTAAGTTTACGTTTTGCGGAAAGTATTACAAATCGTCTACCATTTGTAAATGACTGTCTACCATCAGACTTATGTATGCGGTCTCGTGGCGCAATATCCCCTTGCATCGAGGACCTGGTCATTTTGCTTTTATATCCCGCACAAACGACCAAAGCTAGGCGGGCACTCGTACTTTCTCAAGCTCTTTTGGAAGTATACTCGAATCGAACGGCTAGGATTTATTGTACGACGTAGTTACGGTACGCCTCGTAAGTAACTTTACGATAGATGTCTCAGTACACCCCATCCCTGGATCCCCGTATGGAGATTAGCTAACTTCCATATCATCAAGATATCATAATGAGTAATTTTCACCCCTTCATAAACCGCTTGGAACGGTTGAACACTAGGCTACGACTTTAAAAGGACCTTTTCCAGTATGCATCATATTAGGTTTGGAATCTAATATGTTTCAACTCGTGTTTCGTTATACTACTAATATGCACGTATAGTAGTTTGTCCGATACGGTATCACTTTGCGCTTTTTGCGACTTACGCTGTTTTTCCTACTATCCCACCTCCAGACGGTTCTCGTGGGCCGGATTGGGTTTGATACAAGCTTACCCAAATATATTAAAGTTTTTCACACTTTAATATCTTCCGTAGTACCTTTTGGATTTTTGTGGGGAAACCACGCACCATATTCTCCTACCCAGTAAATAAAGATTGTTCTCGAGCAGTTTAACGTCTTACTCAGGACGCGTACATACAGGCTAATGAGACCTGTTCTTATGGTTTCTAAAACCCTTCGAGTACTGACGTAGAATCTCTAAGATTGCTACCGGAGTGGATTTCGTTTTCAGACGAATACACCGTCTTGCCATCGACAGTGAGAATGATAACAGGAGTCAGCTCAACTGTATCTTCATCTGTGGGTTCCTCCTCACGATCCCCCGGACTTTTGTTTTTAACAGACATGACATTTATTTCTGGAAGTTCATTTGCCAGCACATATATCGTGTCCGTCATATGATTCGGGCCCGGAATCCGAACATATTTTGTGTTATTAACATACACAGTGTCATGTATTACAAGACGAACTGTGTCTTTACCTATCTCTTTCGCTTCCTCAATAACTGTGTTAAGGGGAAGCACTTGCGCTGTTACGGTCTTATACGGAATCGTAGCGGCTGCTAGCGTGTTCTGTTTGGGAACGCTGGTAGTCTTGTTGTCTATGATATGAAACCCTAAGAAGGCCATACACATACAACAGATTGTTGTGAGTAACTTATTCATAACTTTGATAGTTTGATTGTTATTCATCATCACTGACCGTAGGACGAATGCGATTTAGAATAAATTTCCAAAGATTCTTCAAGCGTCCTCGAATACTTCTTATTGGATGTTCTCTCCTAAACCGCTTTATGCGTTTTTTTCAGAATCCTTCTTTTCAGTCTTCTTCTGTTCCGCCCACTCTTTCTTCATCGCCTTGATCAGCTCTTCTCGTTCTTCCTGAGAGCGTTCTTCAAGTTCTGAGATGTTCGTGAGGCCACAGTCCATCAGCTGTTCTCCAGGATCGCGGAACAAGTTGATGATGTGGAAGCCGTACTGCTGGATGTTTGTATCCAAGTTCTTGTAATCGGAGGTTGACAAGTTCTTGTTGTAGTACGACTTGCAGATGCGATTGAACGTGGTGTTTGCACTCTGACATTCGGGCGTGAGTGTTCCACCTTCGTCGAAGTGAGAACCAATGTCTTTCAACAGATTGGTAACCTCATCCGCATTTGGCGCAGTGATGTAGTCAATGATGTCTTTGTACGATTCGATCTGCTTGTTACACAGATCGATTTCTTTCGCGTTTTTCTTAGCGTCCATGCTTTCGACAGCCTTCTTGTTGGACTCGATATTGGCGTTGCAAACCCACTTCACGATGGACTTGACGCAATATGCGATTTCCTGATCTTCCAAAGCAGGAATTCCTTCCTTGTTCTTTATGGCGTCGCGGAAGATGGTGAAGGCGTGAATAGGACTCTTCTCAATCTTGGTAACATTTGCCATGCCCCTGCCAATGCCCGAGAAGAACACGGAAGGTTTGACATAGCTAAACATGTCGTCCAGCCAGTCACCAGAGTTACGAGATTCGAATTTGGCTTTTGCCTGTTCTGCATTTTCAGCAAGGGAGGCTTCGTGGAGTCGAAACTTGCGCATGAATTCGATTCCATCAGTGATAATGTCTACCAGGCGGTACTTCTTATCGAGAATCTTGTATTCAAGAGCCTTCTTGAGATCCTCTTCTGATGTTATCTTCTCTGGGTCCAGTTCGGGAGCTTGACCTTTTCGGATTTCGTTCTCCTTCTTGAGCTGTTCTTTCGCTTCCTTCGGAATTTCTACAGCTTTTGCTTCAAGCTTCACCTGTCCTCCTTCGAGTGTGGGTAAAGCCTTAATATCAGGCAGCGTGTATCCGAGGGCTGCAGCGGCCTCAATAAGGCCCGAATAACCGCTCTTCTGCATGATAAATGCAAAACTGTCGTCTCCGTTGGCTGAATGCTCTGCCAACGCACAGAGGCTACCGATAGCCACGATGTTGTTCGCGGTGCGCTTGACTTCCGTCGGAAATTGCAAGGCCGGATCTTGTGGTTCAACCATTGTCTTGTGAACAAGGTTGAGTGCCATTACCTGTGCATCGGGCGACAAGGTTCGAGTCTTCTTCACAAACTCTTCTGGTTTTGTGATTACTTGAGTGACAATCTTGTCCTTGTCTTTTGTTGCGTCTATCACCTCAGGCTCGGTGGTAGAAACCTCGGGTGTTTTAGGAGCCTTCCCGGGAGTTTTTGGTGCTTTTGTTTGTGCTGAAGTCTTTATCTCTGCACTTTTATTTTTCCTAGACATTTTGATAATGAATTAGAAATGGTTAATTACTTGGTCATGTGTGACCGTTATTTATCTCTTGATGTTTGATATTCATCAGTCATGATGTATCAAACGGCATACCCGGTCTTCCTCGATTTAGCGGGTTGAAATAATTTGTTGGTTGACCTCGGATTTCCCCAAAGATCATACTCGGAGCGCTAGACTTAATCTTACTATCACGCACAGGGACCTCTATATCCTTAACCGCAGGATTTGCTGTGTAAGCGAGGGCATCTCCCAGCACCGTGTAGAGGTCTACACAATTTGCTGGGGACACCTGCGTGGGATTATACACCTGTGTAAGATTAATCTTTTTCTCGTCATTCGACTCTTTTGAAGTCTTGTTGACAATAGCTCCACCAGCCATTCCTGCGAATAAAGATACCAGCAGGATCCAGAACAGGTTATCAGATTTGTTGTACTTGGCCATAGCCCAGCAAACGGCAATGATACCTATTACAGAAATAATGGTGAGCAGATTCATAGATTTAATTTTTGAAGTTGTTTTCTCATGCGGAATAAGTTAGACTTCACGGTACCTGTTGGTATTTGCAAAGCTTTTGCTATGTCCGCCACAGTCATATTTTCTATATAGAACAATTTACACGATTCTCGATACGAAGGAGGTATAGTGTCAATCAAACTGATTAGATAATCATAAGTCATTTTGTTTGTTATACTTATTTCATTATCTTCACTTTCGTTCGGAAGTTGCAACTTTTTATCCTCATTGTCAGTAGATACATCAGTTCTATTGTTCAATGTTCTAAGATAGTCAATAGCTGTGTTTTTCGTTAGTATTCTCAACCATCCTCCAAAGGAGTTATAGGCTGTGAATTGTGAGAGTTTTTCGTATACCTTTAGGAATACCTCGTTGGCCAAATCCTTCGATTCGTCCATATCTTTAAGGTATTTGAATAGTAGATTTTCTACAAACGGTTTATACCTATAGAATATACGATTGAAAGCTGATATTGATCCAGCCTTAGCATCCTTGATAAGCTTAATCTCCTCAGGTGTAATCTTTGGGAGATTTTTAGCCATATCAACATAATTTAGTTAGGTTAACGATAGAGTACACTACCGAGTGGTTATTAACCTCTTTTGAGATGTAACGGACACTAGCCGTATAGCGGGCTGTGGGAATACGAATCCCTTTACGTTTCAGCCCTAAAAAGGAAGAGTAGAGAGTACACAATTGTTGTACTCCTCTACCAGATTCTTGACCATATTATCATGAAACGTCATCTGAACTTCTTTTGGAATATTGCATTTGTTTAGCATTCCTGTTGCTATTCGTATAAGTACGTCCAACGTCTTATATTCTATACATCCTAGATTTATTACAATTCTAGTTTTTATCCAGCTAAGTACTTTCGTCACCTCTGGATTGTAAATAGCATATTTTTCGAATTCGGACACGTCCCATGCTTTTTCTGGCACTGGAAAAGGACCAAATACGCTTATGTTATTCATTAATATGAATTTTGCACCGTTGTCATATAATCTTTTTAGAGAAACGTATTTGTCTCTTAGAGATTCATTTTTGTCTGGTACAAAAAATTCATCAATTAACGTAGGGTGCTTGTTTGTCAAATCCATTTATGAGTTCTATGATTTGGTCCTTGGAAACTTGAAATTCGTATCCGATTGCTCTTATTACTTTCATTGGAGATACTCCTTGTTGACAGAGGCGATAATATTTACCTCTTATTGCAATCATATCTTCTTCTGATAAGTATAATTTTGTTCCATCCGGATTGAATTCTATTTTGGAAAATACACCGAAGTTTATTCTGAGAGGACGGAATTCCCAAGATTGATGGAATATTTCTATAGCATCAATTTTTTCTTTAGGTATTCCTTGAAGTTTACCTGATCTTAGGAATTCTCCAAGATCGATCGCTTTTTGATCTAGCTGTAGGCTAGGATAGACGCCTTTTACTCGCAAAAGCAGAAGATCGTCGTGTCTTTGGGCAATGTAAACACCCGAATTTTCTGGAAACATTACTTGAATGATTTAATTAAAAATTCTGTTAACTTTCTGTTTATTCCGTATTTATTCATTAGAATAGGAATTATTATTCTATCTTCCATATTCCATGATTTAGCGTGGTCATATGTATCTTTTATCGGAATATATGATTTACTGAACCAGTCTACCCATTCAGAAACATCTTTCCAATAGTTATACATAGAGGAATCACACGATAGTTTTTCCCAATTGATAGTCTCGCTGAATTTCATATACAACTCAGATTTTGGTATATTCTGAACTTGTTCTTTTGTTATTTTCTTTAGTTCTGAATATTTTATCTGATCGTATATATACTGACGTTTATATTGCTGTTTTATGCCCAAGATGGTTTTTACAGCATTTGAACGTTTGTTTTGAGGCTCTCGTTTGATCATACTATCGTATACATAGTCAATCCAGCGGTTTTTTGCTTTGCAATATCTTAACGCTAGATCTAACATTTCGGGCATTCGATCCCTTAACATTGCTTTATATCCTTTCATACATCTAAATTTTAGTGGGAATTGGGGTCACGAACCCCGTGTCAGCTAGGCGTGAATAGCGTGGTTGTTGAAGAAGAATTAGTTTTACTTATATTCTGTGCCATACTGAAATTCCCAGTTGCGCCCACTTTGGTAGGGCGTACTCAACCGACTTTACGCTGCCTCCTTGAGGCCCGTATAGTCAACGATGTTGTTATCGTCTTTTGTTTTTATCAAAGCGCTTGTCTTATGACCGTCTTACTTTCTACTGCTGTCTAATCCATGTCAGGCCCGTATTGTCATAGTAAAATAGGAAGTCTTGCAAAATATTCATTTTCCGGTACATTAAATACCGGATCCCAGGTTCTACTTATTACATTTATTTCACAGTCTTTAGGAAAACTTCTTTTTGCAATTTCGTAGATTTCTTTATGTTCCTTAAATACATATAATCTGTTTGATCTAGCACCACTAAAGAAATATTGAACTTCTTTCATGGCTTTTATGAGACCATTCCAATCTTCAAAATCTTTTGGCCCAACAGTTATTCCATTTATCTGTAAACTTTTAGTTATCCAAGGACTTTTCGTATTTAATACAATATTCGTCACCTTACCCAAGTTTTCTCCAAGTTCTTTTCCACTTGTATAGATATATAGGTTTTCAATGTTCTGATATTGTGTTCGTAATTTTATTATAAAATACGCCAGGATTTCTGGTTTTATCCAGAATGGTTCTCCACCAGTCAAACACACAGTGCTTACTGATTTCAATAATTCTACAGACGCTATTGGTATTTCTTGTATTTTGTAAAACTTATTGCAACATAGCTCACAATTATGTCTGCAGTTGTTTGTTATGAATAGATGCAAGATTTTTTCCATACCTCGAAGTTTATTATTTAAAAATAGCAAATAGAAACTATTTGTCGAGAAATAAGGTTTTTTCACTCTCCAAAACTATTTGCTTAAAGGAAAATCCCCCACCTTTAGTAGCATCTCATCTTATGTGAGGGAGCCGGGGGTAGGGTTGATTACACAACTTGTGGACCTGGAGGGATTCGAACCCTCGTCCAACAGCTTATTCTGGGACACGCCAAGATTGTGAGCAAGTGAGGTAGCGACCCTCAAATGCCCTGTAAAATCATTTTAAGCCCTTTAGAGGCGTTGTTTACACTCTTGTGGTCAGCTGTCCCACTCAAGGATAAATAACGCGTCAGAAGGGCTTAAAATGGCTCGTATGATGTGTACGGTGATGTGACTGATACAAAGATACTTGCACGTCGTACAGATATACTTTGATAGTCTATGTGAGCTAAGCTGACACAATGGTACACACATAGTTTCGCTATTGAGCATTAAGCATGTTTTACGTCTTAGCTAGACGTTTGATCCCACCTGTGGCATATAGCACTTAGGCTCATGTGATCATGATTTAAATGCCTACTATAAACGATTTTATTAAGTTATAAATTTTAAAAGGCTATGCCAAGATAATTTGTAACGTAATATTATAATCTTGTGTCTTCGGACATTTATTTTATGCGTGGCATATAGCACTTGCATACGGATCGTTCTTCTTACCAGCGCCAGCTGTATGAGAAGTATCCAGGATACTGCTGCTCGAGTTCGGTCATGTCCTTGCGGAGGTCGGCATCACACTTGGCCTTAGCTTTAGCCTCGTCCTCTTTGTTCTTGGCGGAGAGCTCGTCGAACTCAGTGATGGTGATGCTTGCAGGAACCCACTCAGGTTGGCCCTTCTTCACCTCAAACGTCTTCTTCTCACGGATCGGTTCTCCGTTTTCGTCGTATGACACAATTTCGAGCTCAACCTTGCCGTCTTTGCCTCCAAGTTTGGCAACACGCTCTTCTGTGAGTTCGAATCCGGCCATCTGGTACTGCAGAATCTCGGCCTTCACCAGGAATTCCTTAGTGATTTCGCTCTCACGACGACGTGCACGCAGCTGCAGGAGCTTACGACGACGCACGAATTCAGCCTCCAGAGTCTTGCTCTTCAGCTTTTCGGCCAAGCGCTCGTCCTTCTCCTTCTGGATCATGGCGGCTACGTTCTTGGACATCTCAATTGTGGGGACATTTCCGTTACGGACGACCTTTGAAAGGTTGTCGTTGTCCTGGACTTCAGGTTTCTGTGCCTGATTGTTTTTGTTTTCTTTTGCCATTTTGATAATGTTTTTAATGATTAAGAATTTTCGGGATCATCCCAGTTTTTTTCTCTCTTGTACGGTTCCATCCGGCGATGTGAACCACGCTCTGCCTTCTTTATTGCGATTTCTCGCTCTTTGGCAGGCTTGTCTTTGTACGTTTTTCCCATTAGAATGATGATGAAAAATGATAAGTTCTTCTGATCACATCTAATTTTTGCTGAGTCATGTGGTATTTGGCCAATACCCTTTTTGACACAACTAGATGTTCTTTTGAGAGGATGAACAACGCATTCATGAACTTACGCGAATCTTCGTTTTCTGGATGCACGGACGCCTCATTTATTCTCGTTATTAGAGAACTTATGAAGTTGTTTGTGTTGTAGTTCGCGAGTTCATTGCGCATTATGGTTCCAATGTAGGTGACTGCGTGGTCTTCTGGAGTCAAATCTTCTGGCATTTTCACAGAAGACTTTTCTAACGCGTCTTTTGATACAATTTTTGCTACATCTGTAGCATTGTAATCAAAGATTTCTACATTCTCAATTCTTGGTTCTCTTGTGGCGATTACTTCCGAAAGATGTTCTATCATTTCAGAACTTGGAGAACCGTAGTAGCTTATCACGATTATTCTATGTTCGTTCATAGGGCTACATATGTTTGGTTATTTAAGTGTATAGTATCTCGTCGCCTTACTGTATCAGGTGGCACTTGCTCAGGCAATACATCCGGATCGTGTACATGTTTATAAATTGCACGGTTCTTTGTATATTCCTCACATATGTCTGATATTGTCGCTCGACCCTTTCGTTCTATTATTACTTTTGCGATGATGGTGAGCTTGTCTCTTGGAATAGATGCAAATACGCTGTCGTAGTAAGCATTTGCTACCATTACGCGCTGAAGAGAGTCGATACTTTCTACTGAGTAGAGAGTTGAAGCGTCCACAGCAGGCTGTTGTACCTGCTGTATAATCATTGTGCTGTCTTTCTGATGCTCACACTTTGGTGGCATTGCGTAGTATACTCCTAGCGAAGACAGCACCGCTAGTACTACGATCGCAGCGAAAGCCGCGATAATTGACATTTTCCTCATGTTTTGATAACTTTTAAAGGATTAATAATTAAGTTGATTATATATCTTGAAGTGAGCTATTGCTCATCATCAGGATCGAATATGTCCTCCCATGATGATATGAATATTATTATGAAACCTATCATTAAGAGTATTGACAGGATAAACAATATCACATTCCATGTAGAGTAAGGAGCCGTGATGCATCTTGTATGAAAATATCCGCATAACCACACGAAGAATAGCATTAAGCCAAAGTATCCTATGGCTGTTATTAGCTTAATTAAAAAGTTTTTCATAGTCTTCTGTGGTTACAAAGAATGATCCATTATCCGAGAAGCAATTTTTTCTAGCTTCATGAAGTTCGTAGTCATTCTTAGATATTATACATATGTCATCCGGATTTGCATCTTCCCATGTGAATAGGGAACAACCATTGTCTTCTACCCATTTGGCGGTTTTGCGTACTTCTTTTTTATACGCATTCAATAAGCATCGCCTGAGTTTTGCTGTATGTCCCATTTGTCTCTTATTTTATTATTATAAATTGACCTCGCCAATCGCTATATAGGCGCTTTAGAGCTTTAACACGTATTGATGCGTTTACGTAGTCAATATCTTTAAATAAGACCATTGTACTGCATTTGTTTTTAAATACAATTTTTCGCATGTCCTTATTTTCAGATATCCTTCTTGCTTGGTTTACTGTTGTCATGGTGTTGCACATTTTATTGCTAGACATATATTTTCTACAGTTTCAAGACATAGAATTTCATCTCCCGATACCAGCTTGATTACCGAATTGTAATATCCCGAACAATTACATTCGCTTATAGCTGTAATATGTCTGATGAAGACGATTGTTCTTTTCCGTCCTTCAGTTACGGTAATTGTGTTATTCGGCGCCATCTTTTATCTCTACTGAATTCATGCTTAACGAGGGCAGCATGGCTAATGCATGGCACGACATCGTTTCTCTGCTTGCACATCACACAGTTTCTGAAAAACGCTACCTTTTTTATCAGGTATGTTTTCTCTCCGATTTTCAGTTTGTCATTTCCAATTTCTTTTGCCATTTTTGATAAATGTTTAAATTGTTACTATCGTCTCACATTCCCAGAGACGCTTGGGATTTAAAATAGTCCACGTTTCACAACGTAGACTACTGGCTGTACCATGTGTTTCACAACGGATGATACACAGAGATTAATGAGTCGTATTAATCTGTAAAATGATTTATGGAACTTCATTCAATCTCTAAAGACTTATGAACATATGAGAGTATGGTCTCACACTTTATCTCGACTTGACCTACGAGCAAGCATAGCTTGGTGTGTTTACATACGTACCACGGTAGGGAGGATTGCTTAACAATACCTTATGAACAAACAATACCAACAACTTTATTTATCCTCCCTACCGTACTTCGAATATATATGGTTAAAGTACTTTCTTCAATCGTATATATTCTTTTCTAGCCTCTTCACGAGGCAATAAGAGGACGGATGTTTCTCGGGATATTGGTTTCTGCCGAGTTTTACCCAACACTCTTCCATACCGCCAACAGTCTTCATGATGTACCACGAGAATGCATGGTGCGCAAACAACGTTATATGTTCACCATTTGCGCCCTCAAACTGTGCAATTATCCTTCGATTGCACCTGTTCTTGTGGTATATTTTCTTTCTCGAATCGTTCTTGTTCATACGCCAAAATAGTAGACAGAATTAGTTCAACTGCATTCTTTAGCAACACTGCTTGATTTATATCATTGCTTACGATAGGAGCTCCCAATATACTAGCAGCCTCTCTTACCCTCTGATAAATGTCAGATATATCATCTGTTGCCAGAGTGAGTCCGACTTCATCAGCATTTTTTACCCATTGTATTAACGAGCGGTGCTTCTCTCGCAGCTCGTCTACAACTTTTAATAGGTCTTCGCCAAGGTTAACCTTTCTGCTGATTGTGCTTGTAGGACCATTGTCATATCCGATTTTGTGGGTGACATTAAGATCCTTTAGACAATTTACGAATCTAGATCCTAGTCTCTTCATTTTGAGAACAGTCTCTTCTCTTATCGAGAGGACAGAAACTACTTCTCCGTTCTGCAGTGTTACCATAACTTCTTTCCTTTGTAGGTTATTGTGAATCTTCCGAATACTATGGCCCAAGCCACGATTAATAGAGGCAAACTGAACAGCATAGGCTCAGTTGTAATGCGATCTGAGTAGTCGTAGGCTCCTGTAATCTTTGCAAGGACTACAGCAATCCAATAGACTACTCCAAACGACATGCTTGCAGCTAGTAATATGCCACACACGCCAATTAAGAGTTTTTTGAATTTTTCCATAATTGTAAATATAATGGTTAAGAATTGATTTCTATAAAAAATGTCCGGAATACGGGTCACCGGACTATACAGACGCTAACTCTGCTTTACAGTGGAAAAAATACGGTTCATGGCTTACCAAAACCACTGTCTTATCTCGACCATCACATATAGTTAGGTTTCGTCTTAATTCTCAAAGACTCATCAGGAGATTTAAATTTGTGCGTTGAAATAGTCGCACCCCTACAGTGATCTACCTTTCTACAGCGAAGTGGCGTTTCACTGTGAGGTTTGAAAATCTGTCCGTTTCACATACGTACTCGTTTCCAAGTATGTCGTATGTAACTTCTATTCTATTGGCCATTTTTTCTTTTCTTTTAGGTAATCAATTATTTTTTGTGCCAATATTGCTATTGACACATTTATTACCAAAGCCAATATTATTAATAATCCTACTTTCATTTTTCTTCTTTAGATATCGCCTCTGTTATTTTTGGCAGGTATTGACGATATTCTTTGCCGGTTTTCTTCGAGGTCTTAATAATAAAAGCTTTACGCCGAGAGGACAAATAAACAGGATAAGACTTTCCGTCTTTTGTTTTATACCTGTATTTTGTAACGGTCGTTGAATCACATTGCTGAATGAATGTATCGCCTTGTCTTATCACATTTTGTGCATGTGTAGACAGAGCAAATACAAATGCCAAAGTTATTGCAGCAATAATAATCTTGAAAATCTTGTTGTACTTCATAAACTTAAAAGTTTTACGTTATGTTCGATTATTTTGTACACACAAATTATGAGGCCTATGGTGCCAATTATTAGACCAATCCAGGCCAAAATGATTTTCTTATCCATTGATTGGTTTATGTTACGATTGAATATTTTGACGCTATTATTGAAGTACCAGACCCATTAGAAACCAATGAGTGAGCTCGAGGGCTCACTCAATGGTTGTACTAGATTCCGAGTGCGGCAAGTTCAGCCTGCAGGCGTGCCTTTTCGGCCTCCTTTTCGGCCTCTGGCGTCTGTGTTTCTGTTGGTGCCTGTGTGCTCGGCTGATTGATGGGTGTAGAAGATATTGCCTCTAGTGGCTTGTATCGCCGCTCTAAGATGCGGTTCACTACTGCACTTGGCTCTTCCACGGGATTGCCGTCCGCGTTGTGCTTGATGTATACTCGTATTTCCGTCACTGGTGTGGCTGCACCGTTTGCGCCTACTATGACTTCACCCTTGTTTATCGTCCTTGTGGTGCCATTTATTAGGGTAACTGTTATAGGCCGCGTGGCTATGCGCACCCAGTTTCCCGTCAGTTTTACTGTATGCGGGAATACATTCTTCACGTGCAGAAGGTCATATTTGCACGGCGTTTCGTCGGCAAACTTCTTGTCGTCTATCGCCTTCTGCAAGGCTATTTCGTCGACAATAAACCGTGTGGCGTCTGCAGGGTCAGCCTTAGCTACTTTCCGCAACATGCTGACTACAGCTTCTTGCAGTATGGTGTATACTGGAAGCTGACTTGGGTTGTCGTACGGGTCTTCCTCGTAGAAGAGTCTGCCTTGTGCCCAGAAGTAATTTCCTCTCGTTGGGTCTTTGTAGGTACCTTTGTACACTACGATGTTTTGTAATGCGTAATTCATAACTGTAATATTATTTAGTGAAACAATTGAATTCAAAAAAGTGGGAGAGTTGCTGAGTACAGACCAGCATCGCTCTCCCTTGCATTTAGCTTGCTCCTAATGACTAACCAAGTTCATTTTATCGTCATGCAAGCGAGACTAGCACACACAGGCATCATACACATACACTGGTCTTTCAGTGTTGACCAAGATGCATTTAGCCCAATGCCCCCGATTTATGTGGGGGCTTGTGTGTGCAATTTGTGTTAACTCCAGGGTGTACAATAGGTCAAATCATACACCCTATCAACGTTACTAATTGGAATGTTGAAATGATGTTTGATGTGCCAGATACCTTAATATTGGTTGGTATCTTAGAATGGGAGTGGGCACACACTGGTTCCCATTCATTCCATTTTGATGTACATAATAAATAACTGCAGTGTTGTTCTCTCCTTGTATTGTGTACATATCAACAAGAGCAACCTTTGTGGCTAAAACATGCCCTGCAGGTTCTTTAGGAGTTTAACAAAATGTCACCTATTTATCAGTGACCAAAATTAGCGGTTTCAGTTTATCTTACCGCAAACTTGACAGTTCCACATCTAATGTATACTGACAACTACCTAATTTGATTCTACTGTTTCGTCGTAATCTGCCACGACTCATCAGGGGATATCTACATCCCGACAGTACAAATATAAAAGGTGAGTAGTTTAATGACATGCTCAGGTCATGAGAGGATTAGAAGTTTTCGCTTACCTATTCTACGCTCGGTGTCTGCATGAATGCGTCAAATGCCGACGTCTGTGTTTCAGCGAATCCTTCGGTGAACACGGACAAGATTGCATTCATCAACTTCAAGTCGTCGTCGCTGACGTATTGCCTTTTTGTGGCTTCCTCTTTGTGAGAGGACAAAACGTCTACAATTCGTTCATTCAACTCGACCATCTGCCTCATCTCCTTGCAATTAATTCCTCTGATGTCTACAGAGGCAATTGCAAACTCTTTAATGCATTTTACTTCCATGGTTTTATTTTTATTTAGGTGAAACATAAAGCCATATATTAAGCGTGTATCGGAGGATTAGTCGGTCGCATTTCCGATTAGATTCAGGATTTCTCCTTCCTCTTCCTCCTACGGCGTAGCCGTGGTAGACTTTGCACGTCTCACTGCCTATTTTCGACGCTTTAGAGTATGTTTTGCACGTGAGGGGAGAGAACCGCTCAAGGACACAGTATCAAGGCTATAGAGTAGTCTTTGCACGTCAGAAGCAACAAAAGGGAGAGGCAGCTATTGCTGCCCCTCCTCCTTAAAACCTTTTGACACGTGGTGCTCGTCAAGCACCAGCTCTTTCTGCCAAGCGGTCACAAAGAACCGCTGACAGTTACGTGCAGAAGCCATGAGCTCTGCACACTTTGCACATGCCTCCTGCTTGGAGGCAAAGCTCTGAGGAAACCAGACTGCAACGGTCTTAGCTCCCTCCATGCCGACGCTACTGCCCTTCACGTCGGCACCGATGTACCAGTACTCTTTCATGCGAAAAGTGGGAATTAGTTGTTACAAGCTATCAGTTGTATAGTTAGAACGTCGGGGGGAGTTTCGTCTGATGCGATGGGCTGGGGGTAACTAGAGGACAGGTTCTCGTTTCTCCACTCATATTAAAAAATTTTTCTCATTTCTGCACTCACACAAAAAAAAATAAAAAATTTTCACCGTTTTACGAAGGGTACAAAAAAATCCTGAAGAGCATCAGCTCCCCAGGATTCTTATATATTTATCAAACTTAATAGCACGATTGTCTACTTCTGATGATGTCTTCATCACATATCTCTATTAGTCTTTCGTGAGCTCTTTTGTACTGTTCTTCAGTACATCCATCATACTCACTATTCGTTGATATTCGTATTGGCTCCATGACTTATATTTTTATAGTTAATCTGCTACTGGACGAATCGGCTGTCCAGCGAAACGGATATTGTCGCTGTTCCAGTAAGCACCTTCATCGCCGAACAACAAGTGCTATGCGCTACTCACATCATCGCTCTTGAGAGAACTACTCCAGGCATAGCCCATAACACCAACCTCAAATATACTCCCACTATCACATACACCGGCAGCAGGAAAGAACAATACCTTAGAGCTGTCAGTTTTGTCAGTACAAAGTAGTCCATTAATACCACTACCATTGTAGTCAGTTGTCCATACAGCATTTACGGCATTGCTAAGAGCTTCAAGCTCTTCAATTGTTGGCATGCGCCATGCGCCACCCCAGTTAGTCCTTGCTGCATCATCCTCAAGGTCTAATACGGTCTTGCCGCTATCAGTATACTTGGTAAAAGTTAAACCATCATTGCTTGGATTGAACTTATACTCTGACCAACTGAATTCCTTTTGTCCTTCGCCATTACCTACTTGTGCAGCAGTATAACCCTGTGTATCTCCCCACTGGAAATATAATCCTGCATCAGTTACACTATTAGCTCCTATATTCATAGTAGCCCATTTAAGACCACCTATTTCTACATATTCGCGATCCTCAATAGTTACAGTAGCATATTCTGTACTATCTCCATCTACTACAAATACTATACTGTACGATCCATCTTCTAATGTTGTACTATTAGCTGTATTCACACTTGTACTAGAAAATGTACCAAGAGTTAACACAGTCTCTCCACTCTGTTTAAGAAGAATAGAAACAGTATGATTTGATCTATACTCGCTAATTGTAGCAGAAAAACTAGACAAACCACCTGCTCTCAATGTGTCTCCAGAAGCTATAGATGTACCATCTATCGTCATAGATGAAATCGAAGGTGTATAAGGGCCTTCAACTATAGTAACTTGCTTACTTATAGTCTTAGTATAACCCTTCTCAAACTCTATTTCGCACGATATTGTGACAGTTTGATCAGCTGAAGGGAGATTATTTACTGTTATAGATGCGCTATTGTTGTCTATTTTATCAGCGTTTGTCCAAGTTACACTCTTAATAGGCTCTGTAAATGAATCTACATTAATATCGTTTGTAAAAGTATATGTGCCAGTTTCAGTTATAGTAGATACCCCAGAAATTGAGACCGTTTCGGGGTATAAAGGTCTATTTTCAAAGTCTTCTATATCTACCACTGCGCCTGTAGTAGTATATACAACCCTATCATAGAAATATGGTTCAGGTCTATTAACCGGTTGGGACATAGTCCCATGTAAAATATTCATAATTTAAGCTTAAATTTAGTTATTATTCTTCGGAGAAATCAACATATTCATCCATTGTTGTATTTACGTTGTCACGCTCGACCAAAAGATCACTTTGGGAGACGGTTCGTTCTTCATGTATGTCGCTGATTGGCCGTTCGACAGCTTCATCATCTCTAGACTCTTCGTCTGTAGTATCTCCGTTATCTGCGGGAGCGGTTTCTTGTACCTCGTCAGCAGTATTTGTTCCTGTTTCGATGTCATTTTTAAGATCGTTTAGTGCTTTATTTACCTGTTCTTCAGTTGTTTTTTGTGTACCTTGAGGGATGTTTGATTTTAAGTATTCTGTGAACTCATTTTGGTCCATTTTGGACATTAATTCCCACTCGTAATTCATCAGATTTTTGCAATAATTAGTATATATACTAATTTTCTTCAAATCTTCCTCAGTTTTATCTTCTTTTTCGGATAATTCTTTTAATTTTTCCTAGTAAAATTGCACTTTCTCTTTCGCTTCGTCTATTGTGAAGCGATGATTATCTTCAGCTGGTCGTATTATATTGCCGTCAATATCGTAAATATTACTATTATTCTTCATATAAATGTTCTTTAAGAGCTCGTTCCTCTATTCGTTGTATAAGTTCCAACGCTTTTAACCACTCCTCGTCTGTTGAGCATTCTTTCAACGTGGTATACGTAGGACGTACATTCTTTTTCTATTGGTTCTCCTTTTTCATTGATTGTAAAATGAGTATATCTCTAATTGTTTTTCCAATTGTAATACTAATCAAACGCGTATCTGCGCTATTTTTTATTGCTATACTAATGGATACATTTTAACATTCTGTCTGCGTCTACTGTTCCGCATGATTTAATACAGCAAATATCATCAATAAAGCTTTCAATTCCGTCTTCTCCGAACTTATCCTTTATTAATTGATATTCTACTTGTGCTTGCTTAAAATAAGTATTTTCTTCATCATATTCTGGCTATAAATCTAGTATAAACAAACTATTTATAGGGGCTCCGTGGATGAAGAAATACTTGCAATTATCAGTAACAGGCTGATTAATTGCCTTTAAGCTTAAGAAATCTGCATAATATAGAACAGCATTTAATTCTATGTTATTCATGCTCCTTTTATTGTTTTATAAATACATTCAGCAGCCCATCCTAGTAGATAACAGAAAGGTTCAGAAGAACAGAAACATACATTTTGATCCATATGCTCATATATCCTAAGAGCTACATGTCCAGCTTCATGTGATACTGTATTTATAAAGTCCAATTTCTTATTTGTAGTATATCCGCAATCACAATTATACTTAACGAAAACGCAATCTTTACCATCAGACTTTCTTTTACATATTGTAACATTAGCGCAATTATCCATTACACCATCGTCCATTTCACTTCCGTCTAAATATTCTACTACTTCTCTTATTTCTTCTATAGTAGCATACTGATTTGCTACTATTAATACTACACCGTATATAGTATCATAAGATTCTATTCTACTTACTTTATTCATGTTATACTATTATTGACTGTCTATATATTATATATTATATATTTCTCTGTCTTACTCTCTTTAACGTAGTAAAAGCCCAAACAGTTGCGTTTTAAAAATTTTAAAACTGCATTGCAACCGTTTATTGGTGAGTATGCGTTACGGCAGTGTAATTTATAAATAACTATTGATATGACAAAAACATTACGTGTAATAAATCCATTCTTTACTATGGAAAGCGGCGATCTTTTTGAGTACGAAACTGAAAGCAAAATGTACGTCGCAAAGAGAAAAGAGGAATTTTACAAGATGGAGGACAGCGAAGTCAACGAGATTAAATCCTCATATAGCTATGAATTTAAGATCTCGGCAGAATATGCAGAGTCTTTGATAGAAGATGGTTATCTTGAGGAGGTTTCGGAGGACGAAAAGACAAACTTCGTGAATGTATTTGATGAGATAGATAGACTCACGTCAAAATACAAAGGAGCTTTAAAGACGATCAATGAGGATTGTGCAAAGCTTCCCGCTTGCGTAAAAGTAGAAAAGGAAGCTGTTCTTACAAATATGATAACTCTTCTCGAACACCTTAAAAGTTTAAAGAAATAATGGAAGAAGATAAGATTATAGACCAGTCAGATTTAGCCAACAGTATAGCAAAAAGCATATCATACGAATTTCTCGACTATTTTTTGGTTAAACCTTTGGATCCGGTCAAAGTTAAGAAAGAATTCAGTAAACCTGTTTCAACTGGTACACCCGTAGAAGATGCAAATGGAGTCAAAGCACAAGACTTTGACAACGTTGAAACAGAGGTTAAAGAAGTTGATTCTGATTATAGAAAAGGGGTTGTGATTAAATGCCCGTTATATTATGAAAGATCCGATAATAGCACAGCGTTGCATAAAGATATAAAGGTCGGAGATGTAGTAATATTCAGAGAGACCGCGGGTCTGAGGTTTGATTTATTTCGCAATAGTAGACTTATACGACTTTTTGATATTCTTGGAATAGAACGATGATAGACATCGAAGAAGTGATAAAAGAAGTTTCAAAGAGAACAGAAGTAGATAAAGATATAGTATCGCAGATTTGTAAACATGTATTCAAGTGCACAGTAGATGAAATGAAAAGTGAAAGTACACAAGATATATTATTTAACGATTTGTTTAAGTTCAAATTGAAACGAAGGTATAAAGAAAACAAAAACGAAAAATATAAATCGAAATGAAGAATTTATACGCAACAGACAGGGGTTTTATTTCATTGGACGCCAACAACACTCCAAAGTTTGAGCATGAATCAAGAGAATCCATTAACCGTATTCTGTTGTTGAAGGAACCCACGCACATAGTTTATAACGTACGGGATAAGCATATCGAACTAGACGGACAAGACGGAGATATTCTAATAACGTTCTACGACAGTACGTTTGAAACTCCAATAGTACTTGTAAATAGTGCAGAATGGGCTAACAACATTCGTAAATACGAATACGAAGAGCAGAAGAGAAAAGAAGAGTGGGCTAAGGCTCAGGCTAAAAGACAATTAGAATCAGATAAAGATAAACAAGATGAAGACGAATAAAGTTAAATACGAAGTAAATTACGATAACATCGACAAACTCGAAGATATTGATGTAGAGTTTGGGTTAGCAAAACATGCAGCAGGCATCGCAATGTCAGATGAAGAGTTCAAGGCTATTCTCGATAAAACAGAAAGAGAAGCAGAAAAAGCCACAGTAGCAATTATACATACGCACATCATATGCGAAAAGAAGTTACCTTGGTATAAGCGCTTCTGGAACTGGCTGAAGAAGCCATTCTGCAAGAAGAAACAAGAAGTAAAAGAAGCTACGCTAGGGAACTTTTAAAAATCCCAGCGCCGATACTAGAAGGGTCGTCGAAGGACACTAGTCAAAAGTTCCGGCAGATAATACAGTTTCGTATACTGAGAATACGACGGATACTGGGGATTTGACCGAAAACGGCAAGTGCACAGCTAAACTATCCCCGCCAATACAGCGCTCACTGCTGAGAGTGTGAGGTCATTGTATTTAAGATTTTAGGTGGTTATGGTAAGTCTGAGGTCGCAGAGTACTGAGGATCGGGGGTTCGAGTCCCCCACCAACCACTGCTCCTTGGTGTATGATTGCTAGCACCCCAGTCTCTAAAACTGGCAGATCCGGACATGAACCGGAAGGGGCCACCAATATGGTTATCGCGGGATAGTGAAAAGGTATCACGTAAGGCTCATAATCTTATATTACAGGTTCGACTCCTGTTCCCGCAACTAAATAGTTTTCTTAATTGTAACTTTGAACTAATGGATATAAAATTTAAAAGATTATCAGAGAAGGCAGTAAAGCCTATACGTGCTACCAAGGGTAGTGCAGGATTCGACCTTACTTCAACTCATGTTACCACCGAAGTAAGCGAGTGTGGACAAATAATATTAGTTTATCATACTGATCTTGCCATAGAAATTCCAGAGGGATACGTTGCTCTCATGTTTCCACGCAGCTCAATTAGCAAGAAAAGCATCCGCTTGTGTAATTCTGTTGGCGTGATAGACAGCGATTATCGCGGAGAGGTTATGGGCAAGTTCGTAGTTACTACAGATGTCATTCCTGCTTTATATAAAGAAGGTGAGCGTTTTGCTCAGCTTGTAATTGTACCCACCTTCGTTGAGGACTTTGTAGAGACAGAAGAGCTCACAGAGACAGAACGTAAGACTGGTGGTTTTGGCAGTACGAATGAGGTTACTGACTCACAGAGCGCACCGACCGGATCTCAGAGTTTTCCGGAAGATAAAAACGAGTTTATGAACTCTGAGACGGCAAACGACGGCAGCGGCGAGGCACAAAGCGGCCTTGAGCAGGCACAATAATTACGTAATAAAAGCCTGGTGGAGCGGCGTACATAAGTCTGGCAATGCTCCTGGGGAGGGGATTCCATAGAGGGATCCCCTTAACCCGTATATAATGTTTAACGATAAAGACGTGTACGTCATATGATACAAAATAAGCTTATACATTTTACATCACGAGCTGCTTTTGATGACGCTATAAGAGATAATTTGATAGGTAGAGATTCAATAGCATTCGTAGATGAGACAAATACCATATATACTCATGGTCACGAGTATACTTCACAGTAGTCTCTAGATACAGACACTGTGAGATCACTTATACAACAATATTTATCTAATTTATATACTAAGTCACAAACTAATACGTTACTTGCAGCAAAGCAAGATAAACTTGTATCAGGTCAGAACATAGCTACTGTGAATGGGCACAATCTTTTAACAGAGCGCTCAATCGAAATTATTACCGGTACCGATTTAAGTGCTGGTGAAGGTATCAATATCAACAATGATACTGTATCTCTCAAAGCTGCATCTAACAATCAGCTTGGTGGATTTAAGACCGGTTATGTGTCTACTGGTAAGAATTATCCTGTATAGCTTGATGGAGGTAATAGAGCGTTTGTTGCGGTACCTTGGGAAAGTGTACAAGGGGGTGGAGAACAAGGCCCTGCAGGTGGATATTATTAGATTATATTCAAGGCCGTTTTAAGAGGTACTACTCCCACTCTTCCAGTAGATTATGATAACGATCCTGAAGGATGGGGTCCTTCTGCATAGAACGTATATGACAGCAGTAATGCTGTGTGGATGGCTACTAGATTCGTAGACGGAGATGGCGATGCAAACGCCTGGCAAGGTCCTTGGTGTATAACTGGTAACAAAGGAGACGCTGGTGTTGATGGCGACAGCATGGAATTTATTTATGCTAGAACTACCGTAGAAGACAGCAGTATACTCTCCAATCCTAACAGTGGGATTAAATCTGCCGAATTAAAATTAAACGGTGATCCGGTCAGTGAAGGCAATACTCCTTCAAATAATGATTTTGTTCCTGCAGGATGGTATGATAATCCAACCGGTATAGATGCTACTAACAAATACGAGTGGATGTGTGTACGCCATAAGACTAATGGTACATGGGGACAGTTTATAGGTCCTGTGTTGTGGTCTGCATATGGTAAAACAGGTACTGACGGAGATGGTGTAGAATATATATACTTTGCACATCTTGTAAGCGCTCCCGCACATGATCCTCACGATGAACATTGGGAGAATGATTCAGATTTCCAAGATAGAGAATATATACGTACTGGTACAGGTTGGGTGGACGATCCTATAGATTTAACTACTATCGGCAAAGGAGCAAGACAGTGGGTCAGTGTTCGCAAGAAATATGCAGATGTTGTTGGTGGATCTTCTTATTGGCATGCATATAGCTCACCGAAACTGTGGTCTTATTATGCAAAAGACGGTGATGCAGGTATTGGACTTACTGCAGACTTTGATAACGATATGATGGCCGTATCTATGAAGCCAAATGGATATAACTATGCATTCCAGCAAGAAGCTACTCTTACGCTTTTCAATGGTACGAACGAACTTGTGTTGACCTCAGATCCTACGATTGTATCAGTCACAGACGCTGCTGGAAATACATTGAGCAGCAGTTATTTCACTATAGCAACCGGTACGTCTACTGTTACTGTTAATATTCCCGCAGATACGTTCAATTTTGAAACTGTAGGCACTATTTTTGTTACAGTAAGAGCAGCTAGTAGCGTAAACGACGCTCCCGTTAGTAGAGATGCTGTACTACAAATCATAGGTTTTAAGTTCGGTAGTGATGGTGATAATGGCGCTTCATATAGATTGAATGTGTCTACTCCTGTTATCAAGCAATATAGGAATTCAACCAAGGCTCCTGCTAATATTACATGTTCTTGTATTAGAACGGAAGGTACGAATAATATAACTACTTGGGCATCTAATGAATTGGTTACTGCTTCCGGTACACACTTCGGAGACGGCAGCTATTTTGAAATAAAGTATTATATAGATGATGGAGTAGCACAATCTCTCAGTAGTGCATCTTTAAGCACAGCTACTATATCTGATCAAGTTAGATTTGTTCTCTTGTATTATAAGAATAGTAATACTTATATTGTGGATCAGGAGACTGTATTCGTTGTACAAGACGGACAAAATGCAGCACCTGCTATTTCATATAATATTCAGGTAGCCAAATCTACTCTTAAGAAGACATATGCATCTGGTTCTAATAGTGTAGACAAATTTGGCGGCGCTGTATACTTCAAGATTCAAAAGGTAAATGGAAGTGAGAGGACGTTTGTAAGTGAAGGTGATTCTAATAATATTACTACTAAGATTTATATCGGCGGAAGTTCTAGTAATCAGGTCACTCCTATATGTGGAACCGGAGGCCAGTATTATTGGAATCAGAGTCAAACCAACTGGAATGAATCTTTACACACGTTTATAGAGATTATAGCTTTCGATATAAATAACGTTCCGGTTACGTCCACCATTGTTCCTACGATTATTCCTGGCAAAGACGGACAATCCGCGCAAATACAAAGTCTCGATATGTCTGTTATGCGTATCAGGAACTATACAAGTAATCCCAGTCCTGCTTGGAATGATGGCGCTCCCGGTCATGCAGAAAACGGTATAAAATATACAGACATTGTACTTTATGGAAACGATTACTATAGATGTATTTCTGCACAAAGTGCATTGTATAACGAACCGTCGTATTAGGGAAATTCTGCATGGGAATTATTCTCGTTCCAAAGTACTGCTGCATTTGATATGATGCTTGCTAACAGCGCTTATATAAAGATGCTGAGTGCTAGTAATATCATAATGATGAAGGACACCGGAGGAAGTCAGACTCCTGTTGCAGGTATGCTCACAGGTAGTTATATCCCGCAAGTTCTTGGAGGAAATGCGCAGGGTACTACTTCTAACTCAAACGGCATTAGGATATTTGCAGGTACTGTACAAAATGGTAACTTTGCAAATACCGCATTTACTGTAGATGAAGAAGGTACTGTCAGAGCTGGAGCAGGATCTACCATATTGAACGCAAACGGAAGCGGACAATTGGCAAATGGTAATATAAGTTGGAATTAGGATGGAGGTATAACGGCAGCTAATCTTACTATTACTTACGACGGGATGTATATTAATGAGAATGCCGCAATCAATGACATTTATATTGAAAATTTCCAATTGGGATCAAATACGGGATTCATGAATTTTGATTATACTATTATTTCTGGCGGAATACCAATATGTTATAAGATTAGAACCGGTGTTATATATCCAACACAATCTGATATATAGAGAGTAGCAACTAAATATCATGTGGCTCATTGGTACGGATTTATATATTATCTTGTGGAACATATACTTTACGATACAGCGGTTCCGGTTGGAAGCAGAGGTCTTTATTTAAAGGAGATTCTTGGAAAGTATACTGTTCATTGCAGCAGTGATATGGAAATATACTCTGGAGCTAACGGAACTGAAAATGCTGCAAGCACTATATTTACGGTTTATAATCATAAAAGTGTAGAATGGGGATTGTACGGGTCTCCAAACCCGCAAAACTCTTCATTAAAAGCTGCGGTTATACTGGGAGATGTTGAAATGGTCAATCACGTTGCTTCTGCTGGAGATGACGATAGGAGATTTACTTACCAGACGCAAGACGGAAGAACTCATAGTGTAGATATCACAGCAGCATTTGATGCTGGTAGGTATGACCCAGAAAATTACGTTCCTATATCGATAGAAACAATAAAACAGGAAGTAATTGCTACACCAATAGCAGCAAATGTTCCGATTTAATTATAATTAGACATGGGTACAATAAATCGTAAATTCTTACATTTTAAGACATATAACGCATTTGAAACGGAGAGACGTAATGGAAATGTCTCTCCGGATTCAATCGTTTTTATATAGGACAAGTAGTTAATTTATACGCACAATACGTTTTATTGTTCTGCTACCGGATTTGAGAAAGCAAAAGGATATTTTAAATCATTTATACAGCTTACCACAATATATCCAACTCCGTCTATTGGAGATTGGGCAATTGTTTTAAGTCCTACAGATAATAAATTGATAATAGCTTCGTGTTCTATAGAAGGAATGTGGGAACTGACATCTCAAGAATACGATAGGGAAACTTTCGATGTAGATCAGTTTGTAAAAAAATCCGAACTTGATTTATCAAAATTTGTAAGAATAGAGAGTCTGAACGACTATTTAAAAAAATCAGAACTTAATCTCTCTCAATATGTAAAAACTTCTGATTTATATGAAATATTAAGAAATTCGCTATCATAGAATACTATAACAGTAGATAACTAGTTGTCAGATGAATCTACTAATCCTGTACAGAATAAATCAGTAACTGAAGCTTTAAACAGAAAGCTTGAAAGTTCTGATCTCGAAGGATATGCAAAAGAACAATACGTAAGGAATGCTGTAAACGATCGCATATTAGAAGTAACAAACGCCATTTAGGATCAGGGTGTTAATTACAACATAAGAGAAGATGCCATTAACGATAAGATACAACAGCTTGAAACTCTAATAAATGAGATTAAAAAGAAATACATAAGCTGGTTAGTAGATGGAGAAGAAGATTACTACGACGATAGTGATGACTCTGGTTCTTCTAGTGGTCAACAACACATGCCTAATAAACCTACACGGAGTAAAATGCTCACGCTTACTGAAGAAGAATATCAGTAGTTAGTGTAGAACAATGAGGTAGAAGAAGACGTATATTACTTTACTTATATACCTGAAGTAGATCCAAATGCTACATGGGGATTTGGAGATGAATTCCCAATAATATTTAGAGATAAATGGACGTTCGGCGGAACGTTCCCAATTACATTTAGCACAACATCGGGAATAGGAGAATTCCCAATAACATTAAATTAATATGTATAAAAATCACGCAACAAACAAATTAACTGGCAGTACACTTAGTGCTGAAGAATGGAATCATTTAGCTGAAGACGTAAATGAATTGGGAGCAGGTGCTTCCGCAAGCGGTTCTAGCGCCATTGCTGTAACACAGGACCAAGAAGATGTTAATAAGAAAATTATTACGATAGACAATGTATTCGTAGGAGAGTTGACGGCTAAAGGTGATAAAGGTACAAATGTAAACCTTGCAGGTAACAATAATGTAAATATTGAACCGCGCCCCGCTCTTGGTACTGGATCTGGCCAGAATAAAGTTACTGACGCTAACCGAAAAGGTGGCAATATTGCTTTGAAGCCTGGCGATGATATCGAATTCTGGGGGCACAAGAGGGGTACTGATAAGAACGATGAGGTTTCTGTTAAAATACTAACGGAGGTTCCTAAATAGTCAGATCCCACTAAGACAGACGAAGTTGCCGCTAAGCTTCAGTTAAATACTGCAGATATCGTTCTCACTTCAAAGGATAAGCAGACCGAGTCTGATGAGATGAACATTATCGTCAATAAGGCACAGAATACTCGTGGTTATCTGAAAGTTCGTGCACAAGCTATTGATCTTCGTTGTGAAGATCATGGAGGCATTGCTCTTCAGCCAAAAGGTGAAGACAGTGACCACAACATGAACAAGATTAAGTTTGAGCATGGTGGTGGCGATGGTCTTGAGTTTGGTACGTTTAATACCGAAAAGACATCTTTGTTTACTAAAGAATATCGTTTCAATAAAGACGGTAAGATTCTTCTTGCTACTCGTACTACAACTGCATCTGATAAAGTAGATCCAAACGATCATACTACCGATTATAAATATGTCAAACAGGCTGATGACTTCTATGATGTAATTTATGAAGGTGAGTCTGGTAGTGAGTTCTATAACTATGATCCTACTGATGTAGCAGATACTTCTATAACTTGGGGAGATGTTATATCGATGATCGCAGAACTCAAAGCAATGAAAACAAATAGCCAAGGTCCTTGGGCCGTTTAATACTTTTGATTTATGATACACGTAAACAACTATGATATATCAGGAGTTTATAGTGGATCGAAGGACATTACAGCCGTATACAGCGGCTCAAAACTTGTTTGGAGTAAAATAAATGAATTATTGTGCTGTTTTGCTAACGGCTATTGGATAGATGAATATCCTTGGCAAGACGACACACCTTGGACCGAATAACAGATAACATATGGATTTATACAATGGTAAAATAAACGAGTTTGTAGATTGGGTAACTGGAAAAAACAAGTTTACAAACCAGAACGTAACTGGCGGTCTTTAGGTATCTGGAGGGTCCATAAGAGATTTATTACAAAGAAAGCTTGCAGAGCCTTTTTACATGGAAGAAGATCCTGCTAACAATAAGTACAGAATGTTCTCCAGTAGAGAAGCGTGTGCTCTATGGCATGAAAATCCAACAGATAATAAAGATCTCGAATTATTTAATTTTGTACGTCCGAGTGACTACAAACTTGAATTGACTGCTATAAACGGAGACGGGTTTAACAGCAAATTTATTAGATACGGCGACTCTACTAGTACAGGTGCAAGGATAGCTTTTGCTTGGAGTATATACAACGACGAAGGAGAGTCGTCAGACAGTCTTTCGGTAACTTATACTATTGCTAATAGTCAGACCGGACAGTCTACTTCATTTACGCGTTGGTACAATAAAACAGACGCCAACCCGAATTTTAGTATATACGAATACTTATATCCCGGAGAGAATACTGTAACTATCGAAGCTAGAGGAGCTACTACCGGAGCGAGAAGTAGTAAGACTTATAGTATAATGCTATTACAAGTCAACTTGTCTAGTACATTTAAGTTCTACGAAAGACATTCGAGTAATTCTGCAATATAGATCCCATTTGTATTCGAGCGTAATAATGTCGAAGGAACTGCAAAGATATACTTTAAAGTTGACGACGGCGGCGAAAACAAATTATATACAAGAGATGTTGTATTAGGTGGGTAGACCAGAATAAATGAAATCCAAATGATAGCTAGCGGGTTATCAGAAGGTACACATACTCTTTAGATATGGGCAGAAGCTAAATACAACGACGGAAATACTACAATAAATAGTAACTTGCTATACTATACGTTTACTGTAGCGTCTAGTGTGGTCGGCAGTGTTGGCAAATTTATTAACATAAATTCTATATTCGAAACTGGAGATTTCCCATTAAGCTCTCTTATGCTAAATGCAAAACAGTATGAAGCATTTAGTTTAGACTGGGGATATTATACTGATAGCTTGCAGTCCAATACTTAGATATCAGTAGTGTGGAAATTACTGGACGGTATGGATGATCAAAATCCAACGACACTCAGTACTATCACAGCTAACTCACAAGAACGTGCATCGCAATTATCTTTTGTTCCTACTGGTTATACTGAAGAAGGACATCATAACTATTTGTGCGCATATTTCGGAGAAGATTTGATTTAGAGCTTCCCAATATATATAGTACGCAATACGTCAGTTGTAGTGAATGAGACAAGCTTCTACGAATTGAAGATGTCTGCATTCGGTAAGACAAATGATAGTGTTTCGAAAGATGTGTGGACGGATTCTACAGATACTGTAAATACTACATTTACGGGTATTAACTGGAATAGTAATTCAGGATGGTTTGAGAATAGTTTTAGAACTTCCGGGCAGAACTAGTATGCGGTTATTAATTTTGAGCCGTTTGATAACTTTGATTTTACTACAGGTAAAACTATAGAAATAGAGTTTGAACCTGAAAAAGTCTTTGATAACGACGACATCCTTGTAATGATAGGTAATCCTCTCGGTGCAAGAATAGAGATAAAATCTGATACTGCCACGTTGTATGACAATAGTAATAACGAAGTTGTACATACTAACTACAAATCAAACGAAAGATTAAAACTTGCATTTATTATTAACAGTATACCAGAACTTCAAGCAAGTAGAACTGTTGAATCCGGACTTGCTTATATTGTAAACAACGGTATACTTGAAAGAGCTGCTTCGGCATCCGGAAAAGATTTCAACACCTCAAGATCCGTTAATACTTTTAAATCTATTAAAATAGGAGGATCGACATCCGGTGTAAGAGTATACAACATCAGAGTATACAACTATAGTATAGGATATGACGATGCATATAATAATTATTTGTATGACAGCGAAAACAAAGCTGTAATATATAATAACAACAACATACTCGATGCAGGCGGAAATATAAAGTTTGAATTGTGTGTAAACAAAATAGACACAATATTAATAACTGGCAATCTTGCAAACATCTTGAATGATAAAACGGATAAGGACGATTCTACAACAGATGTCACTATAGAACGTTTTTGTCCTTCTGATTCTTCTAAGAACTTTAAGATAAATAATGTACAGATAAGAAAGCATGGACAATCCACGCTTAATTATCCTATAACATCAATGAAGTTCTGGTTGAACAAATCGAAGTCTGGTACAATACCTATTTACGAATCTACTCAGCAAGAAAATCTACTTCTTAATAAGAATAGATATGTAATGAAGTCCTACGACGATTAGGGCAAACCTTCTATTCCAGCAAATAAATTCGTATTACAGGCAAACTATGCGGATTCTTCTGGTACGCACAATGGTGGATTCCAGAGACTGATTCAAAAGACGTGGTTCGACGCAAGAATTAACGGAGAATATAAACTTAGAACTGCTCCGCAGTTATTTAGCACTAATCAACTTGTTCATCATGATAATCAGCAGCTTGGAGAAGAAGGTAATGTTGATGGATATAGTAATGTACAAGGAAAAACAAGTACACAATGGAGTAATGTAACAAACGCAGAATTCCCGTACAATATACGAATTTCTCCAGATTCATTCCCGTGTGTAGTGTTCTATAAAGACGAAGGAGGTACTGATACAAGAACATTCTTGGGACAGTATGTGTTTATGGACGACAAGAAATCAGATTTCTGCTATGGAGAACGTAGTATATATGCTGTTCCTGCAGATCCTTTCTGTTTGACAAACACACATAAAGACGAAGACACAGATGAAAACCTTGTGTGGGATAATAAAAACGTATTAAGAGTAGAAGTAGTAGGTTCTAACGTTCCTTTCACATCTTACATGACTCATGATAACTTTGAACAGATTGTGAGTATTACTGGAGAAGATGATAAAGTAACTAGAATGTTCAATTGGGAATAGGCTTTTGAAATGATTTACCCGGACGCAGACGACATCGAAGAAGACGATGAGAAAAACGGAATAGATAAATTCAACGTCAACTCCAAATATCGCAGAAAGATAAAGCCGTTTATTGATTTCCATGAATGGGTTGTAAGTACAAGAAATAACCAAGCTAAGTTTGAGGCAGAAGCTGCACAACATCTTGACCTTTATAAGATGGCTGCTTATTACGTGTTTATAATGAGATTCGGTCTTGTCGACTCTTTGGAACGTAATGCTCAAATTAAGACATACGATGGTGTACATTTCCATTATGAACCGTGGGATATGGATATCGCTCTTGGTAATAAGAATGATGGCGGTATAGCATTCGATCCTCCAATTGATCGTAATACTAAGCTTTCGATTACTACATACGCAATAACTGGTCGTAGCGCAAATGATAATGGTACTATAGCTACGTCCAACTGGTTGTTCGATGCACTCGAAAACTGGAGTTATTGGATGAATACTGTAGTAAAAGATGTTGCAGACGCACTGTATAACGCAGGTCTTACATATGATAATGTACGTAAGATGCTTGATGATAACTATGCTGCTAAATGGTGCGAACTGATGTATAACGCTAGCGGATTCTATAAATATGTAGAATCTGGAGACGGAGATCCAACGTGGCTTAGTTGGTTACAGGGTTCTCGTATGACGCATAGACATTGGTGGTTAAGTAACTCAATGGACTATTATGATGCAAAGTGGTTCTGTGGAGATTATAAGAATCATTACATATATGTTAGAGCTAACGTAACTGCTGGATAGAATAAATATGTAAGAATAACCCCAAATAAAGCTACATACATGTCTGTAACAAAAGATAATGTATTACAGGCAACAAGTAGTGTAGATAAAGAACATCCATTAGAGTTTAATATGACAATCGGTTCTCAAACAAAGAACCCGATATTGTTCTATGGTGCAAACTTCATGGAGGAAATAGATCTTAGTGAAATAGCAACGGGACTCGATGGTATCAACTTAAATGGTGTATATTCTGAAGTATTAGGCTCCCCACTCAAAAAATTAAATGTTGGAGTACAAATAACTGAAAACGAAGATATTAATGTAGATGCTGATTATACTGCAGTACTTGCTTCGCTCCCATGTCAGATACAAGGTAATTCTAACGTATTCGAAAATTTGCAAACCCTGAACATACGTGGACAGGTAAATCAGACTGACACTAACGCGTTTATATACAACAATAATATAAGCGAATTAAAAGAGGTCTATGCTATGGGCTCCGGACTTGTTAACTTCTATAGTTCACAATACGGTAACGAGTTTACTGATATAGAACTTCCGGATACAATCTATACATTGTGGATGAACAACTCTACATGGTAGAACATGACATTCTGGCATACTACTGCAAACAGTACCAACATCGCTGATATACTTGAACAGCAAGGTCTAACTTATGGCACAGACGAGTATTATGACGCCATTGCAGAGATTGCTGAGAATAATCCAGAGTTGTTAGAGAACAACGCTCAAATTAAACAATTGTCTTCTGTTCCTACTTCGATACATAATGTGTCTTTGTTGGGAACTACGGGATCAACTCAGGAGTCGATATTATTTGTTAAGCAATGGATAGCTAGTCTTATAGCAGCAAATGCAGACTTTAGCCAGTACAGTATTACGATGGATAAGATTAACTGGCAAGACTCTACAGTAGGTAATGCTAATTTACTTACATATGAAGAGTTAGGGTATATTGCACAAATGTCGCACAATCTGAAAGGATACTTGGTATTGAAGAATACCGGTGTTGATTTGTCAGTAGCTCAGCTTAATACGATTAAATCGTGGTTTGGTGATACGGTATTTACTAAGAATTCATCCGGACTTATAGTAGACCACGAAAGACAATATGTACAGATAAATATAGGCGGAGATGTAATTGTAGACCAACTTGGAAATGTAACTATTGTAGAAGGACACAACGCTTCATTGAATGCTACTAGATTCTCTCTTGCAGAAGACGACCCTGCTAACTATTCGTGGGCAGTAGGTCCTACAACTACAAATGAAGGAAGTGGCAGGTATAATGGTTTACAAGTGATTTAGGCTACAGATAGTGCCGATCATATGGCGTATCTGCAAACAAGTCAATCGTTAATCGGGTAGGACTACGATGCAAAGATATATACAGGTTATGCAGGAAATGCTTATAGTACTACAATTCATGTAATAGCTGCTACTTATCCTACTGACATGTTCATAAATACAAGACCTGAAAGTAACGTATTGTTAAAGAGTTGTCCAGGATTTATAGAGTTCCCTGCTACAAATTCTTCTGCTAGTTTCTTTGTAGATTCTAATCAAACATATAGTGGTGTAATAAGAAGTGTAACATATACATTTAAACGACTTTCCGACAACGCTCAAATATCTTATACTACCGGAGAATCAGGAGACCATCTTAGTAACTTTGTAGATCCTTATTTGCAGATTAGAAAAAGTACTACCACAGAAGGAGTAAAGATAACAGTTGATGCACAAATGCCAAGTGAAATGTAGTCTTATACATTAACTGCAAATGTATCATTTACTTCTGGTAAGAGTATAACTACTACAAGCAACATAATCATACAAGATGATATGAGTATTGTAGTACCGAATGTAAAACCTGTTTTATATAATCCTCTTGCTGCTACATGGTTATCGCAAAACGGAGTATAGTTTACAAAGAATGGATTCTACAAAATAGACCTTATGTCTATTAGCGATCCAGTTGATTTTAGTACGCAAGGTGCAAACCTTAATAACTTTATAACAACTGCAGACGATAGTGTATTTAAATATCTTATAAATTGCGAAAGCATCGTAATGGATGGATGTTCAAGCGTGACGTCTAATGTTACAGTTAATGGGCAAACCGTTAACTAGATGGATTTCTCAAATATGACAAAATTGAGAAAATTCTATGCATCTAATTGTACAGGGTTGACAGGAACTATAGATTTGTCTGAATGTATAGACATAAGAGAAGTAGATGTAAGTGGAACTACCACAAGTGTTACAATTCCTTCCGGGAGCAAGATTACTAAATATGAATTAGGTACTCCTACAGATATAAGTATAGTTAATCCGACTGTATTACAACCGTCTGGTGTACTTGTAGATGATTCTTCAAATATAAGTTCACTCGAACTTATAAATATTCCAGGCAATAAAACGTTCGCTATGTTTAATAAAATAATGTCATAATATGAATAGTATAAATTTAATTTAGAACAGCGGAGTTGCTGAAGAGACAAGTTCATCTGTATTAGAACTATTGTACACTACATATTTCGCATTATCTTCTGGGTCTACGCAGATGCCAAACGGTAGTAGTTTAAAAGGAATCGTTCATACTCCATATGTATATAAAAGAACAAAACAGTTTTTAGAAGCTGTAGGCGGAACACAAGACGGATATAACAATTTTATCATAAATGCTGACAAGCAATATCTTAAATTCTAGGATCCCAACATGGAAGCTACAATGGTAGCTAAAGGAGCAGATCACATTGGTATTACTGACACAGATCTGGTTACTATAGGTAACAGTAGTCTTTCCGGTAATGCTTTTACAGATAAAACGTATACTGATTTTCCAGAATTAGCGCTGTTTACAAACATAACAGAACTACCTGCAAGATCTTTTTGTAGTCATATTTAGACTGTAGATTTGTCTAATATTGTAACAGTATATCACAACGTATTTGGAACTTCAAACGCAAACTATCCTGATACAAGATTTACAGGAACTACTGGTTCTGGTACAGGAGTTGTAGATTTACCATCTCTTAAAAATTTATATAGAGGCGCATTTAGTAGTTTATATAATATTACTTAGATAAATATGCCCGCTATAGAAAAAGTTTATTGGTAGTATATAAATAATCAACAACGAGAAACTTTTGGTAATTGCCAAAATTTAACAACTGTTAATTTAGGTCCGAATTTAACAGAAATTAATGCTGAACTTTGTGTAGATGCAGATTCCAGAAACGTAACGACTGTAACTTTATATCCTAAAAATTTAATAAAATCGACACAAATATTTAGTAGAATTAGTGCGGGCATTGATATTCTTCCATTTATAAATATGACGCAGATAGTCAGAGATAATAATTTAAGTGGAGGATTTTTTAAAGGGTTGTGTGATCTATCAAAGCAGAACGGGGTTGTATAGATTAAGACTTCAAATGCATCTAATTATCCGTGGACATTAAAAGCACTATATTTGCCAAAAATCACAAATTTGTAGGGATGTATTAGAACTGGGTCTAGGGTAAAGAGTGATTTTTATCACTATATGGATCCCTCATATGGAATATATCAGTGTTAGGATTTAATTTATTTTAGAGATTTGACTTCTATAGGAGGAGGGGCGTTTATATCTGTTGCTTGTAAAGCGATGGTTATTAATAATACCACACCACCGACATGGAATGAATATACAGATTCTGAAAGTATATATCAAGGATGGAGAGGTTGGAATGCTGACATAAAAGCAAATTCGAAAATAGATCCGTTTTCTAATATAGTTATAAATAACGATCCTGCTGAAACTGTTTATACCGGAATCGGATTTGAAGAATATGTCTATTATCATTGTTCTCTTAGAATGACATTTGTTGATGGAATATATGTCCCAGATTCTGCAGTAAATACATATAAAACTGCAAACGGATGGTCAACAGGAAAAGTTGTAAAAACTGACGGAACGCAAGTCTTAATAAAAGATATAATATATCCCATTAGTGATCTACCTAAATATGCTACAGAAGAATTATGGAGAGCTGCAAACAAACCTTTAGCTTTAATAGAAGAATACATGTAATTTAACAGAACCTCGACTGTACAAAATGAGGATACGTAGAATGGTTAATCTAGGTTCGATTCCTAGCTACGTACACATGAAATTAACAGTTTCCGCGCTGTAATGCGGAGTTTATTTAATGTTAATTTTAATTATTTTATTTTTATGGATGCTAGTAAAATAATGATGTTCCCAGAAATGGGGGCAAACAATGGTATTGATCCTAATCTGCTGCTGGCTTTGAACAACAATGGTGGATTTGGTGGTAACAACTGGTTTTGGATTCTGTTCCTTTGGATAATCTGGGGAGCTAATGGCTGGGGTAACAACGGCTTTGGCAACGGATTCGGAGGTAACGGGTTCCTTTCCAATCAGATTAGTAATGACAGTGGTCGCGAACTGCTCATGAATGCTATTCAGGGCAACGGTACTGCAATTCAGAGTCTTGCTAATCTTTTGAACACCGAAGTTAATACAGTACAGAATGGAATCTTTACACTTAATAACGCTATTACTTCTGTCGGTACTCAAGTTGGTATGAGTGGTTTACAGATACAGAATGCTATACAGTCAGGCAATGCCTCGATTGCATCTCAGATCTGTCAGTGCTGCTGCGAGAACCGGTTAGCAATAGCAAACCAGACCAACGCATTGTAGTCGCAGATCGCTGCAAACCAAGCTGCAGATCAGCTTGCATTATGTCAGCAGACCAACGCACTACAGAGACAGGCAGAAAGTGATACACGCAATATTACAGACGCCATCAATGCGCAAAGTGTCATGATTAATGACAAGTTCTGTGATCTTGAGAAACGTGAATTGCAGAATAAGATTGACTCTCTGACTGCAGACAACGCCTTGCTGCGTTCTAATGCAAACAATGAGAGACAGACTATTCTTATGAATGAGCGCTTCAATGAGATTCAGAATCAGTTGACAGCAATCAAGTCGTCTCAACCTAATACTGTTCCCGTGTAGTGGCCTAACCTTACGGCTGTGAATACTACTCCGTATTGGAACAACGGTTGGGGTTCTAACAGTTTTTGGAACTGATTAAGAAAGGAGGTACTTATGTTTGGAAGTACACGTTATCCTTTCAACTTTTGTAACAGAAACGGCATTCCTATGGTGGAATCGAATTCTGTTACCGTCGGAACAGACAACGTAGTAATTACGCTTCCCAACAGGGTATTTAGATGGTTAAACGATAAAGGTGTAATTTTATTCCGTCTTAATCAATCTATTCCTGCAGGAACGACTACTACACTGCCGATTGTCTTTTCGGCTAATGACTTTACACAGCCGCTGACGAATTTGGGCGGTGAAGCAATTACTGTAGCTCAATTACCTTCCACCGGAGTATATATGATATACTACGATAAGAACAGTAATTTAATGCAGTTGCTCACCACAGAGATTCCTGCAGCATGATATTAACTTTTTAATTTTTAAGATTATGGTAGTAATTGAAATGCGTGAGGCTGCGTATGACAAAGTATTCGAGCTTCTCGAAGAAGTCAAAGATCTTGGCAAAGAGAAGAAGATGACCATTTGCAAACTTGAAGATGCAATATGGGATTGCTATGAAGCCTCAAAAGACAAAGACGATGAGTATAATACTCATGATAGTGAATCAGAAAAAACTGTGTCCGAAATGGATTATCGCAGACGCAGAGGTATGCGTCACGGTTCGTATGAAGACTACGAAGATGATGATCGTATGTACGGTTATCGTAGACGTGGTGGAATGCGTATGCGCGGTAGTCGTTCTGGACGCTATTCGTATTAATTTGATGTGCGTCAGGGGGTTAATTCCCCCTGATCGTACTCTTAAAAAGTATTAATATGTTTTCAGCATTGAGACAGGGAGCTGTCATTTATATATTAGATAAGAGTAAAGAGCCTACAATTAAAACTGGCTATATTGAGAATATCACAATTCCTAGACCGATGTATAAGACATTCAATCCGGCTGTTAGTTTCGGTACTAATATGCAGACGGTAGTTGATGTTACTGCAAAGGTCGATAACGATAAAGTTACATTTGAGTGTGTTCCGTCTACGTTTTCTATACATTCTAACGGAGATTACGTTATAAGCGAAAGTAGAGAAGCTATGATATAGGAAGTGGACAGTATGCTACAAAATAGTAAAACTATAGTAGATAGTATAGACAAACACAAAGCAAATATTGCTGCATGTGAGAATATACTAAAAGAACTGAATCCTGTGTATAAAAAGGAATCAGAAAGAGACGACGCTATAGATCAACTGACCAATAAAGTAAACGGAATGCAAGAGTTAATGAATCAGACTCTGTCCAAGATTGAAAATCTTTTAAATAGACAATAATATGGATAGAACGGATTTAACTCAGTATGATATAAAACCAGAAGGAATGGTAAATTACTTAAGGTACAATGGACCGCACTTCAATAAGAAACTTATGGAGTTTGCCGCTAAGCATATGGAAAAAAGTGCCAATGTCAAAATAATCCCTTATACAAAGCAAGAGATAGAATAGAAGTTGACTAATACAGGTACAACATTAAAGATGAATCAGTTGTATGACCATGTATTTGTTGCCAACATGTGCAAAGCAGATTATTTAGGTTCTAGTGTACCTTCTGACGATATTCACTTGTGTTTATATATCAAAAATGTAATTGACGATCCTGATGGGTATGATGGTTTGCCATTCAATAGATGGTACGCCGATATGTGCAGAAAGGGTATAGTTATAGATTGGGAGGAGATGATTTAATGTTTGCTCAATATATACAACTTGGAAGAAAGAAGTGGAATGTTTTAGTATACTATAATGTGAGTCCTGACGATTTTGTAGAAATAGAAGATTCTTTAATACAGATAGATTGTCCAGATGAAGATATAGATAAAGCATTTAGAACTTTAAGTAGAAGCAAGAATACTGGTTTTACTTTTAGTAATACTGATTATAAAATGAGTATAGTATGTATTTCCCAAGCAACATCCGCCAGTTAGTTTGTAAGCACAGCTGTTCACGAAGCTAAGCACGTTTAGTCGCACGTATGTGCTTATTACGGTGTTGAAGAAAGTAGTGAAGACGCTGCGTATTTAATCGGTTACCTTGTATAGAATATGTACAAAATGGTAGCCAGGATATTTAAAAATTATGTTCGATTTGCAGGGCGATAAAATTCGCATGAGTGTAGAAGATATGGCGATACCTCCGTTTAAAGATCATTTTAATGGAGCTAAAGACAAATCTAAAGCACTAAAGGAGATGGAGTACGTAATTTGGCTACATAAGTGGAATACACCGTATGAGGCATATCCCATCGATCAACGTCCACGTATTGTAGCCAAGGACGTATTTAAAGATGAAAATTATGAACCTTCTGAAGAGGTAAAAGAGCTAGCCAGACGTTTTGTAGAGTTTTAGGAGACTCCTGGAACTAGACTACTTAGCGCATCATAGACTGCTGCAGAAGGTCTTATAGCAGCGTTAAATGACTATTCTAGCGTAGCTATGGATATCGATACTGCTATAAAGGTAACAAGAATATTAAAAGATGTAGGTAACATAGTAAAGTCGCTTGATATAGCCATGAAACAAGCTAAAGCAGAACAAGTCGAAGCTGGCAGAATTAAAGGTGGCGGTACTATAGGTTTATATGAAATGTAATATGGCAAATATAGAGAAATACATTCCCATCCTATTTCGTTGGGAAGCAGGTATTAATATGAAGTCTGGTGAGACTATTGAGCAGGCGTTTAACCGAGCCAAGAAGACGGGGTGGTCTGACGATCCATTAGATACAGGAGGTGCTACTATGATAGGTGTTACTCTCGGTACTTATAGATCATATTGTAAGTATAAGGGGAGGAAGATTCCAAATAAGCAGGATCTTAAGAACATTACTTATAAAGAATGGAGAGACATAGTACACAGTATGTACTGGTCTAAATGGAAAGCAGATCTAATAGAGAATCAGCATGTAGCAAATATGATTGTTGATTGGGTGTGGGCATCTGGTCAAGGAATAGGCATTAAGCGCGTATAGAAAATCTTAGGTGTTACTGCTGATGGCATAGTAGGTCCAAAGACTCTTGCTGCAGTAAATAATGCAGACCCAAAACAGTTGTTTGATAAAGTATATAATGCAAGAGCTGCTCACTTTAATGCCATTGTAGCTGCAAAACCTTCACAGAAAAAGTGGTTGAAGGGATGGATGAACAGAATTAATTATATTTATAATTTATATGAATAAAAGTAAAACAAATATGTCTATAACAGACAACGCAGGCATTAGGCGTAAAGCTAATATTGCTATCGGTAATAGCGGTAATTATCCATCCGGTACTATTTTGGATGCTAACGCTGTTGAGAAAATGGTAGAAGAGAAAATAAATGCTGTAATAGGCGGTGCAACTTCTGCAGGCGATACTCTTAAAGAGCTGCAGGATACAATTCCTACAAAAGTTAGTGATCTTACAAACGATGCTGGTTACGTTACGGAAAATAATGGCCAATTGCAAGTTAACACTACAAACATAAGTGTGATTTCAAATCAACCGTTTCCGGCTTCGTGGCCAACTACAAATCAATATAGTTTCTCAGATCTTATTTCAGCTATAGATGCTGATACAGACGCAATAAAGGGGAAGGTCTACTTGTCTACTGTACACTACGACGATCTTCCAGGAGATATGGGCGATGCTGAACTTAAAATTGAAGTAATGGATCAGAGGGCTGGTCATAAGATAGCTGTATTTACTATTACAAGTGCAAACGTGTCTCCGTATAACTGGCATGCTACAATGTGGGGTGGAGACTTGACGTCGTGGCATTCTTATGCTTTAGCTTCGTCTTAATAATAACTGTAATATATATGGTAGACTTTAATAAAAAGATATATAACAGCAAGAAATTCTGCCAGGCAGCAGAATTTTTTAAAGAACATGGCTGTTATACCCTGGCCCCTAGAGGAACTACCGACTACATACAATACTGGGACAGGGAAACAGAAAGGTGTTTAAACGGATATGTAGCTCCAGATGGAGACGCTATAACTGGGTATCATTATTTTTACTTGAACTATAGCCCAATTATGAAATTGGATGAAGTAGAATATAAAGACAAGTTTGGCAATATAAGAAAAAGGCGCGAACGTATCTTTGGATTTCCTAGGTTTTGGGATTACGATTATTACTATTTCAACGCAATAGAAGAAGCCGAGATAACTGGAAAGCATATGGCTGTATTAAAATCTCGTCAAAGAGGGTATAGTTTTAAAGGTGCTTCGATGTTAGTAAGGAATTATGAACTTATAAAAGGTTCTCAAAACTTTGCTGTAGCTTCAGAATAGAAATTCTTAACTGGTGATGGATTATTAACAAAAGCTTGGTAGATCATGGATTTCATAGATAAAAATACAGAATGGTCTAAACAGCGTTTGGTCAATACCAGAATGGAAAGAGTTTCTGGTTTTAAAGTAAAAGATGAATTTGGTAAAGAGACTGAGTAGGGTTATATGTCTCGTATAGCAGGTGTAACTTTGAAAAATGACCCGGAACGTATTCGTGGTACCCGTGGTAAACTGGTATTATGGGAAGAAGGTGGTAAGTTTCCTAATCTGTTGACAGCATGGCGAATAGAACAACCTGCTGTAGAAACTGACGACGGAAAGGCTTTCGGACTCATGATAGCTTTCGGTACTGGCGGAACTGAAGGTGGATCGTTTGAAGGTCTTAAAGACTTATTTTATAAACCCAATGCATACAATGTATTAAGTTTTCCTAACATATGGGACGATGGACAAGAATAGACTGAATGTGGATTTTTTGTTCCGTCGTGGTCAAATATGGAAGGAACGACTGAAGACGGTCGTTAGATGATGGACGAAAGCGGAAATAGCTTAAAAGATGTAGCTATTGAAGAACTTATGCTTCAACGAAATAAAGTAAAAGAGGGTGGAGCAAGTTAGTAGTCTATAGATAGATTCATATCAGAACGACCAATGAAACCTCAAGAAGCTGTACTGGAACTCGGTAAAAACATATTCCCAAGAAAACTACTAATGGACTAGCTTACAAGAATACGAACAAATGTCAAGCTTAAAAACATGAAACACATAGTAGATTTGATGTGGGATGGAAACGGAAAAGTACAAGCAGTGGAAAAGAAATCAGGAGATATAACACAATACCCATTAAGAAAAGATGATAAGCCAAGAGGATCTGTAGTCATATGGGAATATCCTGTCCCAGACCCCCCATTTGGATTATACATTGGGGGTTGTGACCCATATGATCACGATGAGTCATTTACAAATTCCCTAGGATCTACTTTCATATTTAAACGAGTACAAGCAGGGGAAGCATGGCAAGACGTGATCGTAGCCGAATATACAGGTAGACCAGATACTGCAGAAGAATATTATGAGAATGTTAGAAAGTTACTAATATTCTACAACGCGAGATTATTGTTCGAGAATGAACGAAAAGGTATATACCCATATTTTACAAACAAGCATTGCGATTATTTACTAGCAGATCAGCCTGATAAGATCATTACTGAAATATTTAAAGATAGTAAAGTATAGCGGCGAAAAGGTTGTCATATGACAAAATAGATTAGGGCGTACGGGGAAGGTCTAATACTAGAATGGTTGATGGACGAATACGAACCCGGACACCTTAATATAGAGAGAATATTCAGCGAACCTTTAATCGAAGAACTAATATAGAATGACGGAGAAAGAAACGTGGACCGTCTTATAGCTTTATGTATGGTTATGATATATAGAGAAGAACTATATTAGATTAAAGTGTCTGCTGCAAAAGAAAAAAACAAACAGGTTGAGCTCTTTGAATTACCATTATTCAGCCAAAAGTGGTTTGAAGAAGATAATTCTAAACAAGACGACATACCTTTATTTAACTTTTAATTATGGTTAGAGTAGAAGATAATTTATACAACTCTTATTTTCCTCAACAAAAGTTACCTCTATCAAAGAAAAACGAATAGTGGCAACACGATTGCGTAAACTACATTATTGGAGAAGGCAATGTCGTTTCTGGAGGAGTCACAAAGACAAAATTCGGAGAGATGCAGACGTACTATAATTTGTATAATAGCATCTTTGACGAAAAGGATTTTAAGAGAATTACGAATCCTTTTAAAGTAGAAGACGGTTTTCCGGCTACTCCACAAGACTTTAATATCATAAGACCAAAAATAGATCTTCTAATAGGTGAAGAAACTAAGCGTCCTATGAATTTTAGAGTTGTTAGAACTTCACAAGAAGCTGCATCAGAATTATAGGATAAAGAAAAGGAAATGCTGATGCAATATATAACTGCAGCTATAACTGCTAAGATGAGTCCTGAGGAACAGCAATAGTTCCAGCAGCAACTTCAATCCGGAGAAGTAATGCCTCCTGAAGCCATAGCTAAATATATGGACAAAGATTACAAAGACGTTGTAGAGAATACTGCATATCACACGCTAATGTATCTTAGAGAAAAACTCAATGTAGATAACGAGTTTATAAAAGGCTGGAAAGACGGACTTATTTCTGGATTAGAAGTCTACTACGTTGGAATATTAAACGATGAACCATATCTAGAACGTGTAAATCCGGTGTTCTTCTCTTATGATCAGTCTCCCGACTTAGAGTTTATAGAAGATGCTTCGTGGTGTTGTAGAAGAATGCGCATGTCGGTATCAGAAGTATACGACAGATATTACGATAAGCTAAAAGAGAAAGATCTTAATAGACTCAATGAAATGCTTACCGGCAGGCCGTCTAACGACATGGGGGACAAAGATAAAGTAGATAACTTCTCGGGTATTCAGATGCACATATACGACAATCCTATATATGATCAGAAGAGTAGACATAATATAAACGTATGGCATTGTTGCTGGAAGTCTTTTAAGAAGATATTCTATGTAACATATGAGGATGAAAATGGAGAGATATAGACTGAGATTGCAGACGAGACTTATAAAAAGACTGGTCTTGAGATATCAGTAGAACCAGATTGGATAATAGAAGTCTGGGAAGGATATAGAGCTGGTTCTGATTTGTTCTTTGGAATACAACCTCTAGAATATCAGCATGTAAGCATAGACAATCCAAATAGCTAGAAGTTACCTTATACGGGAGCTGTATACAGCAACACTAATAGCAGACCGAGATCTCTTGTTAGTATCTTAAAGCCACTATAGTATATGTATATAGTGTTGTGGTACAGACTTGAACTCGCAATCGCTAGAGATAAAGGTAAGGTGGTAAATATGGATATCACATAGATCCCTAAGTCTATGAATATAACTCCAGATCGTTGGATGCATTACTTGTCTAGTGTCGGTGTAAACTTTATAAATCCTTACGAAGAAGGTTGGAATGTTCCCGGACGAGAGGGTGGCAAACCTGCGACGTTTAACTAGATTACTTCTCTCGATCTTACTATGTCCAACGTAATAGCTGAATACATTCAGCTAATGGATAAGATCGAGCAATTGGCCGGTACTATATCAGGTATTACAGAACAACGCGAAGGTGCCATTAGTTCTAGTGAACTTGTAGGAAACGTAGAAAGATCTGTAGTATAGTCTTCTCATATTACCGAACCTTTGTTCTGGGTACACAACCAGTGTAAACGCCACGCATTAAACATGTTGTTAAATACCGCAAAAGGTGCATGGCAACAGACTGGGAAAAAGAAACTTAGTTACGTATTTGACAACGGAGAACGAGCTTATCTTGATATTAGTCCTAAGTTCTACTATGAAGATATGGATGTATTTGTAAGTGATACTTCTAAAGATATGGAGAATATACAGAAGCTTCAACAACTCATTCAGCCTGCTATGTAGAATGGAGCAAGTCTATTAGAAGCTGCAGAGGTTCTCACAAACGATAACTTTAACATACTTAAACAGAAACTACAAGATATGCAATCTCGTCAAGAGCAGGCAATGCAGCAGCAACAACAAGCTGAACAGGAACAAGCTCAGATGATTCAACAAATGTAGAATGAAATGCGTGAGCAAGAGCTTATGCTTGAAGAGGCTAAAATGGATCTTGAAAGATATAAGATAGACGCTGACAATCAGACTAAGATAGCTGTGGCAGAAATATCTACTTATCGCGGAACTGAAGAAAAGGATATTAATAATAATGGTATTCCAGATCCAGAAGAGATGTATAAAGTAGCTATGGAACAACAGAAGATTCGTTCTGGTGAATATGTTAAGGATCGCGAAATCAAATATAAGAAGGCTATTGAAGATAAGAAGATAGAACTTGAACGAGAGAAAATGAAACACGAAATGGAGCTGTAGAAACAGAAAGATGAATCAGCTTTAGAGCGTGAAAGAGTTAAAGGTAGATACGCATTGCGTAATAAAACATCTGGTGAAAAATGAACAAATGGACACAACAGCATATAGCTAAATGGAACGCTTTCTTAAAATCACAAGGATTATCTGACGAAGAAGCCGCTAAATATAGTATGTGGCTGGGAGTACAAGATTCTTTTGAAACTGGATATGGATAGAATCGCGGAGCAAAAGAACTTCATAATTATGGAGGAATGATGAATCGGAAAGGTTACATTAAGTATGATACAGATGAAGCATATATGGCTGACAAATGGAAAATGCTCAATAATAGATTTTCTGACGCGCTCAAAGCAGATTCTATGGACGAATATGCCAGAATACTCGGCGATCCTAGCAGAGTAGGAAAGAATTATTTGTACTACGTTGTCGACGGAGTTCCTTTGGACCAGAGAAATCCGTCTGAAGCGTGGAAGCGTGCTCAGACTAAACATATGAACAGTTATATAGCCGGTATGCGCAGACATGCAGGGCAGTCATATAAGCAAACCGTAGTACCAACCACAAAGCAGATGGCTATTCCTACAGTACAACCTATTGCCAGAGATAAAACATATGTAGCACAGCTTCCAGAAGTAGTTATAACCGGTCATAAGCAGAATCTCAATCTTCCTAATCTTAACGACTAGCTGAAAACTGGACTTGACAAGTAGTTGTTAGGTTCGTTAGGTATTGGCCCAGAAGGATTCGATTACAACAAATACGCATTCCAGTTTACACCTCCTGTATTTTAAATCATGACATACGCTGAAGAACAAGAGCTTCTATAGCTCACTAGGTAGAACAATGATCTATTAAAGACTATATTAAGATTTGTATAGCATGACGAATCTAATGATTTTATGACTAATATACTAGCTAATATAATAGGCAACAAGATAGATCCACAATAGAGATTAAGATTATGAGAGATACGTCACAATTCAGAGAAAGGTTTCAGAGATGGAAAGCTGGAGAATAGGTATATGACGCAGGTAAAGCTATTCCACATTTAGCTATTGGAGATGATGGAGAACCAGCAGATGCTACTAGAGTATTCAATCCTAGATCTTTAATTCCAGCCATTCCGGCTTTCATAAAGAATCAGCAAGCTTTGTAGAGACAGTTAGCTTCTTAGTAGTCGTATGTAGGTCCTGAGACTAGAGAAAGATCTGAAGTACAAAGAGTTCACTAGCAAGCGGTATAGGATTGGAGTAAATACTAGAAACAAAAGCAGTAGGAGAAAATCAACGAAGGATATGAACAACTTGCTACTCTTGTAGACAAAGGAATGACGATTGCAAGTGTGGCTGTACCTGCATTAAAAGGTATAGGAAAGTTGGCTTCTAAAGGAATTTCTGCGTTAATAAAAAAGGCTGCTCCCCTCCGTATTCCTAAGATAGACATGATGAAATCTTATGAAAACGACACTCCTGCCAGATGGTATTTAAATGGAGGGGATTAGAATCTACCTGAAATGATTCCAGTGTATCACGGAAGAGGTACAAACAGAGGGGCTCCTGAAGATGTAATTAGAAATCATTCTGTAAAAGATGTAGGAATACACGTAGCTACAAATAGACCTCCTGCTGAAGGGTTTGCTCATCTTGATAGATCTACTACACAGAGTCCGGGGTTCTTATACAGCGGGACTTATGTTGGACCTCACACTCCGGACATCATAGCAAAAGACTTTGCGACGTGGGATGCGGGAAGATGGAGCGAATTGTTGGATGCATACAGAAGTCGTGACTGGAATGCAATAGAATAGCTCACTCGTGAAGAATTATTTCCGTAGATGCATTCTGCAGACGAACGTATACGAAAAAATGCTGAATCTATATTAAAAGGTATGGATAGGCAACATTCTGGTCCTATGTCCGCAAAAGCGTTAATAGATCACTTCGGTATAGATCCTGCATAGATTTAGCAGAACAAAACTTTATTAGATCTTGTAAAAAATAAATACAGCCACCAATATTATAGAGGATTGTCTGACGCAGAAAAATAGCTACAAATTTAGGAATACACAGAAGCTAATAAAGCTTTTGCAGATTATTTAAAATCGAAAAGAGTTGCATTTAAGTATCTCAACGATTTCGAAGGTGGAAGTTATACTAGGCCGTCTATGTTTATATCCGATCCGTCTGATATATGGTGGGACAAGCAAATATTTGCAAATCCTATACAAATAAAACAACCAGCGATAGGTATAACGCACAATATTCCATTTATACCGAACGGGCAGCTATATCCTGCTGAAGAACTTACTACAAAATATATATATCAGTATCCAAAGGGAACTGGATTGTAGAATTCTGCAAGCGATTATATGGATTTACCATTTTAACAATAACAGAATAAACTGTAATAAATTAAACTATAACATATTGCAATATGGCAAGAAAAAAGAATAATATTCCAAGTGGATTTGAGGACATCCTCGGTAATATCTATAGCAACGCAGAAGTTGGAGAAGGTATTACAGATATGGATGAAGCTATTACTCCAAATACTCCGCTTGTTGAAGAAGAAAAAGTAGAAGAACCGCCAGTGAAAACTGAGGACGGCAATAAAGAGGATGACGCTGTTACTGAAGATAACAGTCAGATTCCAGAACAAGTGTTAAACGACACTCAAAATATAGAAGACCAAGTAGAACAGCAGACTGAGGAGATTGCAGACGAAGAGCCTGCAGATGCTGATGTACACGAAGCACAGCAGATAAGTCTCCTCTTTGATGCAGTTGCTGAATCACTTGGTTGGAATATGGCAGATATTGATGAGAAAGATAAACCTGTAACTGTTGATGAACTTACTAACTATCTAGCAGAAACAGTAAAACAAAATTCTGTGCCTCACTACGCAGACGAGCGTATACAGGCGCTTGATGAGTATGTGAAGAACGGTGGTAATTTCGAAGACTTTTATCAGATACAGAAAGAAGGTATGTCTTTGGAATCAATAGATTTGGAAGACGAAAACAATCAAAAGGCAGTTGTAAGAGAGCTTCTCAAACATGACGGCTATACTGAAGATCAAATCAAAAAACGTTTATCAAGATACGAAGATGCTGACATGTTATATGAGGAATCTGAAGATGCTCTGGAAAGACTAAAGAATATCAGGAAGAAAGAAGCAGAACAAGCTGCTCAACAGCAAGAAGAGATGGCAAGAGAGCAAGCAGCTCAGCAAAAAGCTTTCTTTGATACCATGACCAAAGACATTAGTCAGCTTACTGATATCAGAGGCATCGCTATTCCTAAAGAAGATCGCAGAGCTCTGTTTGATTATATATTCAAACTTGATCAAAACGGAGTATCATAGTATCAGAAAGATTTTAATTAGAATTTATCAAAAAACCTAATTGAGTCTGCATACTTTACGATGAAAGCTGATGCTCTTATTTCCAGTGCTAAAAAGAACGGTGAGTCATCCGCTGCTGACAAACTTAGGAAAATGTTAAGGCACAGTACTAAAAATCATAGTACATATAATGCCGACGAAAAACAAAAATCAGTATTAGATCTTGCATCGGGTCTGTTTTGAACTAAATAATAATTTATGAACAATACAATTCTTAACAACCTCCAGCTGTATCGCGGACGTCGTTTCGCAGACCTGGTGGACGAAAACATGATTTCTAATGCGCTGCTCACTAAGCCTCACGAGGTGAGTGGTCTGCTTTCACTGGTGTTTGGCACCAAAGATGATGGCGTATCTACTGCTATCGATCTGATTACTGGTGGTCTGGGTAAGACCATGATTATTGAGAATCGTGAGTATGAGTGGTCTGTGATGATTGACAGTGAGCACGCTGTGAATATTCGCTGGGCTAAGTGGAACGGGCAGGAGATTAATCTCAGCAATTTTGCTAGTCTTACTCCTGGTCTGAATGGTACTCCTATCTACCTCGGTCTTGAGGAAAGGTGGTTAGCTCTGGACTGAGCCACACATATAGGAAACTATATGGAAAATAAATTCCGTTAATTGCTGGAAAATCCTAAAAGTTTTTATACCGTAGAGTAATAATTAAAAACATAGAGTTATGAATAATGAAAATGGACAATCAGCAGCCAAGCAAATCATAATCAAACCAATTAAAGGTTGGGAAGATAGATATAGTATAACAAATGACGGTAGAGTATATTCGTATATATCCGGCAGATACTTGAACAAAGGATTTGACAAAGACGGGTACGCATTAGTAACGTTGTCTAGAGACAATTATAAAAGAACATATAGAGTGCATCGTCTTGTAGCAGAAACTTTTATAGACAATCCCGACAATAAATCAGAAGTAAATCATAAAGACTTCAATGTAAAAAACAATTGGTTTGAAAATCTAGAATGGGTTACACAAGAAGAAAACGATAATTGGAATAAATTACACGGGCATAAAGGAAGATATGATATTCAAAAAGCATATACTTTCACAAACGTATTTAATGGAAACTCTTTTACCATTTTAGGATTTAAAAACGTTTTAAAACAATTTGGAGGATCTAAACGTAATTTTATAGATCGTGTTCAAAAGTATGCAAATACTGGGGCATATATAAAATATGGAAGATTTAAAGGATTGAGAATAGATGTTGAAGATTTGAAGGTTCAACGACTAGTCTGTAAAGACGTACCCTCAAGTGAGGGGAAATGCGGAACATCCCACGTGGATGAAGATATAGTCTAATCTTTATAGAGATATAAAGCAGTTTGTATTTCTAAGTAGTACAAGCGGGCGCAAATTAACGAATTGCGTTGAATACAGGACTGTCGGTCCTGGAGCTATACTTAGTTTTGATGATGTGAACTTCCAGGTTCGTATTAACGGTGTGCCTTATCAGGATGGCAGCACTTGGGTTTACGAGTGCTATGTTGCAGAAGGTTTTGCTAGCGCATACATTCCCGGTGAATTCTTGATGCCCGGTCGTCAGGTTAGCCGTATCGGTTCAGCTTACGAGGAGTACAGTGACGAGGCAGATATCATCAACTATCAGACTCCGTTTAAGATGCGTAACAATCTTACTACGCTGCGTCTGTCTTATGATATCACCGGTGATGCTTACAGCACCGTTCTCGCTATTGCTCTGAAGGATCCTGAGTCTGGTAAGACTTCATATCTGTGGTCTGATTATCAGTACTGGATTGCTCTCCGTGAGTGGAAGAAGCGCGAGGAGAAGTTCCTCTTGTTCTCTAAGTCGAACCGTAACGCTGACGGTACATATGCTATGAAAGGCACAAACGGACGTCCTGTTCCCATTTCAGCAGGTCTGTTTGAGCAGATTAGCCCCGCCAACGTTCGTTACTATACTCAGCTGACTGCAGAGCTTCTCGAAGATTATCTGTTCGATCTCTGCTACAATATTCTCGGTACCAACGAGCGCAAGTTTATCGCTTTGACTGGTGAGATGGGTATTCGTGAGTTCGACCGCATTCTGAAGGAGAAGGTGGCCAGCTTTAATCTGATTGACACCACGTTCGTTACCGGTAGTGGTCAGAATCTGACTCTTGGTGGACAGTTTACTACTTATAAGATGACTAACGGTATTGAGCTCACTCTGAAGCGTTGTCCTCTGTTTGACAACATGGAGATGTTCCGTCAGCTTCATCCTCTGACTGGCAAACCCCTGATGTCTTATACGTTCCTGTTCGTTGATCTTGGTCAGCGCGATGGTCAGGCCAATGTTGTGAAGGTTTGCCGCAAGGGTCGTGAGTTCGTTCAGTGGTTCACTGGCGGTTCTGTTGCTCCTAACGGTTACGCTAATAGTATTACTACGCTCCGCTCAAATAGCCGCGATGGTTACCAGGTTCACTTCCTCGGTGAGATGGGCATTATGCTCCGCAATCCTCTGTCATGCGGTATTCTGTACTGCGATGCTGAAGATACCGAGTTGAGTAATGAAGGTAGCTGGGCAGTAGGTGCTTAATAAAAAGATATACAAGATCTAATGGGGGCTAAGGCCCCCTAAAGATCTAATTACAACTCTAATGAAGAATTATGGTAGTTGAATTAAAAATTAAGAAGAAAAATCCCTGGGCAGGCTTAATAAAATATAAGAGCTGCTTTGATTATATAGCTCCTTATTATACTAGATCCGGGTCGATTTATACAGGTCTTACACCTGAAGATGAAGAATATTTTGAGAAGGCTCTCGGATACGAAAAGGGTCATCTCGCAAAGTCCAGTGATTTCTGGACTACATTTTGTGTTAAAGTTGGTTCTAGGACATTGTTACTTGATGATTCTATCCCTCGTCAAGCAATGATTATTAAATTTCTAAGTGGTCATAAACGAGTAGCAACTTCTCTTGATACTCTTACTGCAGGTAAAGATTATTTGCTCATCAATAGAGAAGCAGAAGCAGTAGAGGCTAATAAACAGAATAAGCTTCGTAGAGATGCTATTAAAGAATTTGACAAACTTAGTCTAGAACAGATGCGCAAATGCTTGCGTCTGTTTGGTGTTAAGGCCGATACAATGTCCAACGAGCTTGTTGAATCTACTTTATTTAATCTCATAGATAAGCAGCCTAAACGTTTCTTTGAGAAATGGATAAACAACAAATCCAAGGAGACGGAATTTATTCTTGAAGAGGCTATAGCAAAAGGCGTGATCCGTAAAGATAAAACTCATTACTTCTACGGAACAGATATGTTTGCAGATACTCTTCAGGATGCTATTGCATATTTGGATGATAAAAAGAATCAGGATCTCAAGCTTTCTATAATCAACGAAACGAAGAATAAATAACACTAACATAGGATATGACACAGTTAACACATAAAGATATATATACAAAATTCATGATCGAGTATGACAAGGCAAATGTTACTTCGTCATATCCATCATTAACAGAATACGAAGTCGCTACGTTTCTTGATAAAGCATACAATGCACTATTAGCTCAAAAGGTCACAGGAAATAACATGAGAAGAGCTGGGTTCGAGTACGATACTAAAGCTATAAGTGATATACAACCACTCGTCATAACCGGTAGTATTACTTTGAGACACGTGGAAGATATTACAATTCCAAGAATAGGCTAGTCTCCGCTTGTACTTCATTTAGGTGTTTCTTAGAATCTATATAGCGGTGACCTTCCGGAAGATTTTCTTTATGCCATACTCGGCTATGTTGAAGATAGATCTACAAGTCAGGCAATGAAAGCCTTCAACGGAGATACAATATCAAAAGCTACATATTCTCCAGTAAAAATCATACCGCATGAAGTAGCAGAAAAATTCTTTGTTACAAAACATAACTTGCCTTGGATAAAAGATCCAGTAGCATTTATACAAGATAATGCCGTTTGTGTACTAAAAGATCCAATCGACGTTTCACAAAATGGAGACAACACGTTCTTGCTGGTATATGTCAAAACTCCTCAAAAGTTTGCAAAGGATCTTAATGAATTTAGTAATACAGCTTCGTACTTCGACGGCGAAGGTGGAAATATTGAGTTTGAGTTGAATGATACAATGGCAGAAGAACTTGTAAGTCTTGCTATAGGATTTGCATTGGAGAATACAGAATCACCGAGATTGAACGCTAAACTTAACATGAGAGGACTTGAAGCATGACCATACAAGAAACTAGACAATTAGGCATTGAATTCGAAAGGAGAATTCAAACGATGATTCCAGAAACAGAATATACAAATAAATTGGATACCGAAACTATATTTTCATATTTAAATCAGTATCAAGATAAGTATATTCACGACATATATCGGAATTTGGATAAGATTTCAGCAGATAGTAAACTGTCTGCGCATATTGAAAGAGTACTGCAAGGTATGTTGAAGAGTGTGGAGATTACAGAAGGTTCTGACATACAGGACAACACATCTATTACTGATTCAAACGGAGTAGAAATAATCGATACAGCAAGATCGATAACATACACTCTGCCGACAGACTTTTATTTATATTTGAGGAGTGTATCTAAAGTAAGTAAGACTTTCAGTTTTAAAAGCGGGAATAACGATACGAAAAAGATTCGCATATTGCCTAATCAACTTATGTCACAAAACGACGTGTGGAAAGTAATAGAAACTCCACATGACAGTTTAAGAATACTTAGATATCCTGTGGCAGTACTTGGCCAGTATAAAGGGGAACATCCTACTATAACTGTAATATACGATCAGTATACAAAATCCAACGGCATTAAAGTTCTTTATTATAAAGAACCTGCGCATTTTAGTATTCTTACTAATACTGCTTGTGAACTTCCAATGGACGCATTTGATGACATAGTCAGTGGTGCTGTAGATTTATATGTACAATATGTAGCAGGCGCTGAAGCCAGAAAAAGACAACTCCAGGAAGAAATGAGAAAACGTAATAGGGAGGATGAGAGGGACGCTAGAAGCGCAGCTGCAAAAAATGAATAATTATGAGAGGTATAGATTTAATAGCAGCCTTTGAGCTTGAAATAAATAAGCTGGACGATGTTTTAAACAAACCTGTAACAGATGATTCATTATATTGGATAAACCAAGCAGTAGTAAAATTCACTAAAGATAGATTTAACGGCAATGCTCCGAAACGTACTTCTTATGAACAGAACGAAAAGAGAACGAGGGATTTGATAAACCTCTTGAAAGAAGTAAAATACGAAACTCCGGATGCAGAACAGCACGCTAGTTATGATTCATACGAATATGTATATCCGAACAACATGATGTTTGTATTAAACGAAGATGTTACTATTTCGAATAATAAAGGAGAATATGTGATGGACACTTGTGTATTCGAATGTACAGCTGATAGTTTCATGTATCGTGTGAACAACGGACTTACTGATTTTCATTACAGGTATCACAGAGCCAGACCACTTCGTATAAGAACTAAAGAAGGATTTAAACTTCTTACAGACAAAAATTATAAAATAAACTCATATACTCTTGGGTATTTAAAAGTACCTGAAGAGATAACAAATGAAGATCCTTATAGAGAATATAATGACTTCGAAGACTATACTTGGTAGGAGATTGTAAAGATAGCGGCTTAGATGTATACAGAGAATCAAGCCGATCCTCGTTACAGGACCCTTACCCAAGAAGTATTAACACAAGAATAATTTTAACGTGGAAACCCCAGCTAGTTAGGTCTAGACATTGATTCATAGGGGGAGTAGAAAAAATTAATTTAAATTATGATTACATACGTAAATACCGTATTTGTTAGCAATAACGACACCGCTACTCTTGCTAGCAATCCCGCTTCTATTAACAAAGGTCAGTTTATTGTGTATGATGTTGATAACAGCACATATTCTCTGTCCGCCGGCACCACTCGTTTTAAGATTGGTATGGGAACCGGAAAAACAGTTAAGGATCACAAAGGTCAGTCACATCCTGTGATCAAATGGTCTAATATTATTCAGGTGGCCGACATTCGTAATTTGAACGTCCTTGCTTATCCTGGAGCAGATACTGAGGATTCAGTAGAAGTTGATTTCACTGGCGTTGACCAGAGCGTTTTGAACGTGTTTGCTCAGGGTGGCAAACGAATCATCGTTCGTCTCACGTTCAAAGACATGATTGGTTTCCGTTATCGTAAGTGGACCGAGAGTTACGAATATGTTACTCAGGTTGGTGATACCGACGCAGAGATTGCTGAAGGTATTGCAGACCTTATCAACAAGCAGTGGAAGCGCGCTCGTGTTGAGGCAGATGGTACTACTACTTCTGGTAAACTTGTTCTGACTGCTATGCCTTATGATGATGACGACGCAGTTGAGACGCTGAACTGGGCCGAGAAGGTTCGTTTCAATGTAAACGTTTACTATACCGATCCTGCTGCTGAAGGTTGGGAGTCACTGAACAAGCATTTCCCGAAGGGTCTTACTATCACAAAGACTCCTGGTTTCCGTTACGCTGCTAGTGCTAAGCTGGTTCGTGACCGTGAGGCTCAGGGTATGGGTTATGAAGGAATTCTGAATCGTGGCGAGGGTACGTGGCCCATCATCAAGCCTGAGATGGAGACTAAGTTGGATGGTCATTATAACGCTATTACATTCCAGTTTGAGAATATGTACCGCGCTGCTGATGACATCTTCCGTAAGACAAAGCAGAGTGTTGAGATTTACATGACCGCTGCTACTACAGCTCTTGTGAACGCTATCTCAACTCCGATGTTGAGCAACAACGATCGCTTCACTGGTGATATTACTACCGAGAAGGGTGAGATTGCGTAAACTTATAATCACTAACTAAGCTAGGGCGGGCAATAGCCCTCTCTAGCTTTTTTATTTCAAATATATGAAGGTTAGAATAGGAAATGACATACGTCTGCATGTATCTTTGCTCGGAAGCAAGATAAATGAGTATTTAAAGATAGATTCTATTAAAGCTTATATTATCAACGTTTCGAGACAAAAAGATGTAGACGAACAGCATAGACATGACTCTATAAGATATAGTGACGAATTAGATGATCGTCGTAGAGTTGTACGTTATATTAGTAGATTCCCAGCAGAACCTCATCATCACGCATATCACGGAACTCCTTATGACCTTTGCCATTGCGGACATCCTACATTCCATGTACACCCTGTCGCAGTTGTAGCTCCTTATATCGGTTTTGGAGTTCATCCACATACGTTTGATCCGTTCCATAATCATCTGTGGGGTTATGATGACATGATGGATTTACACGGACGCATGTTCCACAATGAAGAGTTATATAGACAGCATTATAAAGAGTGTGAGTTTCTTGCTCCAGTAAGCGCTACTGAATCTCCAAACAAAGTAGATGTGTACTTCCCGGCAGAAAATCAGCTTTATACTGGTGTGTATAAGCTTATAATTGTGGCAAAGGTTTATGAAGCCGGTTATGGCAAAACTAATTTAAGAACTGTTACTATGGACTATAATGAAATATTCACTCTCGTTGGTTCGTCAGATGAAGAAGGGCTTTCTGGAAATATAAAAATAGAAGTAGGCAATCTCAAAGAGGCTCAGGATATTCAGGTTACCGGACAGACTAGTGTGAGTGTCGGTAACGTCGGAATACTTACAGCTGTTGTTTTGCCTACGGATATAGACGACGGCAGTGTATCCTGGAACATTACCGAAGGGTCTCAATATCTTACAATTACTGACTTCAGGTCTACTTCTTGTACGATACGTGGTCTTTCCGTTCCAGAAGGACAGACATTTGTACAAGCTACTATAAGGGTGTCTTCTATAAAGACTCCGTCTGTTTATAAAGATATTACAGTAACTGTATTTAAAGACGCTTCTATAGATATTTACACTACTGCAGGTGCTTACTCTGACACAGAGGGCGAAGGAAGAAACGCTAAACAGTATATCGATCTTACTCTTACCGATGGTAGGCAGGTTAAAATCGATACTACTAAAGAAACCGTTTGGTACGAAGGAGATTAATTATGAAAAACTGGAAAGATATTGTACAGTATACTACTGCTGTTGCATCGTTGACTAGTGGTATAGTTCTATCTTTCTTCTAGTATTTTGGTTCAGGTGATCTTTCAAGTGGAGTATTGGGATACGTAGCATAGACTCTCGTTTATGCTGCTAGTATCTTCGGAGTTGCTATGTACTGGAACGGAAAATACCAGCAGGTTAACAACTAGTGGAATAATAGATATAACGAATTAAAAAGAATGGTGAAAGATGGTGAAGCTGTTAATAGACGCAATAGCTCATCTGAAGACGATATTTAAGCATTTTAAGGTTGTTCTGATCGCTTTTCTCCTTGTGTGGGGTATAAGTACCCACATACAAAATAAAAAGCTGTCAGAGGGCCTAGAAATGGCTCAGAATAACATTGAGGCCTATTAGGGTTCTTTACAAGAATCCTGGTAGGCCAATAATGTTTTAAAGCTGGATATGTCTTAGTTGAGTAAGTAGAACGACGATCTTATTCGTCAGTTGGATAGTGTGGCTAAAGAGTTGAACATTAAAAGCAAACAGTTAAAGACTGCGGCAACTCAAAAGCAAGTGATTTACGTTAATACTAAACAAGAAGTAAAGGGAGATATAATAGAAATACTAAAAGATACTACTTATATAGATAGTGTAAAACCAAACTCCCTTACTACTATAAAGTACACAATCGGGACAGATACTATAAGTATAGATCTCGATATTTAGAATACACAATACTTGTACGTATATAAGTCTAAGGAATATAAAAACAAGAAGAATCTATTATGGAGAATACTCACATTAGATTTTAAAAAGGTTAATAAATACAAATATAGAATAGAAAATACCAACGACTTGATAAATACATCTGACGTACGAGTAATAGAATCAAGTAAGTAATATGATAGAAATTTCGTTAAAAGACATAGTAGATGATATATTACTACTTGTCAGAAATAATAACATTAGCGAAAGTGAAGATCTATCTAGAGGACAAATAATAAGCTGGATTAAAGCTTATAAGAGTAAATTACACAGAGACAGATTAGACGAACTTAAAAAGCAAGTAGAGTAGTCTTCACTGTCTGCAGAAGATATGGTTGACGACCTGTTTATAAAAGTAAAAGAGACAGGGCCGTTGGAACTAGAAGATGTACCTTCTAATTCTGAACTCCCGATATTTACAAAACGTACAATAGATCCTCTAGAAAATATATTCAACAATAGCGAGAATAGTATACTAGCTGTACATGATTAGAATGGAGAAGTATTGCAGTATACGAATCACGTAAAAAGACATTATCAGTATTTCCGTAAATACACCTTTGGAGAAATGACCGCGTATTATAAAGACGACGGTCATATTTACGTTGAAGGAGTTAGCGATCAAGGCTTATTGAAGTATATATACGTATTAGCAGTATATGAAGAGCCGGATGAAATGGAAGATGGAGACGGAGAGGACAGTCCTGGAGAAGAAGATGTAAAGATACCTGGATGGATGGTTCCTCCAATCAAACAGTTGATAATAAAGAACGAATTAGCGTTCATGTTGAATAGGCCTAGCGATGATAGTAACAACGCTACGTTGGCTAGTGTAAAACCTCACGGACCGCAAGATGACGAGGAGTAAACATTCTATAACGTTTAGGGATATGTATAAAACAATGCCTGTAGAAGTGAATTACAGCCTCTACAGGCGCGTTTTATAGACTATGTGTTCAATTATACTAGAGCACGTCTTAAACGCGTCAGAAGGCTTTAAAATGCCTTTTGGACTAGGTTTATTACAAGTGTGTAAATACAAGCCTAAAGAGTTGACAAGCAAATCCTTATCGTTAGATTATAAGACAAGTAAAGAGTACAACAAACACATCTATCACTTGAACGAACATTCCAATGGGTATAAATTTAGATTATACTGGTCTAAAATACCAAGGACGTTCCCAGATAGATATAAGTATCAATTGGGTTTTGTTAGAAAGAATAAAAGATATTTAGCTCAGTTGATATTTAATAAACAAGATTATATAGATATAAATGATATACAATTATACAAAGTGTGAATCAGTCATAGCTAAGATAATGGCTGATTTAGATTCAACCGAAGTACGCTAGAGATTGAGCGATATTAGGGAATGGATATTTGAGGCCGTTGATAAGATTGGTGCGCCTATGTAGTATATCAGTAAGGAATCCGGAGATGACGGAATGCCTATATTAGAAATACACGACTATCAAGTCCCTATTCCAGAAGATTTGCAGATATTGGATGGTGTTGCATACTCGGCAACTCCTCACGGTCCGTGGGTTCCTTGTAGAACGTCCACGGCTATATTTAAGAATAGACATCATCATCACCCGCATTGTCATCATCATGAGCCATTAATCCCAAAACTTACAACAGCGTAGTCAGAATTCTATACTATAAATACAATGAAGTATTTAAATAGAATGTTTGGAGACAAGAGAATAGATGAAGTGCAATACTTTATCAAACCGGGATGGATCGTCACAAACAGAAGACACGGGTTTATAAAATTAGCATATAAAGCTATTGCTACTGACGAAAGAGGATATCCGTTAATTCCAGATTTAACTTCATACCAAGAAGCTATATACTGGTATGTTGTAATGAAACTTACATTCCCGAAGTTTATGAATGGACAGCTTGGAGGAAATTCTAAATATGCAATGAAATATGCAACGTAGTCATACTTCTACACACAGCAACAGTGGAATTTCTATAGAAACCAAGCATACGCAGAAGCAATGATGCCTACTGCAGATGATATGCAAAATATAAAGAACGATTGGAATAAGCTTATCCCAGATTGGGACGGAGATGACACGTTCTTTAAAAACATTGGTAAAGAACAAATAACATATAACGATTATTATGTCCGCTAAATTAGAACACATAAATGTATTCAACAAAGGTATGAATACAGATACTTCGGATGCTATAATGCCTGCAGAATAGTATAGGTACGCTGAGAATCTGAGGTTAATCACAAATGAAGGTTCGTCTAGCGGAGAGTTATAGTTGATAGAAGGTGAGAAGTTATTAAGAAAAATTTAGGAGTATAGTGAAGGTATTAAGACAGGAGTTATAGAGAAAATAAAGGGTATAACTTCTGTAAGAAACTATATAATAATAGTAGGAAGCGGAGCACACGACGGAAATTTTGGAGATTGTGTGTGGTATTGTACCAAAAACGGAGATTATATCTCAAATCCGATTTGTGTGTTTGGACCGAGCGCCGAACCTTTTGGAGACAACGTATCGTTAGTTACTAGATACGAAAGTGAAAATAATGTAAAACTATATATTGCCGATGGAATACATCAGTTGATGAGTATAAACATTAAACACGATGGAGATAATAAAAGAACTATACAAGACATTACAAATCAGGTTGACAGTATATTAACTCCACTGAATGCTACGAAAACTGATACTTTGAACGGGACTACTAACGCTCCCGTTGTACAGTATACATACTCCGTATATAGGTTAGGGGGACAAGAAAGCGGTCTTGCTCCATTATCAAAACCTGTTACATTTGATGATATAAACACCAAAGATGCTTAGTAGTGTAACGGTGTAGAGCTTTCTGTAAGCTAGGACTTTACTGGGTTGTTCATAAAAATATACAGAATAGCATATATACAAAACGGACAAACTCCCAACGTATACTTAATATGTGATGAACAGTGTAGTTAGGGATTTACATTTATTGATCTCGGATCTTATATATCTCAAATTACATTAGAAGATTTAAATTCTATATCGCAAGTTTAGTTCAAACCGTTATTAATAGAAAGTAAAGCTGATTATCTGTTTGCATCTAATATACAATATACACAGGAAGAGATAGATAATCAGTTTGTAGATTCTAAAGGAGAATCTTTATTTACAGCGACATTTGAGTTTGTAGAAGATGATGAAGTATTAATAGCAACATTTACAGACGATACTGATGGAAATGTTGATATAAAGAAAGAAAGTGTCAAATCTTTTAGAAGAGGAGAATGGTACAGATTTGGAATAGTATTGTATGACAATTTAGGAAGAAAGAGTTCTGTATTAAAGATTAAGGATTTGCAAGCTCCAGATATAAGATAGAAAGATACTTTTAGATTAGAATAGTAGGAACACGTTATAAATGTTTATGCAAAACCTATTAAATTACGAGCTACTATAATTCCGTCTACAGAGGATTTTAGAGATTCTATATCTGGATGGGAGGTTGTAAGATGTAACAGAACAATAGATGATACTATAAATATAACACAAGGTATCTCAGGAAGAGCCCAAGTTTTGAAGTTTAAGAATGTGAAAAGTTCTTATCCGAACGATAGATTTTCATTTTCTTATATGACGTTATAGAATTATAATAACGGACTGTTACCTAATAATAATAGCGACCCAGGATATTTCTAGTCTTGCAACGATTTATTAATGTTTGCGTCCCCGGAACAATGTTATAACCAAGAAGAATTATAGTCCGTACTGAAAAATAAAAAATTAAATATACAATATAGCCAGTCATATCGAATTCCAAGATATTCCGACAATGTTGTTTCTCCTGTAGCTCAAGATTTTCCGGGATGGCAAACAGATAATAAACTTTATTATGGTAGAATGTTTGATATCGGCCAAGGATAGGTAGTGTGTGCTCATCAGATGATATATGATATAATAAATTAGAGACACAGATACGATACTGCATTCTCAATATTATATCCCAAAACAAGATTTTATTCTAGCCAAATGGCTAATATGTTTCCAAAAGAAATAAAGAATATATCGTTCTGTGAATCACCAGATCCGTTTAAAGTTATAGAAAACGATACTGTAAATATAGATAATATTAGGACTACTATAGGTGACTTATCGTTTGTTAATTTTGACGCGTTAATGTTTTATAAAAATTATGGAACGCGCGGCGCGTTTAATTAGCAATATTTTGGTGATTTGGCAGGTGACGATTTTAATAATCATACGTGTACTACCGGAAAAAAATGTGCATTACTTCAATTATAGAATTAGATAAGCGAAGAACATATTAGGCAACTTATAATGTCTGATTAGCTGTTACCAATAACCATAGTAAATATATAGTTTGCATCCGTAACTCCATATGGCGGAATAGATAAGGAAGCTGCGCAAAAACTTTCTGTATTTTATTCAAACGGAGAATACTTTACAGATTTAACAGGAGATGTAAAATCTGGAGATACGTATCTCGGAATGTTCGTATATAATTCCTCTCATATGTGGTATCATTCCACATATGAATCTGCGATGGATCCTACTATATATATAGTTCCAGTTGAAAGTTCTATAGACTTAAGTAAGACATATGGAGATTTATATCCAGATCTCAATGAACCATAGAAGTATTTTCAAGACGTGCCTGTATAGAATTTGAACGGATACAATCAAGATAACTATGCGTACATGTATAATACAGCATATAGTTCAAATCTTACTGCAGTTCCTATATATCCATCTAAAACAGAATATATAGATACTAATAGATACGACACAAGAATACACTATTCAGATCCAAAGACTAATGGAGAATATGTTGATAGTTGGTTGAAGTTCAAACCTATGAACTTCATAGATGTTGATACTAGGTTTGGAGAGATAACAGATATGAAGTTGTTTAGAGATACACTTGTGTTCTGGCAGAAAGAAGCTACAGGTATATTGAGTGTAAATGAAAGGACAATCATAAAAGATGCGAATAGTTCTAATATACTGTTAGGTAATTCAGATGTGATGTAGAGATACGATTATCTTACTACACAATACGGAATGGTACCTTATTAGAAAGCTAGAACGCAGTCTGATAAAGCTCTATATTGGTGGGACGGATATAAGAAAGAAATAATACAGTATGCAGGAGGTAATGTTGTACAGCCCATGAAGAAAGAAAAGACTGTGTCTGCATACATAAATGGTATATAGAATCTAAAAGAAATACCTACGTTATTATACGATGATAAATATTCAGAGATATTAATAAATCTCACAGACCAAAAGTCTTTGGTGTATAATGAGTTCGTATAGCAGTTTACAAGTGTATATCAGGTATGGTTTGACCACGCTCTTAATATAGAAGGAAGTGTACTTTTCACTCGAGATACTAAAATGTACGAATGGAACAAAGTTGAAAAGAATTCAGAATATATACCAAGATTAGATTATGTTGTAAATCCATCGTCATAGATTGTAAAGGTATTTGATAATATGGAAATAGGAATGGGAGAAGGATTCTATTACGACTAGTTCTACAATGGTCCTCAGAACGGAGATAGACCAGATTATAAACAGCCTATAAAGATAATATTCAATACTCCGAAACAGACAACGTAGTCTGACATCATAATAACAAAAAGAGAATACGATTTTAAATGTGCGATACCTAGAGCTAGAGAAGAAGGTAAGGTATATGACTCCGCATATGGAAATAGAATGCGAGGAAGAGTTATGAATTGCTCATTAGAATCAAATAGTAGTAACAGAGATTTCTCTCTGCAATATATAATAACTAAATTTAGAATATCATATGCCTAAAAATTCAAAAGATCTGGTACAGTGGTATAAAACAATTTGGAATGAATATTACGATGTGCCATCAATAATAAACAGATTAAACGCACAAGATGATCCAAAAAGATTAGTTCCTGAATATTAGTGGCACGCGTACAGTAAACACGATATGCCAAGAAATACCACAGTATTTAATGAACCTATAAATCCGAATCCTGATTGGAAAGGAATATATAAAGACCTTTAGAACGAATTGTCAAGAAAATATAACATTCCTTACGAAGGCCCTATATAGGATAACAGAGGATACAAAACCTCCGCAACGACTCGTTCTTTCGACTACGGTAACTTCGTACCAGCTGGAATAAACGCTATAGCACAAGCGTATGATTCATTCTAGTATAATACATCTGCTTCTGATTTAATGAGGGATGCTGGTAGTGGTTACTCGCAAGCTGGTGGATATAATTATGTAAACAACAACTATGTAAATAAGAACGAAGTGTTGTCAGAAACAGACAGAGCGTCTGTAGGAAATGTATTTAAAGGAGCTGCTACAGGAGCTGCTGCTGGCGCAATGCTAGGTCCAGTTGGTGCTGCAATCGGAGGAGTCGGTGGAGCTTTAATAAGCGGAATAGGAGGCTTGTTCAGACACAGTAATGCTAAAGACGAGATACGAAAAGCTAATGCTAAAATAACAGCAGAGAATAACTTCAATAGAGCCTACGCACTTACACAGGGAGCTAGAGACTAGGCTATAGATAAATACGGAATGCCTGGACAAGGCAGGTTGTTTACTGCAGTAGGAAAGGATAAAGGAATGAATACCGAATATAATAAGATGACAGTAGCTCAGACTCCCAGGGGATTCGAATACGGCCCTTTAACCGCATACGGTCAAGGTGGAGAAGTTGTTGGAAATCCAAATGAAGGAGACTGGAATATAATAAAAGGAGACGCGAAGGACAATAAGCCTTTGAGTGTAAAAGAAGACGATGTGGTATTGTCAAAACGTTTCGGACTTGCACAAAAAGCTGCTCCTGCTGTTGCCGCTATACAACATATAAATAGATCTATAGAACAGTTACAAGGGGCTGTACAACAATAGAAGAATAGATAGTCTTAGGAATTAGCAAGTAAAGTTATCAAAAAGACTGCTAATGAATTACAACAGTAGAAAGAACAATATAATGAATATTTGTCAGAATTAGCTGACGATCAAGCAATGTTAAGATAGAATGGATACTTGCCAGATAATAAACCTATGCATATGTATAATGGCTGGGATTGGGGTAATTTTATTACAGGTCTTACGGGAGGATTGACGGGCCTGTCTTAGTATTTTGGAGCAAGTAGATAGAAAGTTAAATCCCCAAATACATATTTCCCAAATAAATACGCTCCAGAAGCATTTAATATATTGAGAGGGCTTAGAACAAACATAAAGCCCCAAATAGATGCAGTAGAAAGTCAAAGAGCTGCCACTGATTATGCTATCAATAATTCTGGTGGTCTTGGAACTGGGCAGAAGATGATTAGTAGACTGGCTAACTCGTTAGGTACCGCTCAAAATAAAGCTAATATATATGCGGCAGCAGACAATCAAGATAATTCATATAAGTCAGCTCTCGGACAATATATGCTAACTAGTGGAGCACAGGAAGCATCTAATATGATGCAAGCTGGACAGTGGGATCTTGACTATTATAGTAAAGCTCACGCTGCCAAACTTAAAGGACAGCAAATGGGCGTGTACAATTGGCTTAACGCATTACAGTAGTATGTAGCTAATGCAAACAAGCTCGGTATGTTTAGAGACACGTACGGACTTTACGCAGCTGGTCTTTCAGACGAAGCCCGTAAAGCATTAAAAGATTGGAGGACAGCGTAATATGGTATATTCTTATGATGAATGGCTACCGATGCCAACTAAAGATCTATTTGATACATAGATGATGCTTGCATCCGTTAATGCAGCTAAGGATATGTATGAGAAAGGTCTTGAATAGATGAAGGAGTTCAAAAAGGAATACGGAGATTTCATGAGCCCGTGGGCGAAAGATATGCAGACGTATAATAATATAATGGACTCCGTATATAACGATATAAACGAGATGTACAACAGGGGTATAGATCCGTTGCGTTCTCAGGAAGGAAGAAGTATGTTGATGTAGCGTTTAAATTCTTTAAACCCTGCCGTATTAAGTACAATGAAGAGTAATGCGGCAATAGGTATGAAATACCTAGATCAACTTAGCAAACTTGATAACTTTGCACAAGATGCAGAAAATTATAGACTTTAGTAGCTAGGAATAGGTCCGTTTAATGAATTTGGTACAGTAGGTCCAGATGGAAAAATAAGAACTTGGGACCAAACTGCTCCGATTGATTTTGTTTCTTTACAAGAAGCTACAAATGATTGGTACAAGAACAGACAGGCTCACTTGGGAACAAGAGAAGATGTACAAAGTTTTAAAGATGCTGCAGGTAATCCGTTTCCGTTTGACTCTAGATATGATTATAACGTGTTTACTGATTCCGATTTAATGAACATCGCTCGCAATCAAACGCCGGGATGGAACGGCGGATTTTGGTCAGATTATTACAGACACATAGCAAAAGAGAAACTATAGAGAAACGGTGTTAACAATCCGACCGACGGCCAGATAGAACAGTAGTTGTAGAGAGATATAGCAGACGCGCAGTAGGGTTACCTTATTTATCCGACTAGAGAAGCTGATCCGTTTGCTTTGCAGTAGCAGAAACAACAAGATGAACTTGAGTAGATTATGTATACTCACATGTTCCCAGCATCTGGGAAAGGTTCAGGTAGTGAAGAACTAGAGGAAGGGTATAACTGGGATGATCAGGTCATGAAATCAGGTCTATTAAACATGGTTGGACTTGATGCAGGGTTGGAAATTCCTGTGATGGAACTGTATGACAGTTCAGAAAAAAACCCTGAGTTTGTTCAGTCATATATGAAAAGAGTAAACCAGGCTTAGACTAATAAAGATGCTGTATAGATGTTTACGCACCAAAGAGATTTAGATGTAAATACTTTGATGTACAGATTGGATAGATCCGAAATTGAAAAATTCAATAATAATGATGTGTCCGGAGAGGGTTATGTTAGATTACAACCTGGCGACAGAAACAAATTATATACAGAGAACGAACTGGGAGACCTCATAAGGCACTTTAACGCCGGAGGACATAGAGAAACCGCCAGAAGAGCATTCAGGACTTAGTACAACAGTAAAGGATATTTAATAAAAACAGATACCGATCCGGAGAAAGGAATTGTCACCGCATTGGTGAACGGAAGAATTAGAAGCTTCATGCCTGTTGTTGTATCGTCCGGAAGAGACCTAACTGACGACGAATACTATTACTACGAATTATAGGTGAAAGGGAAGGAGATGAAAAAAGGTAGGAACGGTGAATATTTGATTTCGCAAGGAATTCCTCTTTCCTACGATAATTAGTATATGGTGTCAAGATAGATCGGTATCGATAAGATTGGAAAACAAATGAGAGTTAAAGGACCGGATAAAACATCTACAGCTGTAAACGATTGACCATGAGCAAAAAGAAAATACATAGGAGTAGAATGCAAGATTATTCTAGACGCGAGGGAGTATTAAGATATCAAGATTATCTTAATCGCGTGGCTGAATACGTTAACTAGCAGTAGGAACGCGAAGAGCGTTAGGCAGAAGAAGAAAAGCAGCACGAAATTGACATGATCGTTGCGTCTCGCAAAAAGAAAATGTCAAAGCTCGACAAGATGTATTTGGATTCACTTCAGGACTAGTTAAAAGATGCAATTGCTATAAAGAACAGAATAGAAGCTACTCCAGACATTGATGATTTAGATTCTTTTACAAAAGAATTATACAAAAATACTTTAAATAGGTTAAACACATTATCGAAAACGTATGAAGATACGTTAAACAGATTCGATCAGTATACATTATATAAAAACGGATACAGCAATGCTGTAAACGCTTATAATATGATGTAGAGGGCGTTTTATAGACCTACAGATTCGTCCCAGCAACAAGAAGACACAAATTACAGGCAGAGTGTAACTCCTAACTCTCCGCTTGTAACTTTAAATGCTGCCGGCATATAGGCTGATATGCCAGATAGTACTATAAATAGAAACTTACCAGAAGTAGTAATAACTCCCCAGCATTAGCAAACAGAAGCTCTTAATACTTATTCTCCAGATTCATTTTAGACTTCTGGAGAACAACAGCATATGCTTGAACATCAACTTCCTGAAATAACTATTACAGGTGATAAAGACAAGCAAAATAAAGTAGCTTTAAGAAATCAATTAACTAAACAAGTTCTTGATAATTATACTAGAGTACTGGCGGAGCAACAATATAATCTCGAACACAATATACCAAATAAGCCGGACGGATATGGATCCGGCTTAGGTAAATTGTTCTCATCTAGGTGGTGGAATGACGCCACAGGCACATATCTTACCAGACTAAACGATACTCAATCCGAAAACTTTTTAGGAAGGATAGCTGTCGCAAAAGAAAGAATGGAAAGGCTTCAAAATGCAATAAAGTACTTAGACGCAATAGATACAGACAACATGTATAAAAGAATGTTGTCGGAAGGTCTAAATATGAGCGATTATCAGAAGCACGATCACTACGAAGCTGCTAAAATAATTGGATCTTTCAAGAAGGATTATGATTATATACAGTCTCTTGTGTCTGGCCATGGAATATTATACTTGGGCGATGTTGGAGATTTCTTAGGAAGTATTGTAAACAAGTACGCAGGAGTTGGTCTAGATAACGGAGCTGAATGGTTCGATTGGAATGATATAAATCGAGCAAACTTGAGAGGTTTTGACAGTAAAAATAAAGCTGAGAGATACGCAGTACTTAAGAAATTTACAGACAAGACTAACGAGTATATAGAAGAGTGGACTGCAGGATACAATACAAACAAACGAGAATCTGAACAAGCTGCCAAGAAATATAATATATCAGATTGGTATAAATATAAAGAAGGCACTGTAAGCGATGATTTCTTTGATCTTGACTCTTGGATGTACAAACAAGCTGGTTTGTGGGGAGCATCCCAATCTTCTGGCTTAAAAAGCTGGACTGCTACAGGTCTTAATCTGTTGGCTTCTGGAACTTCAGGACTTGTTAAAAAGTTGGCCACTGCCGGAGTCACACTTCCGATGTCTACTTCTGCAAGTAGTGAAGAAAACTATGCAGAAGCTGCTGAAGCGTACAAGAAGAGATTAGAAGCCTAGTTGAAAGCTACAGGACAGTATGATTCTTTTATTGAAGAAGCTTCCGAGAAACTAGGAACTTCTGATAAAGAAGAAATATTTAATAAGTTCATATTAGGTTAGTTCATTCCTACTGACAAAAGACAGCAGGAAGTTGCCGCATTGTCATCGTACGGACTTGGGGCTTTATATTAGACGGATATGATGGCCACTACATTTGACGATGTAGTGAGTACAGCTTTCGAATTAACTCCTTTAGGATTTGCTTCAAAAGAGACAAAAATGGGAAGAGTCACGTCCTTTGTTAAAGGCGGTACTGCTTTTGGACCATCTGCAATGGTTGCTGCATTGGGAGGGGGATTAGCATTCGATAAAATAGCCAAAAGTAGTATAGGAAAATCCTTATCAAAACGCGCTTCCGGATTAGTACAATACGCAAAAATTATACCAGATAAATTACTCGGTAAGAAAGCTGGATAGGCCCTTAGAGATCTTTTTGGTAAGAAAAGCCTTCCTCATAAAATGTTTAAGAGTACCGAAGGGTACATGAAATATCAAACTGTAAAAGAAATAGGAAAGGATTTGTTAACACGCGCAACTGTAAGTTCGATATCCGAAGGTATAGAGGAAGGAAAACAGTATTTAAATTCTTAGAAGTTCTTAACTGGTGGATTTGATGACTCTGAGTACATGGGACTTTTGAGCATGTAGAGAATAATGGACGATACATACGGATTGGCAAAATCAGCATCAGTTATATTAGGATTTCCGTTCTTCTTAAATACTACATCTGATAACGAACTTATAGCTAATATAAAAGGTGGCATGAAGGGCGGTTTTACACAAACCGGTGCTACTAGTACAATATAGGCTATACCAGCAGCATATAAACAGCTTAAATGGGATGAGTTTGTGGCGCAGAACGCATTGTTAGATAAAGCGGCAATGCGTGATTTTTGGAACAAGGGAATACTGTATTCATAGAAAGCAAGAGGAGGGCAAGACGTAGAACAATTTATAGCTTCTTTTGATCATCTTTTAAATACAATAGAACCGAGGATAGAAAACAAAGACGATTTAGATGCGGCAAAGAATCTTATTAATCAGTAGAAAGATATGGCAAGATCTATATTCAGACTTGCGAATAGTAGATATGCCAAAGACACTGCTGAGAAACAAGGAATAGATGTAAATTCAGAATAGTACGATCAATATGTTTCGTTGCTATCGCTTATTGACACTTAGTCAGAAGAAGCTGTAGATAAGCTACAAAAACAAAATGCGATAGTACAGAATCTTATAACAAAATTAGAAAGTCCTTTTACAGTAGAAAGCGGTACCAATAGAGTTATAGACCAACGCATCAGAAAACATACTAATGATGTTTTATTGTCCTATGTTGATCCTGAGACTAAAGGTGGTAAAGAAATAACAGGAACAGAACTTGCAGGTATTGCGGATTCTAGGTTTAGAGCTCTTACTAGCATAGGCGCAAATTTGGTGGCTTTAAAGCAAATCAAGGCAGAATTGGAAGCTGCTAAAAATAATAATCTACCATTTAAACAAAGCAAGAGAGACATACAATTTCTTTTAGACAGGGTTAACTGGGAGATAAAGTAGAATCTGAATGTATTCTATGAAAACAAGAGAGAAGATATACTAAAAACTGCAGATAGGCTTATTGATGATATAGATAATAAAGACGAACTTGTGAACGCCACTCGTCTCAATTTAATGTATCAATTTGAAGTAGATTATTTTGATGCAATGACAGGCGGTATAACAGGTCAGTTTGCAAAGCCTGAAGATGAAAAGGCAGATAAAAATCTTCCGTATTCTCAGTTTAATGCTAAAGATATAATAGACGATATACTTAAAAGTCAAGAAGAAGATTATTTGCTTTCTTAGAGAATTGAACAGGATTGGCAGAATATATCTTTAAATAGAGCTGAATATATAGAACAACTTAAGCAGAATAGATTAAAAGAAGCTGAAAGAAAAAGGAAAGAAAATGAAAAAAAGAAGTAGCAAAATACCCCCAAGGAAGAATCTCCAACAACTGAGAGAAACGAGAACGGTAAACAACGCAAAAAGAGTCAAAGCTTAAAAGATAAGAAATAGGAAAACAAAAAGCTGCAAGAACAGAATAAAAAACAGAAGTAGAAAAAGCAGAAGCAGCAGTAGACACAACAGCCATTACCGTCGAATTCCAGTCTAAACGGCCAATCTTAGAGCAAACCGTAGGAAGAACAACCTGTTAAAGTAACTCCACAAAGACAAAGGGAGATAATAGATAAGTTCTTGTCTACGTCTAAAGATACTTCAGGTCCCGCTCCAGGTTTTAGTACAGATTATATTGCATATCAAGAAGAAGAAGAACGAAAGAAAAAGTAGTCAGAAAGAGGATGGTTTGCAAACGTAAAAGATAGAAAAGAGTTTGAGTAGTTAGGTAAAGATTTTTATCGTGCCGCTAATTCACAACTTTCTTCAGGATTAAACGGCAATTTGTTAGCCATTGGTGTAAAAATGGCATATCTGTTGTTAAAGGGAGGTGTTGTACATATAGCAGAATTTGCCACCGAAATGGTCTCTGCTGCAGGAGATGCAGTTCGTCCGTATTTAAAGACGTTATATATAGAAGCTAAGCGAATGTTGGAGTCTGAAGGGTTTGATACATCAAATACGGATTCTATAGAAACTGTGCTACAGTTTGATGAAAACAATTTCGACAAACCGCAAACAAAAACTCCAAACGTAAATCCTCCTACAGTTCCTACTGGAGAACCTGGAGATAATTAGGCAGCTGCAGATGAAAAATTTTCTTCTGCTTTACAAAGTATTGCTTGGAAAAAGTTATTAGAATTATCTATAGCAAATGACGAAAAAGTTGATGTAAACCTTAGAACTAGTCATGACTATTTTATCAATCAGAATGGCACGCTTGTAATGTATCCTAGGGTACACAGCTTTATAGACCCTCAATACACTCCAAATCCAGAAGAATTAGAGCATCAACGTAAAGTAATATCTGAATTGAGAGAAGCATACAATAAGGGAATAGATAAGTTCAAAGAGGTAGCAAACAAGTACGCTAAGAAATTTAATGAAGAATTCTCTGATTATCATGGATTCGAAGAAGTAGACTTTTCTACGTATTTCCAATATGTGCAAGACAATCCTCTTGAATTAGAAGATGTATTAGATTCTATGGCTACTATGGTATCTAGAATACCTGGAGATGTTTCAGTTGCGATAGGTACTGTAGTTGACCAAATATGTAGAAAATTCTTCTCCGGACAAGTTGTAAACTATCAAGATATTGAAGGTATAGAGCAGTATATTACAAAAGGCGCTTTCGATTATTTGATTTCTGAATTGACAGATATAAAAGCTCATTATGACAGTCTTGGATGGAAATTGTTTGCAGATCCTGTGAAACTGTATATGACCTTCTACGATAGTAAGACTAATCAGGTCAGACGAATTGCAGGAGAGACTGATATGATCGCTGTAGATAAAGACGGTCATTATCATATAATAGACTTTAAAACATCAGTATGGTCATACGCGGATAAAATAGATCGTCGTACAGGAGATATATACAATTCTTTAGACTCTAGAAAACCTCGTGCTTTGAATGATAGTAGACCTTAGAATATAACTACTAGAGAATTCTATACTAATCAGCAAACTATGTATAGTATAATGCTGGATTCTTTCTTCTCTGGTTCGATTGTAGACTCTATAGAATTGCTCCCGTTCCAAGTTAAATATGAAGGACAAAGGATAGATGTGCAAACATCATTAGGTTTTAGTAAAAAAGTAGTAGGATTCTCTCCAGTATATACTATAGAAAACAAAGCTCAAAAGATCAATGATCAAAGAGAATATATAAAAGAAGATGGAAATATAAAACTGTTCGTACTCAGAGTCGGTTTGAATAAATCTAACTTGTTACAAGATAGAGTACTAACAGAACAAGATGTAAAAGCTTTTGAGGCCATTCGTGACTCTTTTAAGATTACTATAGAAGAGTACATGCAGCAATTAGATCCTATAGACAGAATGCGTGTTAGCAAACCTACTATAGATGCCATTCGCGACCTTATAATAGAGTATCAAAACATGCTTAATGTACAACCGCAGTTAATATAGGATTGGGAAACTGTAATAAGAACTGCAGAAAGATTATCAGATACTTCTACTATATTGATGTTACAAGTACAATCTGAGATAGATACAGCAATAGTACAAGAAGCACAAAATGCCAATAGAGAGCAGATAGAAGAGTTCTTGAGACAACAAGAAGCAGCGTTTAAAAAAGACGTTATAGACACACTAAAAGCAGTTGACAACTTATATTTAAGTGAAATACACAATTTACATTCTATAATGTCAAGATTACTTTATGTTGAAAAGGTTCAGTCGCAAGATCAAGTTTCTGACGAAGACGTTCAAAAAATAAATCAGCTTGTTAGAAACATAGATACCGTGATTTACAGATTCGCAGGTCTTGCAGAAAAACATAAAGATCAAACGAAACTATATAAAAGTCTTACAAACTGGTTCTTTAAAACCTTAAACCTTCCGAAAGCTCAAGTATAGTCTCAGTAGATAAATTCAGATATTATAAACGAAAGTTCTGCAGAGTGGCAAAATATTACTACTACCTGGAAACAGTCTTTGGACGGATCTGTCGGTATAGAAAATGCTGTAGCTCAAGACGGAACTACGTTGTTAAGTGTTACAGCAAATCCTGACTTTATAACAAATTCTAAGTTCGAACTTAGGATAATTCCAGTAAATATAAAAGGAAGGTTACAGAATAGATTGCACGTAATAGTACATTACAACGGAAAAACATTCCAACCTGTATCTCTGTCTACTTCAAGAACAAATAATTCTTTATGGAATTAGGTTTTATATTTACAGAGAGCATATCCGAATAAAAAAATATTAATAGATTCTTCTGCAGTATCTAGATCAAACGGAAGAATGATATTTGGTAATCTTGGAACATTATAGTCTAAAGGATTGGTGAAAGACTTGTTTAACGTAGAATATTCTTCAGATCAACATACATTCGGTATAACAAGATGGAGGAAAAACATCGATACTGGATTAAACGAACTTGTTGTAATTGTTCCTGGTATGGACGGTGGTATAAAACAAGAATTATACAACTACGGTCCTGATACTGATATGAAAGCTGGAACATTGGTTATGATAGTAAATCCGATACAAAACGAGAATACTGATTCTTAGAACAAACCAAGAGTTCCAGTGATATTAGAATCTACAAAGCTTACTCCAGGTGATGCTTAGCTTATAATAGACATACTTAGAATGAAGTATGTAAACACAGAGGGAGAACAATTCTCTAGATCAATGCTAGATAAAGAATTTTGCGAAATCCAGTCTGCATTGATTAAACATAAAGGATTTACATGCAAACAGGTTCTTTCTATGTTTATTCCGTATGGAGGTAGAAGTTCTTAGAACATGCGTGTTTTACATCTTGCTTATGACAGCTAGAATGCAAATATAGTACATGTATACGGATATGTGGAAGGTGAAGAATATATATACAACGACGACAAATCTATAAAAGATCTAGATCATGCGTTTAATATATCCACAGAAGAAGGTCAAGAAGAATTTAAAAATTGGCTTTGCGAGAATGTAAAAGTAAATATAGATGAGCGTTTGATAGCTCCTCATATCGCATCTGGAGTTTCTATATAGCATCCGTTCAACGGCATATAGAAAATATTAGATTACGAAAATTATGATCCGGTTCTTAATAAAGGATAGGAAATAACATTCGGAGATAGTAGACTAAAGATAGTAAAATCTGATCTAAAAAACCCAAATAATCCGTCTGATCTTAAAGGATTGTCAGGACTTGCGTTTTTTATGAAGCTTGGATTCATATAGACTCGGTTCGACGGATTTGAAAATACGTTACTAACATTTGACGATAATGCACAACTACAGGCAGTAGACAATATAAATCAAGTACAACAGCAGCCCATGCCCGATTCTATGCAAGCATTGAAACAGGCAGAAAAGGCGTTTAAGCCAGAAGATGCGTTAAGTCAACTATTATATGATACTGAAGATAATATTGATTTTTCTACAGAATTTAGAAATAAAGTTCAAGCCGGAGAAGCTGAACAAAAGTTAGATTCTAGAGAAAAGGTAATAAAACATCTAAAGAGAATATTCGGAAAACAAGGAGTTCCTGTCGATATTGTTTCAAATGTATTACAAATAGTAAGGCAGAATGCAGCAGTAGTCGGAAGATGTTATGCGGACGGCATACGTCTGTCCGAAATGGCCGCAAGAGGTACAGAATACCACGAAGCATTCCATAGAATTTCTGATATATTGTTGTCAGATTTTCAAAGAAAGAAACTTTACGATTTATACAGAACTACTAAAAAGCTTGCACCTAGTGTAACAGAAGATGAAATATCAGAGATGATGGCCGACGACTTTATGTATTATATGTCTGAAGCTCCTAAATTTTCTGTATATAGTTTCTTACATCCGTTCAAACTCATAAAAGATTTTGCAAATTGGTGCAGACATACTGGAGGATTTAAGTTATTCTGGTTTTATACTCAAGCTGGCGTTTTAGGTAGATTTAAAAATACAAAAGCTGACGAAGAAGCAGTTAAGAAATTCGCAAAGCTTTATCCTCAAGGTAAGAATAAACAGACAGAAGGATATTTTGGAGATGGTCATATTATACACGGAGTAAGATTCCGTAATATCATAAACGGACATATGTATAGAATTCTGCGAAAGACTCTTGTAAGGGCTGTATTAGATGGCCAAGATATAGATTACGCCGGCAGAAATATACAAAATCTTTCTCTCGATAAAGATAAAGTTCTAAACAGCAATGTGATTAAATGGGCGCTGAATCCAAGTAGCAAAGTTCCTGAAAATACAGTGTCTGCATTAAGAGAATTGTTAGATAATTGGGATGTAGTGGAAGAAGATATAGCAAACGATATATCTATGATATCAACCGACTACATGAAGAAATTTGAAGACGAAAATATAGAAGACGCTGAAAGTTTAGAAGACGCTGAATATGCAAACATAGAACAGCATATAAAAGCATCGTACCAGTTCTCACAATTCCATAGAACTTCATCTTTGGTTAGATTCTTTTTCGCAAGAATACCGAACAGCAAACTAGTAACCGTAGACGGAGAATTGCAATCGTATGCAAAGTTGAACGAGCTCGGTCTTCCTGAATATATGGACGTAAAGTTTGTGTTTAATACTGTATTAAATAAACTACACTCTATACACAGCAAATCTGAAATGCTGGAACAAATACAGAAGTTAGCACAAACAGATGCCATGTTCTTTGATATAAATAAGGTAATTCAGCAATTGGCAAAAAATGCAAAGAACAATGAAGATGATCAGCAACTTTTGACGCAGATTTACAATATAATAAAATCTTGCAAAAATGAATTCGAAATTGCAAAATCGTTAAATGTTGGAAATGGAGAATGGTCTGTTGTAATATAGGCTACCGATAGTGAATACTCTTCAATAAACTATAGAAGAGAATGGTCTAAGATGTTTGCTAACGGTGGTACATTATTTACCGACGTGAACAAAGACGGTCGTATAATAATGAATCCGAAATATACTCCTCAGATATTTACACTGATGGCGTCTTAGATGAAGCAGATAGCTTATATATTCTCTCCTGAATCAGAATTGCCTAACGCACAAGCAAGATTATTTAAAGGTAAAGTAATAGACATTCGAAATAAAAACGAAATAGAAGAAGTTAAAACTTCTTTAATAAGAATGTTGAATTTATTAGGTATTCAGTTCGATAAATCAATGCTTGATTACATGCTGTTGATGAAATACAAAAGTACTGGATATCATGCGATGAAGAGACTTCTTCATGAAAACTTCGGAGGAGAAAATCAGTCAGTATCTTCGTATCAGTCTTTTTATCAGTTGATTGCTGCACTAAACGATAACGGAAAATTTGCTATCGGCGACAACAACATGTTCTGGTTTAACAACAAACAAATAGATGCAAAGTAGATCTTTGAATCTACAGGCGCAAGTTTCTTGTCGGAGTTGTCTACATACAAATATAATTATAGACATCAGAACGATTAGCTTTCTGTATTGGCTACCAATGAAAACAGATATTACGTAATTGCGGAAAATAATATAATGTCTGATATTACAGACAACTTGAATAGGCAGATGACATCATATTCTGAAGATGTAGAGTTTGGTATGGATTATGATTATAATATATTTCTACCAAACGGAGAAGATGTCGTAACAAGTAATGATCCTGCATACGGTAGTCTTATATACAAGACTGTTAGAAATGCCAGAAACGGATTGATTGTAAGAGAGCCTATCAGAATGATAACTTTAGCAGGATTTAAAACTGACGAAGTAGGAGATTCTGGTTATGACTATTTAAAGATGAGCGAAAGAGAAGACTATGTGGCAAAAGCTGCAATACTTTGCGACGGAGGTCTTGTGTTCCCGACGATGTCTGATAAGAAAACGTGGGTTTATCTGAGAGGATTAAAATTGCCTGGATTGAATTACAAAAGCAACATGCAAAATCTCAATACACTCGGAAAAGATGGTATATTAATACAGAACAGTGATGTTGTTAAACAGATCTGGGAGTATGCAATGTGCGAACGTAGGGCAATACAGAGTTGTATTAATAATGTTACCGGATATGTTGATGAAAACGGAGTAGAACACGCTCCGATGACAAAAGAAGAAAAGGTGGACAATTATTACGGCAGAACTGTAATTCTAAATAAAAAGAAGCCAAACGAAAAGAAAATAAACGTCGTTTAGGGTGCTAGATTTACTTCTTTGCTCGGTGTGTATGACGAAAACGGAAAATATATAGAGTTTAATAGGGTTCTTGATGAAAACGGAAATGAGTTAAACGAAGAGCAAAATTTAAAGATAGCCGATGAATATTTCTTCTCTGCGCAGGAGATAACAGATCCAATAACAAGTCAGAAACGAATGGAGACTGCACTCGAAATGCGTGATCGTCAATTTAAGCAGATACAAGAAGTGTTGCATCACCAGCTAATAGATGAGTTGGAATATCTTGAAAGACTTGGACTTATTAAGAAAAATCCAAATTTAAAAGGAAGATCTTCTATTGAACAGTATAGCAATATAGGATTGGATTCAAATAAGATAAAGAGTATTGCAAAACAACTTGCTGAAAATGACAGTGTAACTCTTGATGAAAATGAAGAATATAAATACCAGATGTATATGGCGAAAGCTATTTCAGTATTTGTAAACGACGTAATGGTAAAGAGTATAATGTCCATAGAAGAAGTAGAAAGAGTATATTCTGGGCATCCTGCGTTCTTTAAATTTGAATACGACAATAACGGTCATCTTATAGATAGAACAACCGACCAGCATAAGCGTTTTGGAGGACTTGTGTCCACTGGTCAAAACAACGATCTTGAATTAGGACTTCCTGAATATTACGGACAAGCAGAAATAGACGACGAAGAAATTGGATCAGACTATATAGAAAGCATTAGAAAATTGATGCTTGAAGGCGAACTTAGAAGCACTTATTTGCGTCATATGCTGAATACGAATAATGTTACTATGGAGGATGAAGACCAAGCAAAACGGTATGCAGAAGTTGCCGACAATATACCTCTTGAACAAATTCAAGCAAATATTCCTAAAGTTTCATACGATATTGCTGTAAAGCTTGCGACTGAAAATGCTTCCGTGTTCGAAAAAGGTATCGATACAGTGGACGGTGCTGCATATATGTCTGATGTAATGTGCGAAAATCTTCTTAGAATGTCTGGTTCTTGGAATAGTAGAGTAGCAAAGGCTTTTGAGTTATTAAGAAGACCTAATGTAAGCTCTATAACATCTGTACAAGAAGCGTATAATTTAGTATGGACTACTGTAATAGGTGCTCAAAAATATACTGCCTACGGGTTTAGACATCAAAAGGGTGTACAGGTTCCGTATTATAATAAGATGGCCTTGTTCCCGCTGTTTAAATGTATATGTACAGGCAAAATGGCAAACATATACGACAAAATGAAAACAGAGAATATAGATGTACTCTGTATGAAAGGTGCAGTAAAAGCTGGAGGACAGGGATCTCAGAATCTGGACTGGGCTAACTATAGAGTGGACGACGATGAAAACAACCCGGAAAACTATATCAACGGAGTGGTGGAAAATGGAAAACTTAAGAAGAGTTTTATTACTGATTTCCATTTTAATAGGTACGAGCAAAAATACGCATATCTTAGAAAACAGTTTAATACTGACCCTAAAGAATCTGAAGAGCTTAAGATGGGTACACAGATGACAAAAGTTGCGTTATCTGCAATAATGCCCGGAAGAGAATATGAAATAAAAGGAGGATAGAAATTATCTGCTAAGGCTATTAGAGATGAAATAATGGCTTGTATAAACAGGATGTCTGATATAGGCGCTGAAACTATACATAAAGAATTCTTTAATGGAGATGAATTCGACATTGAAAAATTCAGTAAGATCCTTACAGAAGAGCTAACAGATAGAGGAGCTCCACAAGAGATGATAGATGCCGTCAGTATAGTAAAAGATAAGGACGGTGTTCCTCATTTCAAAGTTCCTCTTGCCGCAATGTCAAATCTTAACTTTATCGAAAGTATATTAGTATCGAGAGTAAATAAGAAGATTGTAGATATTAATACTCCAGGAGCCGCATTTATACAAAGGTCTGTATTTGGATTGCAAGGTTCTACTAGAGTAATGGGTGACAAAAATGTTCCGAAGTCGCTATACAACGGTAGAAAGCTTTAGATGGTAAACGAAGAAGGATCTATGGACTGCGTTGTAAGTATAGACTTTTTTGATGACATTATTCCTAAGAAAAATGGCAAAAGAATGTCTTTCGATGAAGCAAAACAATGGCTTATCGATAACGGAATTATAAGCGGCGTAAAAACTGGAGAAACAGAATGGAGCAATGCACACGCTAATATAGTTGCATATCGTATTCCTACTCAGGCAATATCGTCCATTCACGCATTAAGAATAGTTGATGTTATACCTGCTGTTAGAGATACTGTAATTCTGCCAGAAGAATTTACTGTAATTACAGGATCTGACTTCGACATTGATAAACTCTATATGTCGAGAAAAAACTTCCATTTTGTATCAGAAGCGTTCGACGAAACTACAGGATTTGATTACTCTTCCGAAGATGTGCTTGGAGAAGAGTTTACTTACGGAAAGACACGTGGGAAAAGACATCTTACCGATGTATATCCGACCAATACTTTAGAGTATAATCAGAACAGACTTATTGACTGTTATATATCTTTGCTTACAGATACATACGAAGATAAGAATGGCGTAAAAACTACACGCTCTATGCATATGCTTCATGCATCTATCGACAATCATACAGAATTCTTAAAGAAGATAGTAAAGGACCTTGAAGAAGGTAGTGCTAAAGATACATTAACTCCGTATTCTGCATATACTTTGAGTAAACAATGTTCTACCAAGAGTAAATTTATAACAGGTAAGACTGGAATTGGACCGTTTGCATTGAACAACAACAATCATATATTGACAATGTTGTATAATGTAAGCTTTGCCAACAAAGAAGATTCTATTTTAACAAGGCTTGGTCTTAACAGGCTAGATAATGCAGAAGATTTGGACGGACAGTCAATACTTGCACAGATATCTGGTCTTATTAATGCTCACGTAGACGTTGCGAAAGACCCTTATATAAGTAGACTAAATGTTAATAGTTATACTTATAATTTGGTAAACCTTCTAGTTCGTACAGGATTTGGAAAACGCGCATTCTGGTTTACAACTCAACCTATAATGAAAGCGCTTGCAGAAACTTACAATAATACGCAAGGATCATACATGTCAGACTCTAACGTGTCTAAATACAGAAGGTCCAAAATGGCAGAAGAAGCCGTAATTGTAAACTTTGCAAAAGCAAACGGATATGACGATGTTACCGACATGCAAGATGTAATAAAGAAATGGGCTGAAAACGTAAAACAGTATGGTATAAGCGTTAACAATCTTGTAGACTGGTTGATGATAGATGGTGCAGAGACTATGCATCGCATATCTAAAGAATATAATGCTACAGGTTCTGATTTAAGCTCTACAGAAACGTACAAAATTAATATAAATGATCATACCGTAAACGTATCGTTCTTTGATTTACAAATGGCTATATTTACTGCAAAGAGTCAATTTGATCCGTATGCACAAGCATTAGCCGATTTAGTCAAGTATACTAAAATTGATACCAAGAGGCATGGCAAAAACATAGTAGAATAGAAATAGTACAAGAAAGGATACGACAGACTATTTGACCGTAAAAGTAAATCGCCTGTACGTAAACTTTTCAATACTAGATCTTTAGATAGACTTGTGAATCTTAGTTTTATCGCAAACAAAACCGAAAAGGCTTTATCTTCGTATCAACAAATACTCGGAGGTGCTCTCATACAAGGTACTCATCAGTTTGGCGATCAAATAGATAGAATGATGACGCGTACTTCAAATGATGACTATGGAAACGCTAAGACAATAAGAGCAATATCTAATGCAATTTTAGCAAAATAGAAATCTAAATGGTTTAATAAGTATGCTGAAGATCATAATATAGATTTGAAAGGTCTAGTAGATGGATACAATACTATTTATGATAGACTCGGTAAGTTAAAAGTACTTGTAGCAGGAGATCCGAAATACGCACACCTTAGAGGACAAGACGGAGAAGTAAAAAATTACCTACTTAGAACTCTTATTTAGAACTATGATAGTGATATTAGCACACATAGGAACCTCAACATGGGTGTTGGAACATTGGAAGATTCTTATCGTCATGTTAAATTTATAAGTACGTTTAGTTTTATAGATAGCGAATCTGTAAATGCTGATGATATTACTGAGGCTTGGCAGGAACTTCTTGATGATAGCGCATTACCAGATGTATAGGAATTTGCAAGAGATCTTATTTTGTATACGTTTATCACTTCTTCTGACAATGGCGGTCAATATGATCTGTTTAAATTTGTTCCAAATAGATGGAAGAATAATCCTGACAATTAGGATTTAGGTGACAATTTTTATTCTGACAATAGCTATTCTGCATATATGTAGAATTTGCTAGAAGGTTATAAAGAAAGTACCGAACTATTAGCAGATAGTGAAATAGAAGACATCATTTTGAACAACTGGTATGATAATACGTTTGTAAAAGTAGACTATTTAGTATATAATAGTGAGACTCGGTTCACTCCGATTTACGCAGGGGATATAAATGTTAAAGAAGAGATTCTAATACCAGGACAAGGTGCGATCACGGAATACGTACCAACCAGGATATAGCATCCGTCTTTCTTATGTGCAATCAAATAGAAGGAAGGAACATGGGACGCTACGTATAGTTACGAAACTGCTCCGTCTTTTATAAAAATCGCAAGAAATACGTGTAAGGATTCTGAAAGCCAGAGAAGATATACTTTATATTAGAAGATAGGTGAGGGCGTTAAATTCAACACCATTGTAGATCAAGATGGAAAAGAACATAAAGAACCTGTCTATTATCCTATATATGCACAAGTTGATCCGAGAGGTAATAAATTTAGGAAAAACAATGTAATATATTCTTACGGAAGAAGAGACGGTAAATCCGAAGCTATTTTTTCAGCTACAGCAAACGATCTACTTGAATATAAGATACGTCAGATGATAAAAGATAATCCCGGAAGGATATTTAATCTTCAGGACGTTATTAACGATTTAGTTGAAGGATTTAATAAGATTCCTACTACACAAAGAGAAAAACTGTATAGTAATTACGGAGAAATATCTAACATAGTAGAAGATTTGAGAGCTCGTAAATATCCTGGAGAATTAGATGAAGAAGATATTGAAGCCTGGTCTAAGCTTGAAGGATGGTCTACTGAATATTTTAAAAATAAAGTATATAAGAACATAGGCGAAGCTTGGCAGATAGAATTTGAGCTCGCAGATGACCAATCTGTAGAACCTCAATATTATCTTAATATGTTCTATGGATATGGTGGTAATCAAAGAGATGACGTGTCATCATAGACTACGTTTGATGCAATTTTAAATGGCGAACGAACTGCTACTACTAGATATGAACATAACGGACTCGATAAGATCAATTACTTAAGACGCATAGGTGTCGGAGATGTTATACAGATGTCTGATGAGAACGGCAGAACTGTAAAAGTAGTTTGTACTTCTGTTGCGTAGAGATTGTCTGATAAGTTCGGTGTAGATAGGATAACATTACCGGAAACATAGGATGTGGAACAACCTGCTGTTAATGATACTGAAGGCTAGTACATTAATCATTCTGGAGGAGCACTAGGAAGTGATACTTATTGGGGGCAGATTGGACAACAATACGGAGTTAAATCAAACCATTATTATTATGGACAAAGAACTCCAAATGGTAATTTTGAAATAAGTTAGCAGGATTATGAGGAAGGTAGATACAAAGCAGCGGAAGCTGCAAAGTATAATTATGGGTATTAGTATCAAACAATGAAAGATGAGCGCCTGATTAGAAATTGGGCTCAAGTAAAACATGCTGATGCTATATTTGCGATAGGGCATCTTGTAAAGCCTGGATAGAAACTGTTCCCAAACCAAAAGGATGATACTCGCGTCGCTTAGAATGTTACAGTACAAGGAGGTACAGGATATGCTGTAGCTATGGCAATTCTCGACAACAAACCTGTATATGTATATGATCAAGAAAGAAAATAGTGGTACAAAAACATTAATGGTAAATGGTCAAAGTCAGAAGTTCCAATGTTAACTAAGAACTTTGCAGGTATTGGTACAAGACAATTGAACGAAGACGGCAAGAAGGCAATTGAAGAAGTGTATAAAAATACGTTTACTCCACAACCTACACAACAACAGTCTCTTCCTGGATCGGAAACAAAAATGGATATTTGGTGGGGAAAAGGTGAGAATGACCCAAATAGACAAAACTCTGAATTAAGTAACTTTGCCGAAAGACCTTTTATATATGGAAATAATACTTTTGCTGAACAAAGATATAATTCCGTAGAACAGGCATTCCATATTATGAAATTTGGTTTACTTTTAGATAGGATGCGAAGCGATACTTTTGGCTTAGACGATAGAGATATACCTATTTTAACTAAGCAAATCTTAGAAATACTAAAATATCTAAAAGAAAATCATACTGGAGCAGAGTACAAGAAAAAGGGACAGCAACGACTAAACTTTAAATATAATTCAGATAGCTATATAAATAACTTTTTTGAAGATTGGGATAGAATGTCTTCTACTGTTATGAAGGAATTATTAAAAGCTTCATTTGAACAAAACCCACAAGCCCTCCAAAGACTTCTTGCTACAGGTAATGCTACTCTTACTCACACTCAAGATAGGGGTAAGTGGGGCACTGAATTCCCAAGACTTCTTATGGAAGTAAGAGAAGAATTAAGAGGACAACAGCCAGTTTCTCAACAACCTACACAGTAGCCTGCTCCAGACTATGTAGTAACCAATGAGGGTATCAGAATCCCAATGGAAAAAGGTACAACCATAAAGCTTCCTAAAAGCCTTGGAGGTACAACAATCACCATTGAAAGAATCTATGAAGACCCCTATGAAGGAACAAAATTCTATGGTACTCAATATGACTCAAGGGGAAATAGAATATCGGACATCACTGAGGTTATTACCTTCTATAATGAAACAAATGGCATACAAGTATTTGATGCGCAAGGTCGGAATATAACTGATGACAATAGAGTTGTAAATCAGCTTGTACAACAGTTAAAAGATATTTTAAGACCGTTGGGTCTTTCTGTTAAGAATAATGTCGACATGGATAAGTTCTTTAGAGAACATCCTGATGTTTTTGCTGACTTACTAACTCAATTGTATATAAGTAACAAGAATAAAGATAATTTCAGAGAACTCTTAATGAGTCATAGACCTGATTTGCGATCAGCTCGGTACGATATAAACGGAATAACGTTCTCAAAAGACGTGTTCTCAGATGATATTATAGCAGATAACCCAACGCTGATAGAAAAAAACTTATTCAGAGGTAAAAAAGTAAATGTTGTTACAGACTGGGATGGCAAATATATACGTACAGAATTAGTATTAAGAGCTTTCGGTTAGGATCAGATTCAGTAGATGATACAGGAAGGTGTCATAGAACCAGATATAAAAGGTATTCGCGGTGTTTACCCCATAGCAACTCTTACAGAAAAAGGAAAGGATGAACTGTACGGTCCGATAGATGAATACCTCGAACCTGGAACAATTGCCGACAGAAGATTGTCTGAAAAAGGTAAGCAAGCTGCAAAAGTTACATATCCTGAAATAGATAGTATTCTAAACTTCTTAGATTCTTTAGAAAACAATAAAGAAAATAACCTTTACGTAAAGACTGCTATACGTTGGATCGTAAACGGAAAAGTGAGTCTGCCAGAAGACCATGAAAAAATGCGTCAAGCTTTCGACGAAGCGAGAAAGAGGAACTTGGACATACAAAAGTATAAGACTTTGGGAGATCTTATTGCGTCTCCAGAAATGAAACCGAAAGAGAAAGAAAAACCAAAATTTGATCCAGACAAAGCGAAGACGTTTTCTAACAAGAGAACCGTTACTACTGAAGGAGGTAGAGTATTCACTGTTTACGATGTAGAAAATACCGAGGAAGGTTAGAGAGATGTCTGTATGGCTCTTGCTGCACATTATACATCATCTCCGTGGTGTCTTTCTACATTTACTAAGACATATGAACCAACCGCGTCTGCAAAACATTATTGGAATCACTATAATGCCATTCCAAGAAAGATTGCTTATGAGAATGGAAAACCTGTAGCTTTTAGCAGCTCTGATTCTGCAACCAGTGCTGAATCTACATTGATTATTAATGGTAAATCATACCCGTTAATCTCTGTTAATAGCAACTATGGTGTATCTTTACCAAATGATGTTAGAAGAGAAGACAACTTGGTAAACAGTGGATTATTTGAAACATTTGAGCAAGATGGTAAAAAATGGTTATCGTTAGGGTATTACAATCAACAACATCCAAATGTTGCTTTGCTTAACAATAAGGGCGTAGAAGAAGCTAAGAAGTCCGGAAGTATTAAAGAAACGCAAGAAGCTTGGTGGGATATGGAAGATCTTAAACCGCAAGATAAACTTTCCGACGATATTGTTTCTGATCCAAAACTCAAAGTACCTATTTTTGATAATGATCCAGATGCGTTTAATCAACCGGGTAATTGGAATCCGTGGGGTGGTGAAGATATAGATTTACCATTCTTCATGACACCGCAAGGAGAAGTGTATGGCTTTGTTGACGAAGACGGCAATATTTATCTTGACGAGAATGTAATAGACGAAGAGCATCCGATACACGAATATACTCATCTGTGGGATAGAGTTGTATCAAAAGTAAATCCTGAATTGTGGAATGCTGGTGTTCAGTTAATGAAGCAAACCAACCTGTGGGACCAGATTAAAAATGATTAGAATTATGGCAAAAGGTGGAAAAAGTCAGGTAGTACTGAATCCGAGTTAGAATTCTTAATCGCTTCCGAAGTTCATTCTAGATTGGTAGGCGAAGAAGGTAAAACTGTATTAAGGAAGATTGAAAAAGAATCAGGTTCTTCTGGTATAATAAACAAACTTAAAGACTGGATTAATAAGTTTTGGAAAAACTTGCGTTCTACTTTTGGTTTGTGGTCTGACGAGCAATTAGAAAAATTAACTCTTGATGATTTTAATCATATGACTCTTAGAGATTTTGCTACTGGCGAATCTTTAGATGTGAATGAATATTTAAACGATTTACAGCAATAGCTATCTTCTACAGAAGATAATATGGAGAAAATGAAAATAGCCGGAAAAATTCAAGAAATAAAATGTAAACACGGTATATTATGACATGTATAATTAAAAGTAAATACACACAAGAAATATCCGATTTAAAGAAAATAGTAGGCAGTGAAGAAGCTGCCTACTATCTACTTTGTGCTAATAACGGATATACACTGGACAGAACGCCATAGGGTGAAGATTCCGCATTGTATTCTGCAATTGTCGATCAGCTGTGTAAGAATGGTGTAGATGAGAAAAATGCGAAAGCCGAAGCAATTAAGACTAAAGCTAAATTCTATCTCCCCGGTGTTGTAGATTGGGTCGATCACCCAGAAAATACAAATCTTAAACTTGACAAGCAAGGAGAGCCGACTGAATATGACGCTATTTTTAATAATAAAGAAGGTGTAGAAGCTAGTGATAAAGAGATAAGTGATATATTACAAGATCGAGGTAATCTCTTAGATGTAATGAAAGTATTAAGGGACAACAACATCTTTAATAGAGAGATTCCAATACAGAATGCTATAAGGGATACCAGAAACAAGTTCGTAAGACAATATCTTGAAGTTCTTAGTAAACACGGGTTAATGTCTACTGTATAGAGTTATATGTAGTCACAAGACGCTCGTAGAGAATGGAATGAACGTACTCAAGAGAAGATAATACAGCGAATACAAGACTAGTTAGCAAATGTATTTCATCTTCGTAAAGTAGAAAAAGACGGTAAAGTTTATTTTGAAGGTGATGAGAATAGTGTAAGTGGAAAGTTGAGAGTTGAATTCGTAAATAGAATATCAGATTATGTAGAGAATGCTAGCGATAAAGCAAAAGGTGCGTATTCTGAGGACATAAACGCTGAGCTTTCAATGATGTATATATCTCTTAAAAATGGAGATCATACTACATTCATACACGAAATGATTCATAGATATATACGAAACTATTGGAATACTGAACCTGTATAGAATGCACTCAGAACGTTAATAGGAAGTAAAGATACAAGTAAGAGTAGAGTTAGAACAAAGATAGAAGAAAAGCTTGTCAATAAGATTACAGCTCGGTTACTTGAAGATGATGATTACAGGGATACTTTTTTCATAAAGATAAAGAATCTTCTTAAAGATATGTTTTCTGTATTTTCTAACAAAGAGCGTACTAAAGCCATAGATCTTCTTACCGGTTATTTCTCAATATACGAAGATCTTACTGATTAGACTACTGAGAATATAATAATGATTAAGAATGCAGAAACTGTATTCCAAGATGCTACTGACAAAGAACTTAATGCCATAGATAAAATAAAAAAATATCTGGGCGTAAGAATACAAGCTTTATAGCATGAAATGTTCTAGGATCAGAAAACGATATCCTCAATCAAAGGTTAGTATGAAGATATATCACAAATAGCTAACGCTACAGATGATGATTTGATAAAAATCACCAAAAGCATTATAATATAGTGCGAAACAGAATTGAATAATACTGTTGCTCCTACTATGAATATTGTTAATAGTCAATCGATGCAGGATCTTGACGTAAAGTTATTCTCCAATGTAAAGAAAAATACATTAGCTTATTATAATATTATTCTAAACGACGTACTGTTTAAACTATTTACAGAAAATCATCCTAATCCAGCTTTGCGCATAAATTCAGATCTATATAATTCTTTAGTATATATAAGAAATAAACTTGGAGCATTTATAGCCAGACATAATGCTATAGCTGATTAGTGGATAGATTGGTTTATAGATACTGTAGCAGACCAGATGATAGATTTTGCAGATAAAGAAATATGGAAAGTTAACGCAAAGCACTGGGTCAGAAATGAAATAGACAACGGTGGATTTAAAAACTTTGAAAAATGGTTCGGTTCTGCAATAAACTCTTCTAGTCCTATATTAAACATAATAGACCACCTAGTTAGAACAGCTAATAATAAAATAAGACCAATCTGGTAGAATAAAGGTCACGAACTTACTTAGAAATTTGATGATTATGTATCGTTTGGCAATCTTTTACCAACAAATGCGTTTAGATCATTCTGTGAAAAATCTTATAAAAGAGACTTTAATGGAAGAAGAGGACTGACTGGTAATTTCAGAAGAGCTGAGAACTGGGGAGAAATGTAGAATGCTTTAAATAAAGCGAAAAAGAATATAGCTAAAGATTTAGGTATACTTGACAAACTTGATGAGAATCTAAGATTGGATTGGAGAGATGTTACTATTGATATTTGGAATGAATATAACGACAGACTAGATGATTTCTGTAAACAGAATGATATAGTAAGACCATACAAAGCTGAGTATTATAAGATGAGACGTAAATACATGTCTCCTGATACTATAGAAGCTAGATAGTTATTACAAGACTAGATAACTCTTATAGAAAACAGTTGTAAGAATACTAAGACGGGTGTTATAGAAATATTTAGACTTACTGACGAGGAGAGAGATAGGCTAAAGAGACTCAAACAGCAAAAAGACGATCTTGGAAATCCTTTTAATATAGTAAAAGACAGCATTGGTAATATAATATCCATTAAAGAGAAAGATCCTAATACTATAGAAGGAAGAATGGCCAATGAGATAATATAGTTCAATGACGCTGTTAGAGGATTGGTTAAGTATAAAGCCGATTATAAAAAATATCAAGAAGACATTGCTAAACTTAGAGCTGAAGGAGCTAAAGATTGGCAGATAAAAATGTTTGAAGAGTACAATACTACATAGAAAGTAATAGATGGAGTATTCTCTCCAAAACCTTCTTATTAGAACGAAAGACTTGCGCATCTGTATGCTCAAAAAGCTTCTATTATAGGCTCAGTAAAACTTGCAAAAGGTTATTATATGCCAGATCTGTCTAGATTAAACGATGATGCCTGGAAGCTATTAAAATAGATAGATTAGGAAATAGAAGACTTAGAATGGGATTTGTAGGAAAATCAAGGGTGGACAAAACCAGAAGGTTGGGTCAATCCTGATGCACAAGTTTCAAAATCCATGGTGCCTCATTTTGAAAACGGAGCCAAAGCTGTTCCGGAACAAAGTGAATATGATTTTCTATTTAATGAATATCAGAAACGCACATAGTTTGATCCTAACGCATTAAATGATTTTTCAGATAAATTTAATTATTTTGTACATATAAAAGACAAAGTTACTGGTAATGTTGAGATACGACAAGTTCCTCTTACTTCTTTTACTACTACTTCTGTTGGTGTTGTAGATTTTGGTGGAAATGTTGTCGACGGTGTAGATTTTGTTCCAGATGGAAAATATACTAAACCTGATACAAACGCTCCTCTAGTAGAAGAAAGGTATGATTTCTCATAGTCTGCTTATATACAACCTGCTATGAATGGCAAGTGGCACGATGATAAATTTGACGAGTTGTATGGGGACGGTACTACCAAATGGGCAGAGTTATATAATGCTTTCATATAGACTATGTCTGAGATATATCAGAACTATGGTATGAACGATGTCAATAAGTATCAATTACCTGGTATAAAAGACAGCTCTTTACACAGCTTGCATAGGAGAGGATTTCTGACTTGGAAGAATTTCAAGAACAATTATCAAATAAACGAAAGAGATACAGAGTATAATGAGTCTTCTATAAGACCTGATGGATCTGAAATTAAAATAATTCCTATAAGGTGGATAAACAAATTAGAAGATCCTAATTTAACATCTACTGACCTCATAAGATCAGTAATAATGATGTACGAATGCTCTTTAAATTATAAAGAGAAACAAGATGTTATTCCAGTTATAGAAACTTTGACTACTAATATCGGATCTGGATTCTTTTCATCTGGAAGTAATGCTACATCTGATTAGTCTAAAGCCATAAACGACTATGTCGACATGCATATATATGGTAAAATGCGTAAAGGTGGAACTATGTCTAAACTTGCAGATAAAATAATGCAGATAACTCATGCTAAACTCATGGCTCATAATTTAAAAGTTATTCTTAAAAATGCTATAGACTCATTCTGGAACTTTACTAAAGAAGTAGCAGGAGGTAAATACTTTACTGCAGTTGATGCATTGGCCGCTCAAGCTCACATATGGTCTGAAATATGTACTTTAAAACACATTAGAAAGGATTTAGGTAGAGCTAATTCTGGATCTCTTACTGCTGCTATACTGGACAGAAATGGTGTATCTGGCACATCTGCAGAAATATTCAAAGGACAACGTAGTTTTTGGTTTAAAAGAGTTATATCTAAATTCTCTAATATGGGAGAATATTCCTTTGTAGACTATGTATGGAAAGGTAATATTGCACTTTCTGTATATAATAATCATAGATTGATGGTAAACCCTGTAACAGGAGAAAAATAGTTCTTAAATAAATTTCAAGCTGCATATTTATATTCTAAAGCTGGGATGTCGGAATCTGAAGGAATAAAAGAATGGAAAAAGGCAGGAAGATTCTGGAGAAGAATGCGTGGTAAATCTGTAACTTTGTTGGATGCATTTTATGTAGATGAAAAAGGAAACTTACAGATTAAGCCTTAGTATTATAATATAATACGTCCTACGTTAAACGGAAAAGAAAGTCACGTTTTAGAAACAAGACTTGAGACTATAATCAAAGAAAGATCTGGTGTGATAAACGGCATTCTCGACGAAATGGATAGACCTTCATTTACAGTTAACACTATTGGTGCAATGGCTGTATAGATGCGTGGATGGATGATATCGCAATCTATAGAAAACTTCAAAGATTCTCATCAATTTAAAGTATTAGAAAGTGATTTTAAACAGCTCGGAATAACAAAAACAGATGATGAAAAATATTACGAAGATGCAGAATTTAGAGGTATTGCAAATTTATCAACAGGTTTTATAGAAACAGGAGCTCAACGTCACTTATTAAAAGCATATGGTAGAGCAATAGCTAATTTTTTACATCTTAATAAGAAAGCAAGTAGAAGAAAATTAACAAAGAACGAAGGCTACGCATTAAGAATGATGAACGTATCACTATTATCATTCATGTTTACTATAGCTATGGGTATACTATTTGGTAAGATGGTAGAAGATGATCCAGATAATTGGACTGCTAACTTCTTCTATGCGTTAAATACAGGTGTACTTTCTGAAAGGGTGAGTCAATTGTCTTATGGTGTAGGAGTTTCATGTCTAGAATTAATTAGATCTGTGTTTGTAGCCAGTTCCTTAAAATAGGACTTAGGAAGTTTACCTGCTGTTGTTATGGATGCGATAGAAGCTTATCAATATAATCACGGATATATAAATAATCCAGAATATGACGATATCATCAAACGTGGAGGATATAAAGGAAAAGAAAAATGGCAAATGGATTTAATGAAATTTACTTCCATTATATTCCCAAATTATAGTATAAACAACATATATAAGAACTTTTCGAACTCTTCGAATATATCTTCAGCTACGTTCTATAACAATCAGTGGCCTTTGAACACTCTTAACTACTTACCAGATAGACGAACAGGAGCATAGAAAAGTAACTTAACAACCAGATTATTCGGAGGGACGGAGCTTGATGAAGATACTAGAGATTTTCTTCATTCGTTTTTTTAGAATATTTCGATCAATCCGTTTAATTCTGATTAAACCGACGCTATTGTCAATGTTTATATCCAACTAAAGGACAAAAAATAAAAGACCGATTACTCATCACGAGTAGTCGGTCTTTTTTTTCATGGTTCCCAATCAGGAATGTAATCCCATTCAGGAATCACTACTTGTTCAAATTGTTCACTAAATATATCCATTTGGATACGCAATGTATATTTATTTATGTCATCATCTGTAAAATTCCAGAATTTAGCAATCCTCAATAAATCTTTATACGATATCATTGAATTTAAATTACTCTTTATATACCTAATTGACGGATTTATTATTACAAATGTATAACATAAAAACGTAATTCCTTTTATTTTAATCTCTCTTCTACTATAAAAAGAACCAAGAGATTTTAGACGTTTATCACGTTCTATACTAAATCCAGTAGTGGTTCTACTGTATATTAGAAATATGTGATTATCTAATGTTGGACGATTAATATCATAAGAGAATGCTCCTCTGAATCCTTTATCTACACTTATATCATCAAGTGTGATTTCAGGACCCAGTAGGGGTATAATCGTTTTAAAATGTAAACTCATAGATTTAAATGTTCTGAGCCGTCGCCTTCATAATATTCTCTACTATGATCCCACTTACCTGTAGACTGATGCCATGCAATATCTCGTAAAACATTCATGATTTTCACAAACGAATGCACTATCTGGGCTTCTATAAAATTAAATACACGAATTTCATTACTACCTGTTGTATCGATACCTATAATATAGAATGAAAATTTCCATTTTGTAGAATCTTCTTTATATTCTGTATTTAAGTACCAACGAACAGCCAACATATAATATGCAAGTTGTCTTAGATAATCATACTGCTCAATACTATCCTCAAAATGCCACAACTTTTGTGTAGTTTTTAAGTCATAGATAACAGCTTCTTTATTTTTGAAATCAAGAGTAAGACCATCTAATAAAGATTTGCATTGTACACATGCTTTTTCTTTTCCATGTTTACCGGTAAGATCTTTCCATTCCCAGTTTATATGAAATTCATGATATGCTGCGTGAATGATAGTACCTGGTTCAGGCTCATCTAAAAATGGTTTAGATGTTTCTAAAACAGGTGTTTCTATTATCTTGCTAGCAAGCTTGTGAGATTGAATGTTTTGCTTGATTTTGTCAAGCATTTTAGCATCCCAAGGACTAATCATAATTCTTCCATCGTTTGCTTTTAGGAAGTCTATATAATCCTTCAACGTAGAGGCTATTTTAAGGCCTTCTGACAGCATTTTGTCTTCCGACTTTCCTGCTGTACTATACGCTTCTTTATAAGCGCTTAAAACGGCTTTATTTGGCTCTATTTCAGCTGAAAATGCTAACTCCTGACAGAACTTCTCCTGTTGTGCAGAAGAAGGTCTACTTTTGTCCCAGACAACATAGTCTTTTTGGAACTCTTCAGGCTGCAGAATATATTCATGAATCATCGTTCCTCTTTCAAGTACTGGATTCTTTTCTTCAGGAACATCTTCTGTTAGCATTTTATGTAAATAGGCTGGTCCTTTATTCAAGAACCAACCTATGTTACTATTTGAGATTCTACTCTTGTCTTCGTAGTATGGTATTGTAATGTCCATTATTTACTAGAAAGATTCATATCCTTAAACAACTCTTCAAATGTTGTATTTGGATATTCGTTTACTTCATCGGTGAATGAAACAATATTATCAAAACTTATCACACCAAAGTTATTAACGATAAAGTCTGTAAGAGGGTTTACCTCACTTTTATCATTTAACCTGTCTTTCAATATTTCCTGTATCAAAGACGGCGACAGTTCATCAAATTCTCTCCAGTATCTAATTCTAGAGCATCTGTCTTTAAGGTACTCATTGATAGAATCAGACTCATTACAAGTGCAAAGCACCAGTTTCTTACCACACGTGTTAGCTCCATCAAGTATTCTCAGCAAATAATCATCATCGTAATCTTCTCCAAGCTTATCCACTTCGTCAAAAAGTACACAAACGTTAGTATCCTTCAATTGATTGAACAATTTAATCAACAACGAAGGTCTAAAACTTTTATCGATGAGTATAATCGGAAGATTAGAGTTTATGGCTATCTGTTTAGCTGTAATAGTTTTACCAGAACCTTTTAAACCTGAAAGCATTACACCGGTTGTTCCATCTCCAGACTTGTTGAAATTGTTAATTACTCTACTTATAAATTTACTACTATCTTCTGTTTCGTAAATCTTATCTGGCATTAAGAGGTCAGGCGCAATATTCAACGTTATAGTATCATCATAACGATCGAAATCTAACGTATAAACCTTACCAGATTCTAATTCGTATTCAAGTCCTTCAATTGTAGGTTTGAAAGCAATCTTACTACCTATTTTTAAAAATTTCTTATTATTTTCCATGATTTTCTGCAATTAATGACTGAATCATTTCGTCAACCTGTTTATGATTACGCACTAAAAAACACTTCATTTTACTGTGATGTCTTTTTAAGTAGTATTTAAACAGTTTGTAACGTAAGGGAAATGAGTCTCCCATCAGACCTTTACACTCGACTACAAATCCCCTTCCTATGAAATCAGGAAGATATGTAATCGGACGAATCTTTTCTCCTAAGTAAGAAAATGAAGGAATCAGAGTAAAATGCTTTGGCTCATATTTAACAGGTATTCCTGCTTTCATAAAAGCTTCATAAGTATAACATTCAAGTTTACTTCTAAAATGAATGCCATATTTATCGACACTTGTCGCATTTTTTACTCTACCTTCACCTTTCTTCTTCATACACGTACATTATTGTAGATTTGTATTGTTCTTCTAACTTCTTTTTCAATTCTGCAATAACTTTTAGTGATTTATTGAGAGCAAATGCTCCACCAAGAAGAAAACCAAGTGCGAAAAATGCACCAGCAATAAGTATATTAGCTACCATATCGTTCTACTGTTTTAGTTAACCATTCTTTTACGACAAAGAACCCGTTATCACGAACAGCATCGGATATGTCCTTTGCCTTAAACTTTTTATTTACAAAAAATGCATCGAATTTATACTGCCTACTATAATCGCGAGCTTTTGACATACCAGTCCTATCCCTGTCATATAGTATAACTATATGTTTCCACTTACTACGTAAGCTTTGCAATATGTCTTCTGGTATAAACGTTGTTTCACTTGAAGCTGCTATAGCATGATATCCCATCTCATATAGGCACATAACATCTTTTAAAGATTTTGTTATGATGAGAAGATTTCCACCTTCTTTTGGAAGTTCAGCAAGACCCTGAACGTGCCGATTTGTCAGATTGGTACGCCATTTAGTATACTTAGAAGCTAAAGGTCTATAGATTTTAAATTTATCAAAGACCTTATACGCATACATAGGACTTGTTTCTTTGTAGGTACCTCGGACGACACTATTACAAAGAAAATATTTTATGCTAAAGACATTGAAATGCTTCAGTGTGTCAACGGAAATGTGGAATTGCTTCCAATATCTCTTATCAATTTCTGTAAACGGTTGTCTTACTATCCCGATATTTGTTTGCCCCAAATCCACCGTTTTCATGTATGTTGGCTTAACCTCACCACGCATTGGATTCATTTTTCGGACGATGCGTAACAATTCTCGTTCTAGTTCTTCTCTTGTATCGATTCCCTTATACAATTTTATGAATTTAAGAGCATTTCCTGCTATACCAGTACCGTGATCTTTAAACAATAAATCTCCAGTTCTACTTGGAAATATTGCAAAAGATGGTATCTTATCATCCGGCCTTAACGGGCTGTTTAATAATCTACCTGGTCTAAATGTTCCGATATAGTATGAATAGATGTCATAATCTGTAATCTTGTCGAGTAAATCTTTTAGACTTACTGTAATCGCTGTTTTTGTACTATACATGACATTAAAGTACTTTAATAGTATTGTGGACACAGCGGGATTCGAACCCGCAAGAAACTTACGTTTCATGGAGTCCAATTGACCCTCCATCTATCCGCCACTCTAGTTTGTGCCCAAATGAGAGTATTTTTACCATATTGAAATTCTTGCAAGATACTCTGAGAGCCCTGACTCAAATCCTCAGAATAATTTCAACTTAGGTATCTCCTATATACTCTCACGCGTTTATGAGAAGAAAGCCTTTTAGTTCACCATTTTACATCTTAAGATGAGGCTAAGACTTTTTTATGTGAATGAAACTTCTCAATTTAGCACGGTATTATCCTATCGCACATTATTGGTTAGTGCTTTCGACTTAGTATAATCTTATTTTCAACTTTATATATTATATGTATTCTAAAACACATTTTTCAAAGAAGCGGGTTTTCAACCTTTTATACATTCTCTTATTAAGTAAAGGACTTCCACCGTTTTAGGGAGATTCTACTATGGGATTTCTCGCCATAGCAGATTATGAAAACAAAAAGAAAAGTTGTTAGGGGCTGACAGGATTAACCCGCCAGTCCTCCACCACTGACCATTGTTGTGTAGTTTTATTTAATTTAAACTATTATTCAATCTCATTGCCGTTACACAATTGGTTGTCAGCACCACTGACCATTTTTCTTTTTCCATTCTTGTAATTTAATCCACATCTTATAATCAAGCCAATATTTTTCACCATTTACAAGAATTGGACCATATGTTAATGGAAAATCAAAAAGGTAGGTCGTCAGCACCTGTAGTCTCAGTATCCGGAACGTTATTACTAGCGAGCGGGTCTGTAGCAGGTTCCTTATCTGCTACAATAGGACGCTCTAGAAGATCATTCTTCCAAAGCTTAATCTGAGACGGTTCTATACCCATAGGTTCAACGAAAACACCAAGAGAGCTAACTTTTGTATAACCCTTCTTGTCATAAACAACCTTTAAACGAAGTTTTGTAGATTCCGTCAAATATGATTTTGCGTTCTCAAATTCATTTTGAACCCAATTAATCATTTCGGTAAATGAAGATCCTTCAAAATCTCCATGTTTTCCACAAAACGCATCTATAACCTGCAGAATACGACCGAACTGCTGATTATCCCGATTCTGAAGATCTTCATCAGTCTTAATCCACATATTCTTCTCATTTTTCCACTCAGTCATAGTTGCTGTCTGACCGTTTACGTTCTCAAAGACGATCTCAAGAAAATCGCGTCCCTGAGGACTCTTGTTTACGTTAACTTCTTTCAAAGTTACATTCTCGTTGATGCCTACGGGCATATATGAGCTATTAAACTCGTTGTTGTTTGTTGTTGCGGTTTTTGTACTGTACATATACCTTTAAAAATTAAATTATACTGGTTTGTAGACTCTATCCCAATAGGTTGTTATGGAACCATCATCGTTGCCTGTTGCAATGACGACATCGTGTCCCGCAATGTGACGGGCTCTGGCTTGCATAATAGTGCCGTCGCCCCCAGATTTAAATGATATGTGAGTCTCATTATCTTTTCGATAAACGTATCCAACGGCATCTGCCATTCCACATACAATTCTTCCGAGTTTGCCGACAAGATCGATTTCTTTTGCGTTGACTTCTTCTCCGTCTTTATCGGTGATACTATCTTTGACATGTCCTACTAGAATAAATTCATCACAAAGGTCCTTGAACATATCAATTACCTTTTTTACAGCGTCTCTTAAATATTTATATCCTGCACCGCGAGCAAGAGTAGTAACATCATCACCCTTCCAATTCTTACCCAGTTCAGTTTTACGATATAAAGTACAAGCATAGCTCATACAAATATCTTCTAAACGGGTAGCATTGTCAATGGTGATGCGTTTATAAAAACTGTGTCCTACTTCTGCATTCTTGGCACGTATGGCACTAGCAATTTCCCCCAAATCGTTGATAGTTCTTGCTTGTATAGCAAGAGCGTCTATGAAATTAGTACCTCCTTCCAAATCTATAATAAGATTGTTGTCTAGTTGTGCTAAACAAGAAGTCTTACCAGATTTTGGAAGTCCGTACAATACCAAATATCTTGGATTTTCAGAAACTGCCGGAATTGGTTTTGTAGGTAGTGTAAGCATATGTTGGTTTATCGAGAAATACTAATGTAAATGTTGATGATTGCCTTCTTAATGTCAGGTGTAAAGGTTGTATAGTACTCGGGACTAGCAAGCTTGTGCAGAGGAATCAGATCATAGCCAATCTGAATCTCATCCTCAAAGAAGGTAATCGGCAGAGTCTTGTTGATGATGTACGACTTCTTGGTGGGAGTGTATGTCGACAAGAACTTTGCTGCCTTAGTAAACTCATCGTTATCAAAGTAATCCTTCAGAAGATAACGATTGTCGTAATTGTTAATAATAATGTGGTCGTCCTCGGTATTGTTAATACCTGCCTCTTTCAACATGGCGTCGAGAGTGCTATCCTTCTTACCCAGATACGGATTCATCTTAATCAGATTAGAAAGAATAAGGTTGTCAAGATTCTTAGAAGCGTTGTTACTCCCATTGTTACTATTCTCACTATTATTAATCTTAATTGTATAACGTTTCATAATTCAGCCTAAATTTAAGTGTTAATACTTGTCAGTGCAATCAGCATTCGATCAGATTATTATACTGTAGGTCATTCTCGAATTCGAGTATACACGGCTTACCTGCATCTCTGTTCTTGAGCAAGTGCATGTATACTTTATTTTTTGTAGGTAAACGGTTTGGACCATATTCAGTTATATTTAATATCTCTGGTCTGTGTAGTACGAATACATAATCGCTTGCCTGAAACATTGCATCTGACGATGATAAATCACTTCGCATTGGATAATGCGATGATGGGTTATTAATCCTTTCTGGCTTTTCAATTTCACGATTCATTTGAGCTATTTGAATGATACTCGTAAGAGGAAGTTTTTTCATTCGGATGAATATCTTTTCAAGTTCGCTCGTAGTCTCAATCACACTTCCAATTTGTTTTGTTAACAGAGTATGATCATATGTAATCACGAAATGCTTATTGGTACCTTTTATATAAGTATCATAAAAGCCTTTGATGAGTTGTTCTATTTGCATGGGAGTACCCGGATCATCTACAAAGTAGATTGGATATTCCTTTAGCTTGTTAGATACTGCAATGACTGCTCTGAAGGTTTCGTCATCCAGGTCCTTTTCAGAACTATACAAGGTAGAAGTCGTTTTTCTCAGCTTACTTGATAACGTTCTTCCGACTTGCCTAAATCCAACCATCTCTAGTGAGAAATTAAGAACTACTATCTCTACGTCAGGATTAAGGTCTATGATATCAGTAGTTATGGTATTACAAAGCGAAGATTTGCCTGTTCCACTAATTCCTGCAAATGTATAAATCGTATTTGGTTCAATACCTCCCATACATTGCTTATTAAACTTTTCCCATCTTGTTTTCAGCGAGACTATGTTGTGGGTCCGTCTTCCTTCAATATAGTTGATAGCTTCTTGAGCTACAACTGACATCGGCCGAATATTAGATAAGTTCAGTTCCATAAGATTCTGTATGTTCTATAGATTCATTCATTGCTTCTTCAGATTCTTCCCATTGATGATCAATAAGCCAACGCCACATTGTTTTCATATAACCTAGTTTTCCGTCTTTCATTTTTTGACTGACTTCAAAATCTAGACAATTGATGAGGTGTTCTGCCATTGCTGAACTCCCTCCGCATGTGAGGTTGAACAAATTTCTGCATTTGTTGACATTTATCCTAAGATAAGCTTTTGCTCCATCTGGACGTAGTACATATGATGGGTATCGTTCAAAAAACGTATCAAAATAACTAGTCTTTAAAGAAAGATAGTCTTTAAGCTTTTGAGTCGGTTGATAAACAATAAAACCACCTCTCTCTATCGAGGTGATAAGATCTTTTTGAATTAAGTATGATATTTCGTCGTCACTGATTAGGCTGACAATCTTTCGGACGTCTTGATATAATTTTTGATTCTTATCCAATACCACACTTAAGAATACTACTTGATTCATATTTAATTCTTCTGGTATTTCCAGAAGTTTGGTATCTAATTCAATAATCATCTCTTATATACTCTGATAAACAAGTTGGTTATTAAAACAATTCTAATTGAATTTCAGTGAAGTTAACGATAACCTTATTAGCTTCACTGATATAGTAACGATAGTTAATCTTACGATTTTCTATCGGAGAATCATCAAGGGTATTCAGCACTGTCACTCCTGAGTCCTTGAGCATGTGTTCTTGATCTCCTGCATCGCCCTTTTTGTAGATATACGGTCCGTTGATGCTTGCGTACCATCTACTGATACGCTGTATTTGGTTGTCTCCCCATAATACCTTAAACTTTTTATCTACTCTTTGAGTCATCAAGAAATCTTTTATGTCAGTCTGACGTTTAATATATTCAGATACTGGTTCTTTTGTAAGGAAGTAATTTATTACAGCCTTGGGAATGACTACTGGTGCCATTCCTTTCCCAAGTCGGTTTTCTGTTATAAACATTCCTTTCTTTTCTATCAGATTTGGGTCATGAGATTTTGACCATCCTTCAACGACACCAAAATAATCGTTGACAGCGTACTGATAAAACGCTTCATAGCGATCTGCTTCAAAAGACAGTTTTGTAATATCTTCAATTTCTCTAATAGCTTCTCCTATAGCATCAGATAAATCTTTTTTAGCGATATACATCACACCATCTGTATTAACTTGAATTATCTCACATCCAAGTTCCAGCAGACGATCCACGAGCATTAGTAATACTAATTGCCCGTTTATTCTAATTTTAAAAACTGAGAACGGATCGTACATCCAACTTGTCTCTTGTTGCATTTTTCCTGTGACAGAGTTAAGAGTCAATTTTAGGGCATTACTCTTTAACTTCTGACCGCTATGTTTGGCTTCTATACGCTCATGATATATATCTGAGTAAACCTGCCAAAATTCTTCTCCTAAATGACGCGGAATCCACTTATACTTTACAATAAAGCTTGGATACATAGACGCCACATCTGCATGTCCTATGAATTCATTCTCATTTGGAACGTAGATTCTTGGTGTATTGATAGAATGTATTCCACCTACACCTATAGAATAGCGTGTATTTGAGATCACAAACTGTTTCTCATAGCCTTTTCGTTCTTTTGAATACACTACTTGCCCCTTCATGTCTTCAAGAACTTCTTGTAATTTTGGATTTTTGTATTTTATAAAAGGAAGTATGACATCTTTTAATGGAATATAATCCATCGGAGATCGCATTTGCTCTAATTGTTTTTTCGTTATGCCTGTCTTTTCACAATATTTTTTAGCGAGCAGCGTTTCTCCGAATTTTACACTATCCATCGAATAAGCATTGATGTCATACTCCTTTTGTATGAAAGATCGTAATTCTATATCTTTCTTGAGCCTTTTTAAAAGCTCTGTTGTTGAATCTACATCGTTTATATTATAACCAATCATTTTATCTATGTCTTCGACGGAAATGGCATAATTAAAATCTCCATCGTATTCTTGGACATTACGATAATGCATGGTTATTTGCATTTCTTTGAGACCTACGCGAAGTTTGCTACTAAACTGCAAAGTTAATAAGTCCATAGATTCAAAATAGTTCGCGTATTTCCATCGTTTAAATTTATCCGTATTCCCTTCCTCAGAATTTACTATTGTATTTGAAAGACCAAACAAAGATTGACATACCCTTGCCCATGATACTTGACTGAGTTTATAATAAAAATCAATGATGTAGTTTATCACTACATCATCATAATGTTTATTATTATATCCACAGAACATGTATTCTCCACAGTTATTATAATAAAAGAAATCAACTAATTCTTTTAGTTGATTCTTTCTTGTGGATATTTCAAAGGTATATAATTTGTTTTGTTCAGTATCTCTACAACAACAGTGAAAACAATTTGGGAATATTTCTATATCATAAACGACTACTGTTTTGTTGTTTATTACCATAATGATACTAGGATACGTTGGTTCAATGTGGAGAATTAGGGACTCGAACCCTACACCTTATCCTTGCAAAGGATACGCTCTACCAGATGAGCTAATTCCCCAGTGGAAGGACCAGCTCCTTCCTTTGTTACTGCTAGACATTACGCTCCGCTAGCGCTGGTTATTTGTTTTTGCTTGTGCTATAAGCTTTCCGTATTTATTGTATACTTTCAATTCGAGACATTTATCATCTCGTATTGTTTTCGCACGTACTCTTATCTTGTTTTTTATCTGTTCTATGTCAGTATGTTCATTGCATGCTGCTAGAGGATAACCTATTGCTATAGGATCACCTTCCTTTTCATATGGTTTATGATTTATGTCGTTTTCATACACCATAAATACCCTGTAGTATGGTTCTCGTATTTGTGTGTGACCATACACTCTGTTCAAAAAGTTTCTTATGTATTCACGGTGTATCCATATCTGAGTATTTCTTTGTGAAATTATCTCTTCAGCAAAGATGTCCATTTTTGTATCAGGAAGAGGATTCTTTTTTTCGTATTTAGCCATTTTGTATTCTTCATACGCATGCATTAGTGCTGCAAAGCCCTGTTTTTTAATTGGGCAATTAGCGTTCGCCTTTCTGATTTCTTCTTTTTTTAGACGAACAGGATGTTTAACTATTTTAACTTCTGTCTTTATCGGAGTATATGTCGGTATTATTATATTATACTTTTTGATTGCCGCTTTTATTATGTTTGTATTACGTGTATCATTTGTATATAACCTAATAAACTTTGGACAGTTGTATCTATTGCAAAGATCCTTGAGTGTCGACGTGTGTAGTTTACTAACGAACAACATACCTCTCTTGGTTCCGAGGAATTTTCCGATTTTCTCGATAGTTTTCTCTTCCACGTCGATTTTATTTAGTATGTATTTGATATTTTTCATAATTTTGATAATTTAAATTCGACATGTTGATTGTGGTAATAACAGGCCTCGATCCTGTCTAGTGCGCCAACACCGCATTTACCTGACTTATATTATGCAGCAATAAGGTTCTTTATATCTGTATCAATGTCTGCATTGAAATCTATAGAAGTTTTATTGTTATACTCTTCAATCTTAGTATCATACTTGTTGATATTAAGCTGAATTGTATTAATGAGCGATGTTATCTTAGCAGATGTAAACACCTCTCGCTTACCTGTACCCTTCGCGCCCTTACGAGCCTTCTCTTTCGGGTCAATAGTCTTCTTGATAATCTCTTTCCAATGAGCCACCTTTTCCTTCTCTTCGCATGCTGCAAAAATTGTGTAATAGTGCTTCTTCTTCTCCTCCTCATAGTTAAATGAAGAGATACCGTTGTTGATTGCGTTAAGCATCAACTTAAGCTTAATGCGTGTTTCTGCCATCTGAGTGATCTGATTATACAGTTCCTTAAGGTCAAGCCCAGAACCCATACCAGCAGCCACCGCCTTGGTAGGCATCACATTTTCCAACTTGATGATGTGCCAATATTTAGTAATAGTCTCATCAAGCTTCTTACGAGCGATAATAATATCTTTTGAATTCATCTTTGTCGTCTTTGTCATAATTGTAAATTGATTTAATTAAACTTATTGATAACTACAATGAATTCGAGAGCTCCGTTTACCTTTGTTCCTATTAACTTACTCAAGGTTAATAGAATACGAGAGAGTGTCAGAGCAGGTACAACCTCTCCTTAAAGACACTTCTCTCGTAAATGCATTATGTCGTCTCTATCTCTTGTTAAATTGCACTAAACAACTATAAGCTTTTAGTAACGTTCGACTGAATAGCCGTCTACTTTAACTCTGAGATTGAGTAAAACATTTCCTAAACTGTCACGAACCGGGATCCAACCCTTATTCTCGAGAACCACACCAACAGTCGCATCAATTTTGTGCAGATCCTGTTCCGGCATGGTTCGTCCATTTGCCGGTGTGGCTACTGTGTTAAGCACTCCGCTTTCTACGGCGAATCTTGCTACATCATACAGACGATCTACAACGAAGTCATACTTTTCCTCTAAAACAGCTTTGGCTACAAGCTCTTCACTGAGTCCCTTGAGGATTGTATTTTTGTTGAGATTCTTAGCCATTCCGA
>JAEEGL016321064.1_pt1 | contig 104666 bp, 75 predicted proteins | sample 9134231 | NCBI WGS metagenome assembly JAEEGL01 (sample SAMN16246548, study PRJNA631951) | gut metagenome | biome: gut microbiome; feature: rumen; material: fiber-attached | host: Bos | place: Iran: Karaj | collected 2018-10
AGCCTTTGGGCAAACTCTTCCGTCACAGATTAAAGAAGGAACAGCGGCATATAATGAAATAGTAAATTTTTCTACTGATGTTACCGGAGAACTCTATGTAGATGAAGATAACTGTTTTACAGGCCCTCTTACCTGCCAGATAATAGCTAACGATGCTTTAAAAGGCGAATCTTTTACTGATTTTCAGATTCCTGATCAGTGTAAGGTAATCAACGATGGTGCTTTCCAGCAAAATAGCGGTCTGAATAAGGTTATCCTTCATGACAACATCTACTTTGTAGGTAAAAATGCATTTAAAGATTGCTTCAAGTTAACACAGATCGATATCAGTAAACTTAAAAATTTTGATATGATCAATGAAGGAGTTTTCCAAAACTGCCGCAATCTCGCGAATGTCACACTTCCGACAAATGGAAATCTTACGACTGTAAGCAATAATGCTTTCCAGGGTACCCTGATCGGTGGTATTAATATTCCTGCTTCAGTCAAATATATCGGTAAAGAGGCCTTCAAGGATTGCAAAGCCCTTACTACTCTCAAAGGCTGTGCAGGGGTTGAGATCTATGGCGAAAGCTGCTTCAATAACTGCCAGGAGCTGGTCGGAGCTGATGAAAACGGAACAACCCTCGATATCAGCGACAAGACAATAATAATCGGAAAAAACGCCTTTCAAAACTGCATCTCCTTTTCAAAGATCGATCTGACAAGTGCTTCCCAGCTGAACACCATACAGGATGATGCATTTAATGGATGTACGGGACTTAACGAATTTAAATTCCCCAATGGCAGTAATTTCAAATGCATAGGTGATAGAGCATTCGCGAATTGCACGAATCTCAAGAATACAGATGCACAGAACAGTCTTAAGATCCCCAATAGTGTTTACATCATCGGAACGTCCGCCTTTGAAAACTGCAAAGAGCTCAAAGGAATCACCATAGGAACAGGTGTGGAGAATATTTGTGGTGGTGCATTCAGAGGTTCAGGCATAACAAGCCTTTATTTCCCTCCTAGCGTAAAGCTTCTCGGAGATGGCGTATGCCAAAATTGCAAATCACTTGAAAAGATCACATATGATTCGAATTGGGATATCTGGTTAATCCCCAAGGAAGCATTTGACGGATGTGAGAAACTTAAATCTGCAGGTAATTCTGACACAGAGTTCCTGATACCTAATTCTGTGGAATTTATAAATTCGAGTGCTTTTAGAGGATGCAAGTCCATCACAAGCTTTTCACTTCCTACCCCTGCAGAGGGTAAAGTACTGCTGATCAACGGTCAGGCATTCAAGGATTGCACATCTATTACAAATATAGTGTTCAATGAAAGAACCCTTTTTGAGGGTGTAAAAGGCGTAGTATGGGTTAAAGTAGCCTATAACGCTGACGGAACAGGATATATGCAAGAGCAAAATGCCTCAGAGTTAGAAGTCAAATGGGACACTAATCCATCAATATGCGAGGGCTGTACATCTCTTAAATCATTTGAAATAAAAAATACTAAAATAGGTACACTCCCTGATACAATGTTTAAAGGATGCTCCGCACTCGAAACATTTAACAAATTCCCTGAAAGCATCCAGAATATTGGAGCAGGCGCATTCGAAAACTGTGATTCACTGAGCGGCACTCTCACAATACCGTCTAAGATAGAAACCATAGGCAAGAATGCCTTTAAGGGGTGCGATGGTATCACATCAGTGGCTATCAACACTCAACTTACTCAGATTGATGAGGAGGTTTTTGCCAGCTGCACAGGACTTAAAAATATTGACTTTGGTGATACAGGAAGCAAACTTGTAACCATAAACAAAAACGCTTTCAATGGTTGCACATCACTTGAAGAAGTAACTATTCCCGACGGCATCACTTCCATCGGAGAATCTGCTTTTAACGGATGTAAAGCATTAAGCAAAGTAAGCTTCCCGCTTACCCAGAGCACCTTCAAAGCTGTGGGAAACAACGCATTTTCAGGCTGTGTATCCCTGAATGATATTTACTTCCCGAAGAGTCTTGAAACTGTCCACGCGGGTGTGTTTAACGGCTGTGAAGGTCTTACAAAGATCCACCTCGGAGCTGTAAAGACCATCGAAAATGGCGCATTCAATAACTGTAAAAACCTTTTATTCGTTTATTTCCAGGGCAACAGGGTTGACAGAGATCTGCTCGAAGGCGACGACAAGTTTAACGGCAACAATGATGCTCTCATGGACGCAGCCTGGAAGTACAACTGGGATGGTCAGGAAGAAACAAATGCAATAGTTGCAACAGATGTTCATGTAACATATAAGAATCCCAAAACCGGTGAGACTGTTACGATAAGTGACAATGACACGGTAAAGATGAAACCCGACACGTCGATCGTATTCACCGCAGCCCTTACACCTTCAAATGCGACATATTATAAGTATACAAGGTGGAAAAATTCAAATCCCGGAACTGTTGAATTTATCTACAATAATTCAGATTCCGACGAAGACGATCACAGCAACGTTACCATCAAAGCTCTGAGCCGAGGCACTTCCAAGATAGATGTTTTGACAGCCGATGGTCTTAAGATGAGCTTTAATGTCGAAGTTGGCGGACTGGCATATGAAATTGCCGTAGCAACGGTTTCCGGCGCTACCATCACTGCTGATAAGACTGAAGAAGTGGAAGGCGGCAACGTAACATTAACCTGCACTCACCTTCCCGGTTATGAATTTGACCACTGGGATGTAAGGGATAGCGTAGGAAATGAAGTGCGCGTGGCTGATCCTACAGTTGAAGAAAAAACCACCTTCAGAATGCCTGCAGACGACGTTATCGTAAGCGTATCATTAAATCTCACACCGCTTGCATTAAGCCCTGCCAAGTCCAAAAACGGCGGTCTTAATTTAAGCAATGCAGATAATCTGCATGTAGGTGACAAGGTTACTGCTACTGCTACTCCCAATGAAGGATATGTATTCGCAGGAGTAAAGATCGAATCCGAAAACGGAAAGTCTGTCGTATTTAATTATGACAGTAGCAGAAACGACAATACCGTTGAGTTTGAGATACCTGCCATTGTTGAAGGCGGTTCCCTCACCATCACAGCTCTCTTCAAGCCTGTTCATGCAGGTCTTTGGGCTGATTTCCATGATGGTTCAGGAAACAAGGTATACAAGGCATCATACACAGGCAAGGCAGTTAAGCCTGTTCCCGACGTATACTACAACGGCAAGAAGTTAAGATATAAGAAAGACTACACACTCAGCTACAAGAACAACAAGAAAGTATTTGATGCAACAGGCGTAACTCCTGAAACTGCGAAGATGTTAAAGGCTCCTTACGTCCTCGTTAAGGGCAAGGGCCAGTACAAGGGAACAAAGATCGTACCCTTCACCATCGCTCCTCTTGATATTGCAAATGCAGAAGTACCCGATGCAGCATTTGCAACCGGCAAAGCTAAGTTCACACCTGTAGTTATGATGAACGGTGCAAAGCTTAAAGCAGGAAAAGACTTCATTATCAAAGAAGCATCAGGAAATGCCATTATCGACGCAAAGCGTAAGAAAGCAACATTTGCAACTAACGGAACCTTCCTTGTAACGCTTGAAGGTATCGGAAGCTGCACAGGCACAACTACCTGCCTTGTAACAGTTGGAAGCGGCGTAAGCCTTTCAAAAGCAAAGGTAAAAGTTGCTCCTGCAAGTTACACAGGCACAGATGCAAGCTTAAATGAAAGCATTGTTGTAAATGTAACAGGCGCGGCAAATGCAGTGCTCAACAAAGCAAACGGTTTCACAAGCAACGGAGTACGCGCAGTATTTATAAATGCAACAAAGGTCGGCAAGGCTACCGTATACGTCCTTCCCGCTGAAGGAAACACAAGTTACTGCGGTTCAAAGAAGGCAACCTTCAAGATCGTTCGCAACATTGGCGTTTATGACCTGAAGGAGGCTTCCGTAAACATCACTGAAAGCGGAAGCTATGATGCAAGCGGAAAGTACTTTAAGGCACCTTATTCAAAGGGCGGCGCTACACCTGCAGTAAGCGTTTCCTACAAGGGCGTACAGCTCACAGAGGACGTTGATTACAGAGTAAGCTATACTAACAATGAAGTGACAGTACCTACTGACACCTCTATAACCGGTGCAAACCTTCCTCAGATCATCATTACAGGTATCGGCGACTACAAGGGTGAGCAGCGTATTCCTTTCAGCATCATCAGAAGACGCAGCAATGCAGGCGCAAAGACAGTCATCGTATCAACAACAGATTCGATCTTTGCAGTCGGCAAAACACCTGTAGGTAAGGTAACACTTTATGACGGCAGCAACGGCAAGCTTCTTAAGTCAGGCGTTGACTACGATGAATCAAAGATCCTCTACACTATCGGTTCAACCAACTACGAAGGAGCTGATGCATTCAAGAAAGCTACCGTAAACGTAGGAACCCAGGTAAAGGTTACAGTAACTCTTAAGGGCATGTATGCCGGTGTTGCTACAGGTACATTCAGCATCACTGACAAGGCTCACAAGATCAAGACTGCCAAGTTCACAGGTGCTAAGAAGACCTACACCGGTGAGGCTATCACACCTGAAGCAGCTGACTTCACAGTAAAAGCTTCCAACGGTGCAGTCCTCAAACCCGGCATAGACTACGTTGTTGAATCCTGCACAAAGAACGTAAACAAGGGTACAGGCAAAGCAGTCATCCGTGGTATCGGAGAATACGGCGGAACAAAGACAGTTAAGTTCAAGATCGTTGCTGCAGACATCTCAATCGCAGAAATGATCAAGAACGCTTACAACAAATTTGCAGAGAGCTTCAGTGCTAAGCCTGAAGAAAACTAAGAACTTAAGAACTGCAGATAGGTAAACTTAAATCCCCTCCTGTGGCAACACGGAGGGGATTTTTTCAGCCATAATTATGCGCTGTAATACAGTTTTTGCTGCAGTGCTTTAGCGGTGATATGTGGTTCCTTCCTCCCCATTCGCAAGCGAGTGCTCGCACCGCAAAAAAAGAAAAGCCTGATAAGGCTTTTCTTTTTTAATGCGCTGCTCGCTAAGTATCTGATCCTGAAAGCTATCTCCGCAGCTCATGAGTCGAAACGAACACATATGCACCGCCGCACTGCATTCTACGTAGAAATAAAAACTCCCGGAATCCCCTGTTTAGGGAATCCGGGAGTTTTGTCAATGCGGGTGACAGGATTTGAACCTGCACGGTTGCCCACCAGAACCTAAATCTGGCACGTCTGCCAATTCCGCCACACCCGCTTAGATAACTGCTCCATGTATTATATCAGTCTTCACCCTCTTCCTCTGCATGTCTGGCAGCGCTGAGCACCAGTTTCTGCATAAGGGTCTCTGCTGCCGAATCAGAGGAAGCAGTATCGGTAACAACGGTCTGGGGAGCTTCGTTCCCCTTCTCTGCCGCCCTGATAAGTGAGGCCGCCAGCTTCTCAAGGTCATCCTCTTCTGAAATATCGGGAGTCTGGGCTGCAAGTGCTGCTTCATCCTCTGTGATAAGTTCGGAAGCATCCAGTTCCTCACAGCGTACCAGCTGATTCCTGCCGTGCTGTTTGCCGTAATAAAGGGCTCCGTCAGCCTCTTTGACCATATCATTGATATCCATGTCATTGCTGCCCTCACGAAGGCCGAACGTCATCGTTATGCTTATATCCTGAGAGCCATAGCTTATCACTCTGCCTCTTACCAGGTCAAGCAGTGACAGTATCTTATCAGCTGCAGCATCCTCATCCAATTTATCAAACACAAGAAGGAATTCCTCACCGCCCCACCTTACAGCGAAGCCGCATCCAAGCATCAGGCGCCTCAGTTCAAGCGCCACAAATCTAAGCACTTCATCACCGGCATCATGGCCATAGGTATCATTAACCTTCTTGAAGAAATCTATATCACCTATAGCTATCGCAAACTTCTCGCCTGTCTTTCCGGCCGAATTCTGTACCTGTTTCATACGGCTCATTCCGTAACGTCTGTTATAGAGCATGGTAAGGGGATCTTTTTCAGCCATCACTCTCAGCGCATCCCTCATTTTTACCGCTGCATCAGCCGTATCGCCCAGCTCATCATTTCTCTCAAGCGCTCTGTCGCGCATAACAGCATCCAGACTTCCGTTAATGACTGTCTGAAGGAACTTCTTTATATCTCCTATGGATAGTGCCACATAGGTTGTATATCTGATGCTTATAAGAGAAGCGAGCAGAGTCGCGATCACCGTCACTATTATGATGGGCCATGCCGCGCGGTTCACATTACTTATAACATTTTCGGCGCTGCAGCCTGTTCCTATCATTCCAACGAGCGTATCATCCGAATTTATCAGAGGTATATAGCAGACATAGTTTCTTTCACCGTTTATATCCACCGTATAGTAAATAGCGCTCATCTTATTCTGCATCTCTTTGAAGATAGCACCGTTAACTCCGCTTCCGACAGTCCTGTTGCCATCTTTATCAAGAATGGTCGTGAGTATCCTCGCATCCATATAGAAAAGCGTCACATCCATTCCCGTACTTTCTTTTAAGCTGTCCACTATGGCATGATCGTCTGTAAGTTCCTTATCACCCTTGAAAAGCGATACATATTTTCCACTCTCGACAAGCTTATAATCACCGGGATAAAGAGCATCGAACATAGTCGCTGCCGAACCGGCCACAGATTCCAGCGAACGGTTTACCTCAGCCTCAAATATATCTCTGTAATTGTTCACTGCAAAGATCGTAATGACTATGCCCATCACGAGCATAGGCAGCACTGTTGTGAGTAATATGGTTAACTGCAGTTTTCCGAATTTACCCTTCATTCTCACTACCCTCAGAATATGTATTCAGGCCCGCTTATACCGCGTGCTGCATCTCCTGTGATGCGCACGCCTTTCACGCCTTCCTTTGAAGGGGTCTCAAACATCGGGGTCTTCAGCATCTCGTGTATAACAGAATTGAGACCTCTTGCACCAATGTTCATATCCATCACCCTGTCTATGATCACATCCAGTGCATCTTCAGTAAATTCAAGTTCCACTTCATCATCTTCCCTGAATTCATTCATATATCTTACAAGGATACTGTCCTCAGCCTCCGTGAGAACCCTGTGAAGTGCATCCCTGTCAAGCTTCTTGAGTACGCTTACAGCATTGAGCCTGCCTGCAAGTTCGGGTTTCATACCATAATCAACCAGGTGCTTTGTCTTAAGGACTTCGGAATTCAGTTCAAATTCATCGCTATCCTTAACTTCACTTCCAAATCCTATCCCGGCTTTGTCGATATCCTTTTTAACAAGTTTATCAAGCCCTTCAAAAGCTCCGGCACAGACAAATAGTACATTTTCGGTATTCATCTGTATCATTTCGGACCCGCCGCCCTCTTTTACCGGCACATCAAGCACAGTTCCTTCAAACATGCCAAGCAGCTGACCCTGCAGCTCATCATTTATATCTCCGCCTCTTGAATATCTTCTCGACGGAATGATCTTGTCAAACTCATCGCAGAAAACTATCCCACATTCGGCAAGCTCTACATCCTTCCCGGCCTTCAGATAAAGAGAAGTGAGTGCCTCTTCTTTATTTCGACCTTTCCACGGTGTAGCGACCAGTCCGCTGAAATCTGTCACGGTAACCGGCACATTTACAAGCGATGTGAGTCTTCTTATAAGTTCTGTCTTTCCACAGCCCGTAGGGCCGATCAGTAATACATTTGATTTGAGAAGATGCTCGTCCGGGTTTGCAAGCCTCAGGTAATGATTGTAGACCGCAGCAGAAAGAATGCGCTTACTGTCATCCTGTCCAACAACATAACGGTCCAGATATGCCTTTATAATTTCGGGATTATACTGCTTCAAAAAGTTAACGGCCGCAGCCACATGCCTTGGTACTACGTCCTTCTTTTCTTTTTTCAAGCGTCCCAGATGAGAAAAGATATCAGCAGACCTGTATCTTACACGGCACACATCAAGCAGACCCAAAAGTCGCTCTCTTTCACCGACTTCTCTATATCTGATTATCTCATATTCCACAAAAGCAAATAGCTCATCTATATCATCGTTAGTTACTCTGCGCTCAAGCCCCGGAGCAGCAGCAAAGAACTCATCCTCCGGCATCGCTTCAGATGATTCCCTCATTATCGTCCAGAATGCAGCTCTGTATCCCTTATCCTTATAAGCTGCGCCCAAAAGCTTCAAGATACTCTCGGTCTGCCTGTCTGCAACCGGTCTTCTTTTCAGAAGATAATAAACGATAAGCGTAAGAACAAGAGCGGCAACGCTTATATTTCCTATCCTCCCGCCTTCGTCCATATACCTTTTCAGTTCCGCCGTAAAGTGATCATACACTCCGTCCGGCGCCTGACATTCAAACAGTTCCTTATCGTTCATCTTCTCTGCTTTCTCTTATCAGCTCGCTTAAAGGAGTATCATCCTCTCCTAAAACATATTCAGCATCTACACCGTCAGTAACACATTCACGGGATATCACAACCCGCGTGAGCCCCTTCATGGCGGGCGCCTTGTAAAGCACAGGCAACATCACTCTTGAAAGAATACTCCTAAGTGCTCTTGCACCCACTCCGGATTCAAGAGCCTCATCCGCTATGGCCTCCAGCGCATCTTCTCTGAAAATAAGTTTTGCGCGGCTTCCAAGCTCCACTTCCTTTGCATAGCACTGCGGCATTCCGTCATCAGCTTCTGTCAGTATCCTTAACAGCTCTTCCCTTCCGAGTTTCTCAAGCACCGCTATGCTGCTTATCCTTCCCGCAAGTTCCGTCTTCATTCCGTACTCCATGAGCACGTCATGATTTATGTTTTCACGGATAAATTCCGTGTTTACGTCCTGTTTCAGTGTTGAAAGAAATCCCATTCCGGCAGACGAATTCTCACGCTTCATCCTGTCTTTCCTGATAAATTCATCTATTCCCTGGAACGCTCCGGCAAGTACAAAAAGTATCCTTGATGTATTTATCACGAGTGACTGTCCATCCGTCTTGAGTTCCACATCGCTTCCCTCAAGCATTGTAAGGAGCTGCGACTGCACATCATCATGTACGTTTACGCCTCTTTCAGAGACCGCCGGAAGCAGAAGCTTATCAAACTCATCCATAAAGATGATCCCTCTTTCAGCCTTGCGAAGATCCTTGCCTGCTGCCAAATAGAGATCCATAAGTATGTCTTCCTTATGTCGCCCCCTATATTGACCGGCTCCAAGATTCGACACATCCGTACATATCATAGGCTCATCGCTGATATTTGCTATCCTCCGCATAAGCTCAGTCTTACCGCAGCCGGAAGGACCGATCATAAGGACCACATCCGGTGCAAAATTCACATCCGGGTGACGGATCCTTTTCATATGACCATATACAGCATTTGAAAGAGCGATCTTAGCATCATCCTGACCGATGATATATGCATCAAGATATTCTTTTATCTGGGCGGGAGTCCTGCCCTTTCCTTTATTGCTTTCCTGTTTTTTCCCGAAACGTTCATTTCTGATATATCTGATATGTCCGAGTATCCTGCATTCTGCCTCATTGGAACTGCGGTTGAGTGCATGACGCATGGTATCGGATTCAAGAAATGTAAGGACATTATCAGCCCTTTCACCGAATATATCCATCGAATACTGCAGATCTTCATCGAGCTTATCAAGCATGTCATCAAGCCCTCTGTCTGCTTCATCTATCCCCGGATCCTCAAGCACACGGTAATAAAGCATCTCCATATAGCTGATCTCGTCGGACCAGTCATCGGGAGTGCCCTCGCTTACAGCCATCATCCTTTCAGTGATATAGGCTGACGGGCTAATCATTTTGGCATATCTGCCGCGTTTTTCACCGACAGTATCCGTGGCTCTGAATATATTGATCATAGCCTTTATTTTACTATCTTTGCACCGCCCTTGCAAGGATTCAAAGGGCGGTGCAGGCCTAAAAACAGAGCTTTCAGAACATCATATCCTTGCTTCCACCTTATCGCTAAGAGCCGTCATAAAAGCCTTTCCTCCGACAGTCACTTTTAATGGTCTGTTTCTGTATGCCCATACAAAAGGTTTCGAGAACAATATCTCGATATGTCCCGCATCGCACTTGTTTATTAAACTTCTGCCCACTTCCACGGAAAGTTTTCCTCTTTTGCTTCCGACCGTCACCTTTCCTATTTCCTTCCTTTTTCCGGCAGGACTCACATTTATGATATCCGCCATGGCGAAAAGATATATAAACCCGGCCTGCAGCACATATACTCCACCGGCTGCAGCTGCCGATACGCCACCTACCGCAGCAGCAGTTTTTACCACTTCTGGCGGCATTATAAAATGCTTTTCCCCGGTATTTTTCCGTTCTTTATTCCGCGAAGCTGCCTGTACTGTTTTTGCAGAAGACTGAGGCACGGACTCGTTCCCTTCATCCTCCTTAACAACCTCAGATACGACGGCTTCATCTTTTGCATCAATTATTGTCTTTTCGCCATTATTCGTTAACTGTGTTCTTGCTTTTTTCAATACTGTATCAGAGGGAGCATCAGAGCTGTCATTCCCAGATCCGCCTGATGCCACTGCTTTGTTTTTCTTCTTCATTGCCTTATCTTCAGAAACCGCATCGGAAGATACGCTGTCTGAAGATACAGAATCCGAAGACACCGAGCCCGATGATACCGAATCTGATTTTTGCCCATCTGACATACCGGAACCGTTTCCGTTTCCCCGGCCGCCTGTTTTTACCTGTGAAAGATTTTTTGAAACAGTTTCATTTGGCGTTTCAGGAGTAGGTTCAGGCGTCGGTGTTGCCGTAGGTTCAGGCTTCTTCTTTATCTCTGCCTTAAGTTCTATTACGCCGCCTTCATCACCGTCCCATTTCCAGAATGCTTCCACCGGTTTTCCATTTTCATCAAAGACTGACTCGTCGCCATATTTATAACCCATGAATATGGAATCCTTATCAACCTCGCATGCACTTACGCTTCCGTATTTCTCACCATAGGTCACACTGTATGTTTTGTCACCGCACTTTATCTTAAAAGTCTTCGGTTCGTACTCTTCACCAAGAGCCAAGCCGTTTTCAATATCCCATTTCCAGGTCTTGGACACAGCTTTTCCGTTTTGGTCATAGGCAAGATCTCCGCTTACGGTATATCCTTTAAATACATGACCGGTCTTCTTAGCCGCAGGCGCCACCGCTTCATAAGGCGCATCATAGGTAACCTTATAGGACTTGCCGTTGCACTTGATTTCATAAACCTTGGGACTAAAGGCCTCTGAAAGTATCACTCTTCCACGTAAATCTTTTTTAGGATCCCATCTCCATATGCCGTTTCCGGTCGGTGATCCGTCCTTATCAAAGACATTCTCCTCATCGGTTTTGTAACCTTCAAAAATATAACCGGTTTTTATCTCACCTGATACATTCACGCTACTGTACGCCTTATCAAATTCCGTATCAAAAGTTCTGTCGGGAACCCCGTCTTTATTGCTATCAGGGCCGTAGCAGACGGTATATTTTCTGGCACTCCATACAGCATCAAGCGATATCGCCGATTCCGGCATCTTGGCATCAAATGCAGCCGTAGGCTTTCCGTCTTTGTCTATCCAATACACACCATCCTTTTCGTATCCACAGAAATCATAGCCTTTCCTTACAGGCACTTCGACATGCTCCGGCAACTCCCCATATGGAACCGAAAGCGTTGATAACTCACTTCCTTCTGAACGAAGCGAGACCGTTAGCGGAAGAGAAAAGTCAGTATATTCAAAGGTGTCATAAAACCATTCTCTCGTGACCGGATCGTACCATGAAGCATGAAGTTCATGCGTTCCTCTTATATCCGTAAACAGGTTTGTGCTCCAGTTCATAAAGAGCTGACGATCGTTCTCCGCCCATTCAAGCCTATATTTTTCAATGTATCTGCTGTCATCCGTAACACTTGCTAAGAGCCTTAGATGACCGTCATCCATGTGCCGCTCTATCCTTATAGTTCCCAGAACATCTACATTACAGATCAGATCCTCTACATACGAACCGTCATGAAACTCTGTCTTCAGATCCATCTCTCCATAAAAATAAGGCTTATTAAAATGGGCATCAGTTAACGGATGACCATTCACTATTCTTTTTGAAAACTGATTGGTACAGCTGTAGACATGCTTTCCTTCTTCGTTTGTAAAATTCGTCCACTGACCTCCACAGGGTACCCATAACATCCTGTAGCATCTGTTACGTTCATGTTCATGCCTGATTGTTATGTCATAAACATCCGGTGACTGCACCGGATCTGTCTCTTCCGAGCTTTGATCTGCATTGTTGCCCGATACATCTTTCTCTTTTGCCACAACACTGATCGTGTTTGTAATAAGCGACGCAAAAATGAGCAGCACTGTAAAGCCGCATAATAGTGTTCTTCTTATTTTTTTCATGAATCTTCCTCCTTACAGACGGTAGTATCCCGTCTTTTCCGGAGGCTGCCGAACGGCATTTCCGACTACAGATGTGTGTGCGCTAAAATATATCACTCGAGCGATCTGTTGTCCATAGAAAATTATTTTTTTCTCACTCTAAATCTGATATACTTGCTGTGTTGATCAGAACAAAATCCTTATATGGAGATGAAGATAATGAATAAGAAAAAAACTGTTGTTTCACTCGGACATGAAGCTTTAGGTCTCACCACTCTTGAACAGATGGATGCCGTAAAGATCACTGCCAAGGCACTTGCTGATATAGCAGATGATGGCAGACAGCTTACGATCACTCATTCAAACGGTCCTCAGGTAAGCATGATCCACAAAGCAATGACAGAATTAAGACGTGTCTATATCGATTACACTCCCGCTCCCATGTGTGTATGCTCCGCCATGAGCGAAGGATATATCGGCTATGACCTGCAGAATTCTCTTCATTCGGAACTGCTTGGCAGAGGTGATTCCACTCCCGTTGTGACTCTTCTCACACAGGTGACTGTCGATCCTTACGATGAAGCATTTTACGAACCCGAGAAGCTCATTGGCCGTTACATGTCAGCTGAGGATGCACAGGTCGAGATCAAAAAAGGCAATTATGTTAAAGAAGAACCCGGCAAAGGATTCAGACGTATCATCGCAGCTCCCGAACCCATTAGAATAGTCGAACTCGATGCGATCCGCGCTTTATCAGAACAAGGCATGAACGTCATTGCCTGTGGAGGCGGCGGTATTCCCGTAATTGAACAGAACCACGTATTCAAAGGTGCTTCTGCCGTTATCGAAAAAGATGCCATAGCCGGACGTCTTGCTGCGGATCTAAAAGCAGAAATGCTCATAATCCTCACATCAGTAGATCATGCTTACACGTCTTTTGGAAAAGATGATCAGAAAGCGATCGAAAAAATAACAGCCTCCGAGGCTGAAAAGCTCATGGAGGCCGGTGAATTCGGAAAAACAGATATGCTGCCCAAGATCAGGGCAGCCGTAGAATATCTTAAGGAGGTTCCGGAAGGAACCGTTGTGATCACATCCCTTGCCCATGCCAAGGATGCGGCAAAGGGCAGATTCGGAACGGTGATCACAGCCTAAACAGAAGATCAAGCTCCTGTTAATTTCGGTATTTCTTCAGTGCGGTTCTCGATAAGAGGGCCGCCTTTTTTCTCTATATATTCTTCTGTGATCGTTACCTTACCGATATTATCATCCTTAGGGATCTCAAACATGATATCGGTCATATATTCATCAAGTACTGCTCTGAGTGCTCTGGCTCCTGTTTCTTTAGTCATGGCTTTCGCAGCTATAGCCTTCAGTGCACCGTCAGTGAATTCAAGTTTCACACCGTCAAGCTCAAGCAATTTCTCATACTGCTTAACTATTGCATTTTTAGGCTCTTTAAGGATGCGGACCAGCATATCCTCATCAAGGCCTTCGAGAGCAAACATCATGGGAAGACGACCAACGAATTCGGGTATCATACCGAATTTTCTGATATCTTCGGTTTCTGCCTTATCGAATATCTTTCTGTCCTTCTTTTCCTTTTCCCTTATCTCACCTGTAAAGCCCATAGCCGAATTCTTCTTGAGACGTTCATTTATGATCTCCTCGAGCCCCGGGAAAGCACCGCCGCATATAAATAATATGTTTCTTGTGTTTATCCTGGTTGTGGGGACCATAGCATTTTTGGATGAAGCGCCTACAGGAACTTCTATCTCAGCACCTTCAAGGAGCTTTAACATTCCCTGCTGAACAGATTCGCCATTTACATCTCTTGAATGCACATCGCTCTTTCTGGCGATCTTGTCTATCTCATCGATATAGATGATGCCCTGCTCCGCTCTGTCAGCATCGTTATCGGCCGCAGTAAGAAGCTTACTTACTACGCTCTCAATATCATCTCCGATATAGCCTGCTTCGGTAAGAGATGTGGCATCCGTAACCGCTAAAGGCACATCAAGTATCCTTGCAAGCGTCCTTACAAGATATGTCTTACCGGAACCTGTAGGACCAAGCATGAGCATATTTGATTTCTCTATCTCAATATCCTCGCCGGCCATATTTGTGGCAACTCTCTTGTAATGATTGTATACAGCCACACTCATGACACGCTTGGCTTTTTCCTGACCGACCACATATTCATCCAGCATAGCCTTGATCTTATGAGGTGCAGGAATATCTTTCAAAGCTATAAGCGGCTTAGCCTCTCCCGGCTTGGCACGTTTTACCTTTGCTCCGCCGCCAAAAGGATTTCCAAAGGGAAGGTCCCCGAGATTCATAAAACTGATCTTCGGCCCCTTCTTTTTCTCCTCTTTCTTTTCCTTATCATTTGTTCCTTCTTCCCCATCCGGGTTCCCTGAAGGATCTGTTTGAAGGTCATTTGCAGCACTGGTGGCATATATATCTTCTCCCGCAGGAACTGCCATTCCCATTTGCTGCAACATTTTAGAAAGATCCAATGCCCCGCCTGAGGAATCCATTCCGGGCATATCCTTCATACGTTCTTCCATGGTTGACGAAACCTTATCCATACAATCCGGGCAAAGATACATCCCGAACGGCATGTGAACCATATGTCCGGCATCCTTTTCGGATCTGCCGCACATGGAACAGTACTTTTCTTCATCATTATTGTTTATATCTGACATTTTGCCTCACTTTCTTCTTTATGTAAGCCTGAAATCCGCTTACATGTACTAGTAAATTATAGAGATTAACGCTGATAATTTCAACAAATTTCAAGTATAAAGTTTGACAGTTTTGATATTTCGACATTTATTTGCAAATCACCGGCATTTATCTATTTATGATTTTATTTATCCGATTATAAAAGACCTCCATTCTAATATTGACATAACTCGACTGTTTTTGAATGTTTTATGTCATTAATTCATTTTTGGTTGTCATAATAGATAATTTCATGAAGTATTTTCCTTCATTTAACAACTTTGTTTCATTTTTACCAGCCATTTCCAATAATTAATATTGCATTTAACATCTGATTATATTTAATCCTGAATTGTTGTTTTAGGGTGACATAATCCACGTTTTGTTTAGTCACGTTTTAATTATTCAATCAGGATTCAATAATTAGGGTTAAGTATTTATGTAAACTTCGTAATTTGAGTTAAGTCATTATGTAACCCCCAATAATCCGGGTTAAGTGATTATGTTAATTTAACAGTTACAGTTAAGGGATTATGTAAAACCAAAGATCAGATTTGGACAAATTTGTATCCAGAAAAAACTTTCAAGGAATTCCTCTCTTCTCTTTCCTGATTTTAGGAAAATCGCAAAAAATCCCCCAAATAAAATGATCGTACACTTCAACCTTCTTTGAAGCGAACGATCATCTCATTTGTAAGACTCATATTCTCATTCTTTTCAGTTATATCTTTTCTGTTTACCCAGACAGCCTCCGATAACTCTCCGTCATCCATTTTTATGCTGCAATCACCATCAGCTTCGCAGTAGAAGCCAAGCAGCAAATCCTGATCGAAACCCCAGGGCTGGCTTTTATAATATCTGATATTCTTTACCTTGATTCCGGCTTCTTCCATCACTTCGCGTCTTACGGTATCTTCAGCAGTCTCTCCAATTTCACAGAATCCTGCAATAAGAGCATGTCCCTTATATTCCCTGCCCCGATACCTTGTCATAAGTATATCATCACCGTTTGTAACGCCAATTATCACGGCAGGCATGATCTTGGGATAGGCGGTAAGACCGCAGTCTTTACATATTACAGAGCGTTCCTTCTCACCATATTTCATCTTTCCCCCGCAGCGTCCGCAAAAACGGTTATCCATATACCATTTATATAACTGCCAGCCTGTAGAAGCCGCAAACCTCAGATCTGTCTGTGCAGATTTTCTGAAAACCGAAAGCTTCTGAAAGCTATACGTATTGTGCTCATAAGGGATCAATTCCGTACCATCTTCAATTATCGTAAAATAGGCCGTCCCAGCGATCCTGAAGAGGAATTTGAACTCTTTTTTTCTTAATGAATCATCCTTTAACGGAAAAAACGGTATATCCGGAATGTCATCCCTAAGCATCTTTACATATACCGTCTTGTCCTTATATCCATAAATAAATAGTCTGTCTCCGTCAGAAGGCTTCTGCAGACCATATGAAATATCAAGCCTTCCCTCTCCGATATCCTGTATCATTATAATTCCCCTTATACGACCACAGGGGCGGCCACGCCATGCGAAGCCGTCCCTGCAGATATTCTCTGACTATATATGATTTCAGCCGTCCAGAACACCCTTATCGCCAAGTTTTACCTTATACGTCTGGTCTGTATAATCATCACCATCAGGTCTCTTAACGCTGATCTCGATCTCGTCTCCGGCCCTGTAATAACTGAGCTCCTTTTGAAGATCTCCCATAGAATCAACTTTTTCTCCATTTACAGCTACAACAAAATCACCCTTTTGAAGCCCCACATCAGCAGCAGGCGAACCGCCGTTTACCGTTGCTATATAAACTCCTTCGGGAAGACCGTAATACTCTATCTCGGAAGGAGTAACCGTTGCACCGGATATTCCCAGATATCCCCTTTCATCCTCAGGAACGGAAACTTTAGTTACTTTACTCATCAGATCACCGAGAATAGGCTCTGCAGCCGAAATGGGGATAGCATAGCCCATTCCTTCAACATTGCTTCCTCCTATCTTATTCGAGTTGATCCCGATAACCTCACCGTTTATATTAAGCAGAGCTCCTCCGGAGTTGCCGGGGTTGATAGCAGCATCTGTCTGAATAAAGCCCTTTACCGCAGACCCTGCACCTTGCTCACCCTCCGAATATACCTCTCTGTTTACTGCACTTATAACACCTGTTGTAACTGAAAGACCGTATCCAAGTGAGTTACCTATAGCGATGGCAGGTTCACCGATCTTTAAGTTATCGGAATCACCCATCGTGGCAATCTCTATCCTGTCCATAGTATCATCCGGAATATCTGAAATATTAACAGCCACAACTGCCAGATCCATCTGCTCATCTGCGCCTTTAACATTTGCAGTAACCTTTGCATCATCTATAAAATTAACTTCAAGTCCGTCATTGTCAGCAACCACATGATAATTTGTAGCAATAAGAAGCTCATGATCATTCTTGCCGATTATAATACCTGATCCACTGGCATCGCCCTGTTCCTGATAGTAATAATAATCAACCGTCATATGATTTGTTATGGCGACCATCGAGGGCATAACATCTTCAACCATACTGCTCACGTCGGATACAACTGTCTTCGTGGTAAGGCCTGAATGGATATCAGCCATATCAGCCTCGTCAGCTCCCGAAGAAACGTCAGCCTTATCCTTACTGTCTGTATCATCATCCTTATCATCATTATCGGAAATATCGAAATCCTCAGGAACAGCCTCTGCATCCTTATCATCAAAAATAGGATCATCGCTGTCAAACTTATTGGTTTCAATCTTTGCGCTGAAATCCGAATGAGAACCGATAAGCCTTGCTATTGAAACTCCTCCAATGATCAAAATGCAAAGAACGAAAAGCGCAGAAGCAAGAAGGATAACGCCTACCGGAGATTTCTTTTTCTTAGGCTTAGACCCCGGCTGTGACTGGCCATTCGATCCCATGTTTGGCTGCGTATACTGAGAGGATGCATAAGAATTACTGCTATATGGGCTGTTTTGTGTACTATATGAATATACCGGTCCCGTAGATGTGCTCTGAGAACCATATGCATTTCCTGATCCGCCTACATGTGAACCGTATGTGTTGCCTGATGACGTACCCTGAACACCATAGGAACCAGCTGATACTGCGCTCTGTGCGCCATACGAGCTTCCTGAAGACGTCCTCTGTGAACTATACGAACTAAATGAACTTCCTGTTGCAGCAGCCGGAGAACCGTAAGAACTTCCTGCCACTGTATTCTGTGAGCTATATGCGCTTCCTGCAGTTGCACTCTGTGCACCGTATGCACTTCCTGCTGTATTCTGCGAACTATATGTATTTCCTGCTACTGCGCTCTGTGAAGCATATGCGCTTCCTGCAGTTGTATTCTGTGAGCTATATGTGTTTTCTGCAGTTGCTGCCTGTGAACCGTATGTACTCCCGGTGGCAGCCCCCTGTGAACCATAAGCACTTCCTGATACTCCACTCTGTGAATCGTATGTATATGCAAACGGGGATGAAGGATTTCCCAAAGCAGAACCTGTAGATACACTACTGTCGGCAGTTGTATTAGTTGCAGCAGGTGCTGCCGCTGCTGTTTCTGCTGCTGCCCCGGAAGCCACAGAAGCCATTCCGTCTGAAGCAGGAGATGCGTTTACCGCATTACTGTTGTCAGACAGGCCGAACTGATTGCCATAGCTGCTGTTATATGTCCCGTAAGAAGGGCCGTTTACGTTATTATTTCCGTTGTTATCTTCGTACATGACTGACACTTCCTTTCTTTAATCTCTATGCCACGTATTCTATGCGAAGAATGTGAAAAAATTGTGTTCATTTAGTGCTGAATATGTGAAAAATAACGCGAATTCAGCGAAAGCACAGGCAGGACGGAAGCAGGCAGATGCTTATAAGCCTTTCCGGCTCTGTAGCCTGCATACTTGCAGGCATTATAAAAAAGCATTTGAGGAATACGTATTCCCTCACCTTTTTTTATATAAAATAATACCGTCCTTTTTATCAATTTCAGCCCTTCAGATTCAGAAGATACATCCCCGAAAACATCAGGGTACTGTGCATGCGAAACACCCAGATCAAAACTGCGTTTAAAATATTGAACTGCATTGTAATCATGTGAATGAAGAACTCTTGCTGAAGGAACATAGGCAATATGATAGCCGGCATCAATCAGTTTGCGCGCATATATCATATCCTCATTAAAAATGATATTTCTGTCGAAGCCCCCCAGTTCATCATATGTTTTTCTTAAATGCGCCGCGCAGACATCAGAGCAGAAGAAAGTCTTGATCCCCATCGTTACAAGGTCTTCTCTGCTTTTTACGCACGGTGCAGCCGGATAATTAAAGCACCTTGAAGCTGCTTCATAAACCGATGAAGCTTTTCCCGGAAGCTGTCTGGCATACGAAGACTGCGCAATACCGTCTGCAAGCGGCTTTACAAGTTCACCTATAAGATTGGCATCAACAGGAAGCGCATCATCCGTCATGCATATCACAGCGTCTGCCTGTGACATTTTGATCCCCATGTCCCTTGCGGCACCATGATCAAATTCATCCTCAGTTATATGTGTGACACTGACATCACTATAGAGTTTTGCAGGATCCTCATCACCAAAAAAATCCTCATAATACTTTCTCCCGGTATTAATGAGGATTATCTTCCCCGGCTTCATCTTCTGACGGTGAAGCCTGTCTATTATCTTGATAAGTTTTTCATCCGGTCTGTAAACCGGGATCACAACATCTGCAGTAAACATTTTAATAAGCGTTTTTATTGATAAAGCCCTTGAAAATAGTTAAGAACATGATCTTTATATCAAAGCCCACACTCCAGTTCTCAATGTAATAGATATCATACTCTATGCGCTTACGTATGGAGGTATCGCCTCTGTAACCATTGATCTGCGCCCATCCCGTAAGACCTGGTCTAACCTGATGCTTGATCATATAGCGAGGTATCTCTTCTTTGAATTTTTCAACAAACTGAGGACGTTCGGGTCTCGGTCCCACAACAGACATATCACCCTTAAGTACATTTATAAGCTGTGGAAGTTCATCAAGACTTGTACGTCTCAAAAATCTTCCGATGGCTGTCACTCTGGGATCGCCCTTTGTTGTCCATCCTTTCAGTTCATCCTTTTCACTCTGTTCTTTCATAGTGCGGAATTTGTACATCATAAACGGCCTGTTATGCCGTCCGACTCTTTCCTGTTTGAAGATCGCAGATCCTCCGTCACTTACACGTATCGCTATAGCAGAAATGATCATTACCGGAGAAAAAATGATCAGTATGATCAGTGCACATATCAGATCCATTGTTCGCTTGATGAACATATTGACTGTATTTGAAAGAGGTACATGTCTGATATTTACTACAGTCAATCCATTAAGGTCCTCTATATATGGGCTTGAAGGGATCACGCTGTTGTAATCGGGAATAAACTTTGTATGAACGCCTGATTTCTCACATACATTAACTATCTTTTCCAGTCTGTCATAATCCTTAAGGTCAAGCGTTACACCAATCTCGTCGAGTTTGTTTTCCGGAAGCACCACTTCAAGATTTGCAAGCTCACCTATAACCTTTACACCTTTGTATCTTGTTCCCACAGGGATCCTGTCATCAAGTATTCCGCGTACCACATATCCCCACTGAGGATTCTCCATTATCCTGTCTATGTACTTTTCCGTAGCTCTTGAATATCCGACCAAAAGAACATATTTTGTGTTGTAGCCGCTCCTTCTTAATCGTCTCAGTATGATACGGATAAAAAGCCTCTCGGCCATCTCACTGCATACCGAAAAAATGAAGAAGTAACTGATAACAGCACGGGATACATCCTTGATCTTGAATATGTAGAGAAATGCAAATATAGCTGCAAGACCGAGGAAATTAGCCTTTGCAACATTAAACATCTCTCTTCTGGCACTTGAATATCTTTTGGGATTGTAGAGTCCTGAAAAATAGAATACGACCAGATATCCGGGAACAATATAATACAGAAATGAAAAATAAGTCTGTCTGTCAAGCGCACCCATCATCCCGTTTTCATCCGGGAAGAATACGAATTTGCAGTACCAGCCTGCAATATACGAAAGCGCTATCAGCAGCCCGTCAATAATGATATGAAGCTGATTAAATGTTCTCTGATTATCTTTGATCATAACTGATTAAAAATTTATGTAAACTACGAAAGTATTTTACCTTATATGTAAAATTACAGCAACCTGAGCATATTTCTTAACAGTTCGGCCTCAGTCCTAAGCTGTATATGACCGGGTACCCTTGAGAAGTCAACTCTCCTGTTTCGTCCCGGCCCCTTACTCATCCTTATGCCCTCCGCAAGGCCTTTAGCATATGTGCCACCAAGTCCTTTTGCAGCGAAAAATACTGCCTTAACTGCAAAGCCGGCTATCAGAAAAGGAGCATTCACTATAAGCTGCCACACGGGCATATTCTTGTATATAAGATAAACATTATTTCTTGAAGAAAGTGCAACCTTGAATTCATTATATCTTGAGCCCGAAAAGCCGGATCCGGCATGCAACACCTTCGCCCCGGGCGCATATATATTTTTAAAACCTGCAAGTCTTGCACGATATCCGAGATCTATATCTTCAAGATAAGCAAAATGGAGTTCATCAAATCCTCCGAGCAGTTCCAGATCATCCTTTCTGTAGATCGCTGCCCCAGCACAGGCGGCAAATACATACGTGCTTCGACGGAAAGCTTCCGCAGGTTTATCCTTAGCCGGGGAAAACGCATATCCGAGAGCGCAGTACATATCACCGCAATCATCCGCTAATCTCCTGTTGTGCATGTTCAGCATCTTTGCAGATGCAGAAAAAACACCCGGGTTGCGGCGCATCGCCATATACATTTTCTCAACGAAATATTTTTCCGCTATCGTGTCATTGTTTAAAAGCAGCACTAACGGAGCAGCGCTCTTTTTTATCCCGGCATTTACCGCAGCGGCAAACCCTGTATTTCTGCGCAGCATAAGAAAATGAACAGGCGGGTATCCGCCTTCTTTTCTGATCCTGTATCTTGCTCTTTTAGCAGAGCCGTCTTTTGATCCGTCATCAACAACTATGACCTCAAAGTCTTTAAATGACTGCCTCTTGAGCGACTTAAGGCAGTTTGACAGATATTTCTCACCATTATAATTAGGGATGACCACACTGACTTTTATCTTCATAATACCCCCTACAGTTCCACTGTCATGTCGGGATCATAAAGTATCACATCTCCTCTGCCCGACGGATTATGCTTCATATTCTTTTCATCACCGGCATACACACGCTGCAGCAAAGATGCCACATTGCACGGACCTGCAAAGCCTTCCCTAAGGCCCTTGTACAGGACATTGCCATTCTTATCCCTTCCTCCGAGGACAAGTTTCCCGCCTTTAAATACAGGGCCGCACACAGCCTTAACATCCGGTCTAAGTTCAAACAGCCTGTCGCCATAGTCAGCCTTGTAGAAACCAAGATGCTTTGAGTGATACACCTCGATTTCATCCGCTGAAGGATTTAACATCTTAAGATATCTGTTGAGAGACTGCGCTGCGACTCTTCGTCCTGCCTCATAGGCATAATCCTTTGATGAAGGATCCTCTGCAGTAGAACCGGTATGACATCTCCAGTGATAGCACACCTTGGGAACATGTATCATAAGTTCTTCAAGTTTGCCCTCGGACTCAAGCGCCATAAACAAAGTTCTGAGTGCCAGATCATAATCCTGGGCACCGTCGTATTCGCCTCTCAGTCCAAGTGACTTTATAACATCAGTCCTGTAAACTGAAAAATGACAGATATAATTATTCGTAAAAAGCATATCCGGATCGATATCTTTTTTTATATTCGGTTCAAAATATCTGTATGAAGTACCGTCGCATTTATCCTCGTCCGTATATACCATAAGTGGGTTTACTGAAAGCTTGTCTATAGCCTCCATAACCGAAAACAGAGCATCCTTCGTAAGCATATCATCATGATCAAGAAGCCCTGTGTAATCACCGCCTGCAGCCTCAAGCGCAGCATTTGTATTTTCTGATATACCGGCATTCTTCTCAAGTTTAAGATAGACTATATTGTCATATTCGGCACACAGTTCTTTAGTCTTTTTCTCCACCTTATCGGATACCGACGCATCTGCGATGATCAATTCATAGGCAGGATAAGTCTGTTCCATTACCGAAAGGATCATATCCTCAAGAAACAATTCATCTGTCTCATAGGCCGGAACAACAACTGAGATCTTTAAAGGATTCTTAAACTCCGTGTTTCTCTGCTTCTCAAGTATATCCTCAGAAGGCTCATCATAACTGTATTTCTGACGTCTAAGATAAAGCCTCTCCCTCACTGCATTAACAGTATCAGGCAGCCCGTTTTTTTTAAGATATGCGCTTGTTTTTTTAAAATCTGTCTTTAAACCCATAATACTCAAAGCGGGAGACCCGTTTTAAGGATCTCCCGTAAACTTAAAGTCTGTACTGTTTCTCAGATATGAGACTTAACAGCTTCGGTAAGAGCATTCAGCCTGTTTTCAGCATCCTCAAGCGATGTGCCCTTAACACCCATATAAAACTTGATCTTAGGCTCTGTTCCCGAAGGACGTGCACAGCACCATGAATCATTCTCAAGTTCGAAATAAAGAACATTAGATGAAGGAAGACCTGTTGTTCCTTCGCTTCCGTCAACAAAGCTCTTTGTCTTTCCTGTCTTGTAATCAAGAAGCTTAACAACCTTAAGATCACCGAATTCCTTAGGCGGGTTGCTTCTGAACTTCTCCATCATCTGAGCGATCTCTTCAAGACCTTCCTTGCCCTTCTTGGTGATGGCGTACTGTGTCTCCTTATAGTAGCCGTACTTCTCATATATCTCGAGCATCATATCCCAAAGAGTGATCCCCTGTCTCTTACAGAATGCTGCTACTTCCGAAAGCATCATCACGGCAACAACTGCATCCTTATCTCTTGCATGTGTTCCTGCAAGGCAGCCGTATGACTCCTCAAGACCAAATACATAATTGTAACTCTTGTTCTGTTCAAAGAATTTGATCTGCTCTCCGATATATTTGAATCCGGTAAGCACATCTATTTCTTTAACGCCGTATGCCTTTGTGATGGCATGTGCAAGATTTGTTGTTACTATAGTTGTTACAAGTGCAGGGTTCTCAGGCATTGTGCCTGTAGCCGTGCGTTCTCTGAGAATATATTCCGCGATCAGCATGCCGGACATATTTCCCGTAAAAGGAATGTATTCGCCGGTCCTGCTGTCCTTGGCATAGATACCGAGTCTGTCTGCATCAGGATCTGTTGCCATTACTATATCGGCATCCTTTTCTGCTGCAAGACGGAGTGCCAGTTCAAATGCTCTTGCATCCTCGGGATTGGGATAAACAAGTGTCTTGAACTCCGGATCAGGATCTTCCTGTTCCTTTACGATATAGACATTCTTAAATCCAAGTTCATCAAGAACTCTTCTTACAGGCACGTTTCCGGTTCCATGGAACGGGGTGTAAACGATCTTTATATCACCTGAAACAGCCTGGATCACATCGGGATGGATGATCTGCTTCTTCAGCTCTTCCATATAGCTGTCATCAATTTCTTTTCCGATCACATTGTAAAGGCCGGCCTTCTTTGCCTCTTCCTTGTCCATTGTCTTTACGGAAGAATAATCCGTAATGGCATTTACTTCGGCGATGATGCCATTATCATGAGGCGGGGTAACCTGTGCGCCGTCTTCCCAATATACCTTATAACCGTTATACTCGGGAGGATTGTGCGAAGCAGTCACCATAACACCTGCGATACAGCCAAGCGTACGGAGTGCATATGACAGTTCGGGTGTAGGACGGAGTGCATCAAAGACATATGCTTTGATACCGTTTGCATTGAGGCAGAGAGCTGTCTCATCAGCAAACTCAGGGCTCATCCTTCTGTTATCATAGGAAACGGCAACGCCCTTCTTCTTGCCTTCCTCACCTGCATTTTTAATTATATAATTTGCAAGACCCTGGCTGGCTTTACGCACGGTATATATATTCATTCTGTTTGTACCTGCGCCTATAACGCCTCTGAGTCCGCCGGTTCCGAATTCAAGATCCTTGTAGAATCTGTCCTCAGCCTCTTTCTCATCATTCCTTATAGCAAGGAGTTCTTCCTTGGTCTTCTGATCAAAATAATCAGATGAAAGCCATTCATCAAATTTCTCACGATATCCCATAAATATCCTCCTTCCGGGTGTCATAATGACCAACCCTTATTTTATCACATCTTAAGGGCAAAATCACTTCGATCGAGGGAGAAATTCACGTTATAGTACGGGTCTCCCTTATCGATAAAAGCCTGCCACTTATCCCTGAAGTGTTCTGCCTCTTTGTCATACCTGGCAGCCTTTGCGGGATCGGGATGCTCAACATCTGACCCTCTTGATGCGGATTCAAAATGATAAAGCTCACAGAAGGGCGTCCATACATTCACATATCCCTTCCCTAACAGTCTGAGACAGAAATCCACATCATTAAGTGCTACGGCAAAATCCTCATCCAGACCGCCCAGTTCATTGAATTTGGCAGTCGATACCATAAGGCATGCACCGGTCACTGCCGAAAAATTCTGTGCATACATCAGCCTTCCCATATAACCAAAGTTGGTATCGGCGCACCTGTAGTGAACATGACCGGCAGTCCTGTGAGCGCCAAGTCCTATCACAACACCTGCATGCTGTATGGTCCTGTCCGGATAATACAGTTTTGCTCCTACTGCACCAACATCAGGACGCTGCGCATACATGAGAAGCTCTTCTATCCAGTCGGGAGTGATCACTTCCATGTCATTGTTCAAAAGCAGGAGATAATCTCCGGTTGCAAAAGAAGCACCGAAATTGCATATCCTGGAAAAATTGAATTCATCCTTATAGACAACGACTCTTATCTTAGGCCCTTTTGTTCCGCCGTTTTCATCCTTCGAATTTTCAGTGATCTCTTTGTAATAATCCCATATTTCCTGTGATGTTGAATTGTTCTCTACAATGACGATCTCATAATTCTCATATGTGGTCTTCTGTTTGATAGAAGTAATAAGTCTTTTCAGATCTTCCACGTGATCCTTATTCGGTATCACTATTGAGACTTTCGGATCGCTTACTATCTCATAACGGATACGGAATATCGTCTCAAAAGCCTTGGTGCTTGTTATCGTGAAATTCTTAAGTCCCATGCCTTTAAGATGCTCGGAAACTGCCCCCTTGGCAGCATCGATCGCATATGTCTTTGCCTTTATGTCTGCTGCAACTGAACCGGGATGACTTCTCCAATAGTAAAGTATCCTGGGCACATGAGAAACATGCTTGGCCATTGAGGTAAGTCTCAATATCATGTCATGATCCTGGCTGCCGTCAAACTGTGATCTGAAAAGCTCAGTGCCTTCAAGCAGCGTCCTTTTGAACACTGTGAAATGACAGATATAATTGTTTGCCCTCAGATTATCAGGTGCGAAGTCCGGCTTAAAATGCAATGTGATCATATGATCTATAGTCTTACTGCCCTTGAAGGTTGTTTCGTCGCAGTAGATATAATCCGCATTCTCTTCACATATCCTTACCATGTACTCATAAAGGACAGAAGGATGAAGCACATCATCATGATCCAGAAGGCCTATGTAGTTACCTGTTGCAAGTTTGAGACACTCATTTGTGTTTCCGGATATGCCTTCATTTTTCTCAAGTCTTGAGTAGCGTATGCGTACATCTTTCTCTGCATAGCTTTTACATACCTGTTCAACATAGGCATGCTCCGCATCCGAGCCATCAGCAAGTATGAGTTCCCATCCGCGGTATGTCTGTGCAGTTACAGACTCGATCATTTCTCGCAGGAACTTTTCCGGAGTGTTGTATAAAGGCACAAGAATAGAAAACAGTACCTGTCTTCCAAATACCGTCTCCTCTTCAAGCTTTCTTCTCTCTGCATCGGGAAAGCTTCTGGTCCCGTGCTTAAGTCTGGCGCTTCGCTCAAGTTTTTTATTGGACAGCTTTGCTGCTATGCCCCTTACAGAGCCGTAACGGGCAACTCTCCCTAAATCTTTTTTCAGATGATGATATGTCACGCGTAAAGGTTTGCTGAGCCTGAAGGCTTTGCTCCCCTTTATGTGAGCTGTTCGTGACTCGAGTTCTTCCGCCTCATTTTCCATGCCGGCAAGACGGCTCTTAAGCTTATTTGTTTTTTCCGCTTCCCGTCTGTATGCCGATCTGTAATCGTTCTTCATTGCTGCTCCTGTATATCTTATCTCCGCAGATATATTCCATTCCTATAAGGTATTCTCCGGCTTCAAGATCTGATCTCCTTACCCTGCAGACAAAACCTGCAAGTGCGACATTCTTTTCCCTGTCCATTACCTTTTCCACATCATAACGATAACGGTCTGATATGGAGTAATAAACCGGTGCTGCATCCGGATCTGTTTTCTTAAAATACATTCTTCTGGCTGCCCCCGTAAAGATACTGTTATCAGCACCTTTAAGATATGACCAGCCTTCAACCCTTATTATATCTTCTCTGGCATCTCGTCTCTTAAGCTGCAGTCCCGCTCTTTCGACATTCATCACCAGTTCGCTGTCGCTGCATACGCTTCCCTTTGCAGCATCAACATCTGTTTTTTCCGAAAGCTTTCCCGGCACCGCATAATCAAAGACCATGTCAGCATAATACTCCGGACTATCCTGTGTGAGCATCGGACTGTAATACGGATCACGGCCGTCGGCAAATGCAGGATGCTTATGATATAGCCTGTCCTGTTCTTTTATAAGAAGGCCTGATTTTTCTCCGTCATTATCCGATCTGCCCCTGCTTATCGATTCTTTATGAATGAGTACGGCATCATTCCTTATGACATTCCTGAAACCCGCATCAAGAAGCGAGAAGCAAAGGTCCACATCGTTGTATTCTACAGGGAATGACTCATCAAAGCCTCCTGATTTTTCATAGGCAGATTTTTTCACCAGAAGGCATGCGCCGGTCACGGCACACACATTCTGCGGCACAGCCCCGGCCCCGAAATAATACATCCTGTCATCCGGAAATGTGATAAGCTTATGAGCCGGCCCCACTTTAAGATTGGTTATCCCTGCATGCTGGAAACGCAGATCATCCGGGTACCGTAGCGAAGCCCCCACTGCACCCACGCCTTCACGCAGTGCTTCGCACACCATTATCGTAAGCCAGTCTTCTTCGATCACTTCCGTATCATCATTTAAGAACAGAAGCAGATCACCTTTAGCCTTTGATACGCCTCTGCTGCACATACGTGAAAAATTGAATTCTTCTTTTCTGTAAAGATAATCGGCATGTACACGGTACTTTTCCGACATTCTTGCGATGATCCGTTCTATATCGCGTTTGTTATCATCACTGCTGCCATTATCAACTATAATAAATTCCACATCCTTAAATGCGGTCTTTGTCACAAAGCTTTCAAGAAGCTCAGAAAGCAGCTGCGGATGGTCTTTAGAAGGGATAATGACCGAAACCAGATGGTCGCCTTCCGGTATCTCACAGACAGTATATACATCATCCCTTAGCGTATCGAATATTTCCGCTTTTACGCCGTGGATCTTCTCAGCAAAGTTTTTCTTTATATGCGCATATTTATTTTCATATCCCCAGAAAGATCTTCTTTCTGAATAGTCCGGAGAAACGGTGGTCTCAAGGAGCTCTTTTCCCTCCGTGCCCGTGTCTGCTACTTTTTTAGTTGCCTTTGTATGGCAGAGCACTTCAGCTGTATGAGTGCCTGCTGTCTCTTCAGCAGCTGCCAGCATCACAAGATAAACCAAACCTCTTGCATCAGCGTTATCATTTACAGCCACCAGTCCGTTAGCCTTTAGAAGCTCTATCGCAGCATTAAGACATTTTTTTCTTATCGCAAAAAAACTGCCCGGGAAAAAGAAACCATATAAAGATTCCGGACTCCATTCCGGTTTAAACCAGGGATTCATACGCTTCCCGTCTTCATCCACTTCATCTTCGTCGGCATACCATATGCCTTCTTTTTTATCCGAAGCAAAAAACGAAGCCGCTAAAACATGAGCTCTTTCATCAAGCAAAGAAGATTCTTCTGCTGCGAGTATATCGTTCTCAACCGGGCTTCCTAAGCGGATAATTTCTGCCAGTTCAGAATAACTCTTTAATAAAAACGATGATTTTACCTTCTCAGTATCAGATGCATCCTTCTTATTTTTATGTTCATTAAAAGCTATCCAAGCAGAATAAGGATCCTTCTGACGTGCAAGTTCATCGGTATATGCTTTGTCAGCAGCTTTTCCGTCCTGCTTATCAGATACAGACCTTTCATCATCCTTCTTAAACTTTCTGTAAAGCTTATAAGGGCCGCTTGATACTATCCGGTCAAACTTTGCCTTAGCATCATTTCTTCTCTCTTCAGCATCAAGAAGACGTCCGGTAAGGTTCATGTTTTCTATCTTCTGTTTTTCAAAAGCAGCCTTAAACCAGGCTTCCCAGTCATATCCTGTCTTTTCGATCCTCATGTCATCACCGTCCGGTCAGAATAATCTGCGTCTGCTTCCGGATGCAATAGCCCCAGCAGTTTCCGCAGTTATAAAAGTCCGTTCAAATGAAATGCTCACATCACCTTCGCTCTCCATCGTGATATTCGGATCTTCCGTATCAAAGATGAAAACTCCCGAAAGGCATGCCACAGCATTATTTTTATTCTTAAATAATTTTGATATCTGTACGGGATCGCTATACTCTTTTTCCCCGCACTTTAAACTGCAAATCTTTATCATACAAGGTAAAAAACCCGGATCAAAACGAAAAGCGCCGCGAATATCCTTGATCTCTATAAGATACTTTCCGTCTTTTTCTGTGGGCAGTAAGGTAAATGAATCCTCTTCATTGAAGCCCCTGCCTTTGTCTGTATATATCTGCACAAGTTCTTTTGCAGAACTTCCTTCGTTTAATCTTTCAGTACCAAAGGACTTACGTCCTATGCGTTCACATATCTCACCAAAAGAGAGATGGCCACCCGTCACATCCTTTTGGAAAGCAGCTTCAGACTTTCTTATATGGGCAGTGTCCTCATAAGTGATACCAATTTTCTCAAATGCAGCCTTGCAGAATTCACCACGCCTGCCTTCATCTTCAAGAAGATAACAGTACAGAGCCCTTACAAACAGGTCTCTTCCTGAAGCCTTTTCACTGATCCATTCATGATCCGTTATGATCCATTTTTCATCTTTTATAAATATATTGGAAAACGCAGGATCTGCATCTGCCGGTGAAGACTTTATTCTGCCAAAACGATCAAATGCTTCTGATACAAGCGAAAGAAACCCGGTTCTGTCATCAGCATCTATCTTTTCATCAAGCTTATCTTCAAGAGTCTCTGTATCAAGATACTCAAAAGCTACAGCAGCTCTGCCAGAGGCTTCAGTTTTGCTGCCCTTCAGCAGTTCAAAGCCCGGTGCAAGGCTCTCTGCAAGTGCATCCTGCACTTCCATCATCCTGTTTATATGCGCATCAGCCTTCTCTGAAAGTGCTCTTTTGCGCACAATATTTTTTTCGTCTTTTCTGCAGATCTCGGTTGAAATACGTGCATCCTCTCTCCTGTCAGCAGAGAAACGTACATAATCAGGCAGTGTATCATCTGTCCCTGTGACTATAAGGAATGAATCTGCAAACAGAGGATAAAGACCGTCATCATTAAGAGACATGGCGGCTCGTTCCTCATTGAAGAGTGTAAGTCTGTCCCTGTCGGGATTTGGTACATTTGTCCTTAACTCTCCGGCCTTAGGAAGACGTGCTTCCGAAAAAAGAGTCTTCATAAATTTGTAATCAGGATAAGGATAAAAGAATCTGCGCTCATTTATCCCGGCTTCATCCAAAATCTTTTCAAGCACAGGTTTTGAAAATGTTCTGGCTGCTCCGCCCTTCCTATAGCCTTCTATGCCATCAAAGAAACGGCCGTTATGGTCCTCAGCACAGCCCGCAAAATATTTGAGGCCAAGGCGGTTTTCTATTGCAATTACAATATGACCTTCCGGCTTTAAATGCTTCTTTATCACCTTTAACATTTCCGAATACGGATGATCGTTATGTATGTAAAGGCCGCTATATTCAAGCACACCTATAAGAAATACCACATCATAATCACATGGAAGCGAAGGTTCTATATCCTCAAAATTGCCGACCTTTATCTCCATGTTATCGGCATCCTTATGACGGTTCGCATTTATAAGGCTGCGTTTTTTTGATAGTTCAACACAGGTCACACTTCCGTATTTTCTTACCAGTGCACCGCTGATAGCGCCGCATCCGCTGCCCACCTCAAGCACCTTTGCAACCTTATCCGAAGGAAGCCATTCAACGATAGTCTCACGCAGATGGGACAGATGATAAAAAATCTCCCACTCGGGATTCTCTTCCATATACGAAACAAGAGCATCTCCCGAAAGAGCGCTCACCGCTTCAAGAAGCCTGTCTTCCGAATCTCCGTCGCAATACAGATCACTGCCCGGGTAAAGCGAAAGATCAAGTTTTACTTTTCCTACAAATTCTTCATTCATGGATCAGAGTTTTTCCACCTTGGTTTCAGATTCCGGATCAAAAAATCCTACTGTATCCTTATCCGATATAACGCTGATCTTTGCCGCATCATAAAGTCTGTGATAAACGGTAAAATCATTTCCCTCAAACCCTGTAAGGCCGAAGCTTAACAGATATTCTCCGCCCTGCAGGTTCATCTTCTGCCTGAAGCTGATAAGATACTCATCTCCAGACTTTACTTCCTTCAGGAATGCTTTTTCATACATCGTATTAGTACCGGTTATCTCGGTTCCCTTTACATTCTTTATCGAGAATGCAAAAACCGGTGCCGGGCAGTCTTCTTTAAAGCGAACCTTCATGAATATCTCATATTCGCTTCCCTTTATGATGGCACTGTTCTTTCTGCCCTTGTCATCCGTTACATACACTTCCTCAATGACAGCTTTACCGGAACCGTATTCAAGAAGCTCATCGGAATCAATACCCGAAGTCTTTGATACTGCCACCTGCTTTTTCTTATCATCTTCCTCATATTGATCTACAAGTATCTGCTTGTAGATATCTATCATTTCCTTAGGCGGGCCTTCCTTGATCTTCTTGCCCTTATCAAGGATCACTACCCTGTCGCAATATTTCGAGATGCTGGACATATCATGCGAAACAAAAAGTATCGTACGTCCTTGCTCTTTGAATTCTTCGAACTTTCTGTAGCACTTGGCCTGGAAGAAAACATCACCTACTGAAAGTGCCTCATCAACTATCAGGATTTCCGGCTCTATATTGATCGAGAGCGCAAATGCAAGACGCACAAACATACCGGATGAATAAGTCTTCACCGGCTGGTTTATATACTCTCCTATATCAGCAAAATCAATGATGCCCTGCAGTTTCCTGTCTATCTCTTCCCTTGTAAAGCCTAGCATCATTCCATTAAGATAAATATTTTCTATGCCATCATATTCCGGATTGAAGCCTGCGCCGAGCTCAAGAAGTGCCGATATCCTTCCGTTTACTTCGATCTTTCCCTCGGTAGGTGTGAGCACTCCGGTGATCATCTTGAGCATCGTGGACTTTCCGGAGCCATTGGTTCCTATGATACCTACACATTCTCCCTTTTTAACTGAAAAGCTTACATGCGAAGCTGCACGCTTCTCCGTATATCTTTTCTTTCCGGGAAGAAAGGCATCGGCAAACATATCCCGTCTTCTTGCATAAAGGCGGTATACTTTGCTCACATCATCAACTTTTATTACCGTTTCAATCGGTGTTTTTTTATTTTTGTTTTCTGCCATTATCAAAGCACATCCGCAAAGCGGGGTCTGAGTCTTTTAAATACAAACGTTCCAAACAGGAATACCAAAACGGTCACTCCCCAGAAATACAGAGTCCCTTTCACATCCGAAACAAACCATCCGCCGCCTGCGAGAGCTTTCCTGTAACCGTCAGTGATATAAAACAGCGGATTCAATTTAATGATCCGCACCAGAACCGGCGAGTCATTTATTATATTTACATTCCAGAGTATCGGTGTGGCCCACATTCCAAGCTGCAGCAGCACATTTATGATCTGTGAAAGATCTCTGAAGAACACATCAAGCGCGCTGGTCAGATAAACCAGTCCTGCCGCAAGAACAAACAGGCAGAAACTGTAGTATATAAACTGCAGCATCGATACAGAAGGATAAATACCGTAAAGAGCCGCCACAACTATCATTACCACAACAAAAAATGCATGTGTGAAAACAGCAGCCACACACTTGATAAGCGGAAGTATGCTCACCTTAAAAACAACCTGCTTCACAAGAAAAGTATATTCATGAAGCGCATTTGTTCCCTGGGACATGCATTCCGAAAAGAAGAACCACGGCACCAGACCGCTTGTCAGATAAAGCACATAAGGGATATCCAGACCGGGTGCGACAAGCTGTCCCTTCTGGTTAAAGAAGCGATCAAAAACAAACCAGTACATAAAAACGGTTACGACCGGCTGTACCAGGGCCCATATGAAGCCCAGATACGAACCTGCGTAACGTTTCTTAAAATCATTTAGTGACAGTCTAAAAACCAGCCTTAAGTCATTCGAAAATGAATTCTCTGAAAATCTTTTTTTATCGGAAGACTGACTACTCATACACCTTCCTTTTTGTTCCTGATAAAGTCTTTTAACGAATCTCTCTTCGCATCTTTCTCGGAAAGGTTGAGTTCCATATCCTCTGTGATCGGCCACTCTACTCCGATATCGGGATCATCCCACTGGATCCCGCCTTCATCCTCAGGATGATAGAAATCCGTGCACTTATAACAAAATTCAGCATGGTCTGAAACAACCAGAAAACCATGTGCGAAATTCTTCGGAATGAAAAACTGTTTTTTATTCTCTGCTGAAAGGAGCACACCATACCATTTTCCGAAGGTAGGCGAACCGTCTCTTAAGTCAACAGCCACATCAAAAACCTCACCCTCTATCACGCGTACAAGCTTGTCCTGCGCATGCTTCTTCTGGAAATGAAGACCTCTCAGTACACCCTTGGATGAGGATGACTGATTATCCTGTACAAAATCCATATCTATTCCCGCAGCCTTAAAATCATTCTGATTGAAAGTTTCCATGAAATAGCCGCGCTTGTCCCCGAATACTGTAGGGGTGATCACCTTAAGACCTTCGATCTCACATGTTTCAACATTAATCTTTCCCATCTGTGTCTCCTTAGTTCCCGGACCATACAAGATCCATATCCACCTTTGTATTGATCCCGTTTACAGCCCCCTTTGATGTGTACTGCCAGAGAGCAAAATCATCTTTATACAGCGGGTTCTTCCTGTATTCCGCAACCCAGTGCGTGTACTGGGAGAGTTCCCCGTCTTTCAGCTTATTATAATACCAGCTGCGGCTTGCATATATGCCGCTTCTGTATCCCGCGTTGTTTATGGTCTCACAGAAAGCCTTGCAGACAGCTGTACGCATATCCCTGTTTATAAGATCTGCACGTCCGCCCGAGCCTTCGGTATCAATAAACACCGGCATATCAAGTGATGCTCCATTCAGAAGCTCAACCACCATCGAAGCTTCCTCTACGGCCTCCACTTCATTCACGGCCTGAGTAAAGAAATAAACTCCCGTCTTTAATCCTGCAGCCTTAGCACCCTCAAGATTCTTTCTAAAGTAAGGATCTTCAACAAGCGCACCACCCGAAGATCCCCTGTAGCCGCATCTTATTATAACAAAATCAATTCCATCACCGGCAACTGCCTGCCAGTCGATATCTTTCTGCCATTTCGACACATCTATACCAAGTACTGCGTCGGTACCTTCCCACTTTCGCTGCACCTCTGTATCATCGGCTTCGGATTCAGCATCTTTCACTGCAGTATCTTCGATTTCCGCATTTATCTCATCTTCTGATCTGATATATAAAGCAATATCGTCGATCACCTTATATTCAAGGCTGCTCTTAACACTTATCCGGAGAGGGTCCTCGGGAACCTCATACCCATCCACATCTTCAAGCGTTACAAAATACTCGCCTTCCTTGAGTTCCGGAATGTATATCATTCCGTCCTGATCAAGATCCTTAAATTCACCGAGCCCGTCAACATTAACATAGAAGGACTGTCCGGTAACCGCATTTCCGCTATCATCCAGAACAGAAAGCCTTATATCCCTCATCACACTGCTGCCCTGGAGAAAAAGTCTGGGAAGTGCAGATGATGCAGACACAGATAAAACCGAAGGTTCAGGATCCCAGAAGGTCTCATCATTTAAAAAGCCCTTCAGATCATTTCCGGATATACCTTCAGATGCAGTTCCTGCCTGCTGAGTACCGGGTGCTCCCTGCTTATCCCTCTCAAATGTTCCGTTTAAGTAAAGCACTATGATAAGCACGACAGCTATCAGCGTAACCGCCGCTGCTATCGCAGTGCGCTTTACCTTAGAGTCCATCAGCTACCTCTGTGAGATACTTTCCGTACTGTGTTTTCATAAGAGGCTTCGCAAGATCGAGCAGCTGCTCTCTTGTGATAAAGCCTCTCTTATATGCGATCTCTTCAATACATGAGATATACAATCCCTGTCTCTTCTGGAATGCAGCAACGAAATCAGCCGCATCAAGAAGTGCATCATGATTACCCGTATCAAGCCATGCAAATCCTCTTCCAAGTGTTTCCACATGAAGTGAGCCACGTTTTAAATACTCGTTATTGATGCTTGTTATCTCTATCTCTCCTCTTGCAGAGGGCTTAACGTTCTTTGCGATCTCAACAACATCATTGTCATAGAAATATAGTCCGGGAACCGCATAATTACTCTTCGGATGCTCAGGCTTCTCTTCGATCGAGATCGCCATTTTATTCTCATCGAATTCAACAACTCCGTATTCTCTGGGATCTCTTACGTAATATCCGAAGATCGTAGCGCCCTTCTCTCTTGAAGCCACATCTCTTAAGAGCTTTGAAAAACTCTGTCCGTAGAAGATATTGTCTCCGAGAATAAGGCACACGCTATCGCTTCCAATGAAATCGGCGCCGATGATAAATGCATCGGCAAGTCCACGCGGCTGTTCCTGTACTGCATATTCAAAATGCATACCGAGCTGTGCGCCGTCGGATAAGAGTTCTCTGAACACCGGCAGGTCGCGCGGTGTGGAGATTATGAGAACTTCCCTGATCCCGGCAAGCATCAGTATGGAAAGCGGATAATAGATCATCGGCTTGTCATATACCGGCATTATCTGTTTGGAAACAGCTTTGGTGAGCGGGTAAAGCCTGGTACCCGAACCACCTGCAAGGATTATACCTTTCATTCCTTTCCTCCATACATCTTCTCATAGTATTTCATATAATCGCCGCTTGTTACATTAGCCATCCAGTCTTCATGCTCAAAATACCACTGGATAGTCTTCTTTATCCCGACCTTGAAGCAGGTCTCAGGCTCCCAGCCGATCTCTGCCTTGATCTTGTCGGGGGCTATGGCATAACGTCTGTCATGTCCCTTTCTGTCTTCCACGTAAGTGATAAGATCCTCGTTTATATGTGCCTTTCTCTCATCAGAATCAGGCAGCATCTCCCTAAGTGTCTCAAGGATGATCTTGATTATCTCAATATTCTGCTTTTCGTTGTGACCGCCCACATTGTAAGTTTCGAAAAGTTTTCCCTTCTCCTGCACCATGTCGATAGCCTTTGCATGATCTTCAACATAGAGCCAGTCCCTGACGTTCTTTCCGTCACCATAAACGGGAAGCTTCTTTCCGTGAAGCGCATTGTTTATGATAAGCGGTATAAGCTTTTCCGGGAACTGGTAAGGTCCGTAGTTATTGGAGCAGTTTGTGATATTAGCAGGGAAATGATATGTATCCATATACGCCTTTACAAGCATATCTGATCCTGCCTTACTTGCGGAATACGGTGAATGAGGGCTGTAAGGTGTTGTCTCATAGAAATATCCATCGCCCTCGGGAAGCGAACCATAAACTTCATCTGTAGACACATGAAGGAATTTCTTGTCAGGCTTGTAATTGCCGAGTGGATCCGGACCTTCCTTAACCTCCCATGCAGCCTTTGCGCATGAGAGCATAACACCAGTACCGTATACATTTGTCTTTATAAAGGTTTCGGGATCCTTTATGCTTCTGTCAACATGACTTTCCGCAGCAAAATGTACCACGCGGTCTATATCATACTTTTCAAACACTTCCGTGATAGCCTGCTTGTCAGTGATATCAGCCTTTACAAAAATATAATTTTCATTGTTCTCGAGATCCTTCAGGTTCTCGGGATTGCCTGCATATGTAAGCACATCCACATTTATGATGCGGATATCGTTACCGTACTTCTTAAACATGTAGTGAATGTAGTTGGAGCCTATGAAGCCTGCTCCTCCGGTTACAAGATAAGTTCTCATTTATTTCCTCCTTCTTAATATCCCAAATAACTCATATTCATATCAACCTTGCCATTTATGCCGGCCACACTGCCCTTAGCGGAATACTGCCACATATCATAGTGGCCCGAAAATGACGGCGTCGATGCATACTGCGCAAGCCATATACGGTATGATGAAAGTTCCGAATAGTTCAGATCATCATTATACCATGCTTTTGAAGCATATATACCGGGTGTGAAACCTCCGCTCTTTATCGTTTCACAGAAGGCTTTGCATACTGCAGTCCTTTGTGCCTTTGAAAGCCCATCTGCTCTTCCGTTTCTGCCGCTTGTACGCTCCGTATCGATGAATACGGGATAGCCTACACCTGCCCCCTGGATAAGCGAGAGGGTCATGGAAGCTTCTTCCACCGCCTCAACTTCATTGATGGCCTGAGTGAAGAAATATACTCCAACCTTGAGGCCGGCTGCCCTTGCGCCCGAAACATACGACTTGAACATCGGATCGGTTACAAGCACGCCTGATGACGAACCTCTGTATCCGCAGCGTATGATAACAAAAGTGATACCTGATTCTTTAACGGCATTCCAGTCGATCGAACCGTTCCACTTTGATACATCAATTCCTTTAACACCGTTTTTATCGACAGCAAGTATGCCATCTTCCGTAAAGTGATAGGAAACGCCCTGTATAACCTGATCTCCGGTTACTTTCTCACCGTCTTTTGTATAGTAATAAACATTGCCGTCTATTGTCTGCCAGCCTTTATATTCGTAAGCTGATTCACTCTTTATATAGAATTCATCAAAGCGGTAATAATCCGCATAAACGGCCTTGCGGTATTCTCCCGAATCGGCATCCTTTACATAAACCTGGTTGCCGTTAATATCCTTAAGAAGAGTTTTTTCATCTTCCCTTGCAGCCTTTTCTTTTGCATCTGTATCGGATGTGGGAGTAGGTGATCCCTCCGTAGGTGTTGCTGTCGGCTTCTTGTTTCCGTCATTATCTACGGGTGCATCGTCATCATTGGCTTCTGACTCAGGAGTAGGCGTAACGGTTACCGTAGGCGAAACCTTCGGTGTGGGAGTAGGTGTTGCTTCAGAGGATTTTGTGGGTTCCTTGGATGACTCTGTAGCAGTTTTGGTAGGCTCCTTAGTAGGTTCCTTTGTGGGTTCCTTTGTGGGCTCCTTAGTGGGGTCCTTTGTATCCATGAAAGGCACCTTTGTCGGTTCCTTTGTGGTCTCCGAAGTTGCCGTAGGCTTATCTTCTTCGTTTGTCACAGGCTTATCATCATCATTAACTTCTGTGCGATATATAGTCCTTACCGGCTCTTGTCCCGGAGCTGCTGCGCAAACCGGCATATCCGAGAAAATGATCCTTGCCTTTGCCTGAGTGGGATCCTTAATATCATCCTTATGAACCGGCTTATATTCCGTTGCTCCGTCCTTCACATTCCTTGAAGACTCAACAAACTCAACCGTATCCTTTACAGTCGGTTCCTCAACCACAATATCATTCTGAACGTTTCCGGTATCTTCCTTTGAAACATCCACTTCCTTCTCGGTCTTTATCTCCTGTGTGACATCGACCTGCTTATATACGATCTTGTCCTTTACCTTCACGGTCTTGTCATAATCAAGGAATTCCATCCCCTCCACAGCATCGATACTTACGGAGTACTCACCGCTTTCGATACCGTGCTTATATATGATGCCATCCTTATCATCATCCGTGAAAGTTGTCTCTTTACCCTTTTTATCCTTAAGATGAACTGTAAAAGAAGTATCATTGATAAGACGTTCAGTCTCGGTATCAATGAACTTTATCTTTATATCCTTCTCAACTGAAGTGAAGGTCACTGTCACTTTCTTAAGTTTAGAAGCTTCTTCCTCTTCCTGCTTTTCCTCTTCTTCCTTAGCTGCCGCAGCGGCCTCTTCCTCTGCAGATATCTTCGCAGCTTTTCTGGCATCGGCCATGGCAAGAAGACCTGCCTCGCCGGCAACACCGCTGTTTTCAAGCTTTGCGCCCACAGCAGCCATACCGTCATTCTTATCACCGGAATTGGTACCGAAATATATGGCTGCAAGCACTATGCATGCAAGAATAAAAGCAGCTGCGGCAACAACAAATTTCCCGATGGATGACTTTATGAATGCCGCTATGCTCTTCTTTCCGTCTTTTGACTGTGTATCCGGAGCTTCCCCCTTCTTAAGCTTTCCTGTCTTTTTATCTTCTGTTTTAGACTTCTTTGAAAGAGTGGCTTTTTTGTTATCAGCCTTCTTGTTTCCGACTTTTTTATTCTCAGATTTTTTATTTTCAGCCTTTTTATTTTCGGCTTTCTTATTTTCGGCTTTTTTTGCCGCGTTCGCTTTCTTTCCGGCAGCTTCAGCCTTTTTTGCTGCTTCAGCCTTTTTGACCGCTTTGGCAGCTTTGCCCTCTTTGGCAGCTTTTGCAGCTGCTTTATTCTCGGCTGCGGCCTCTTTCCTTTCTGCTGCTTTCTGCGCTTTTTTCTCAGCCTTCTTCTCGGCCCTCTCTCTGGCTTTTTCAGCTCTTATGGCTTTCTGAAGCTCTATGGTATCATCCAGGCCTACGAGTTCTGCAGTTTCAAGGTTTTCGCCTTCATCTTCTTCGTACTCTTCTTCATCTGTTTCATCTTCTTCATATTCATCAGACTCTGTATCATCTTCAGATACCTCATCAGACTCTTCATAAGTCTCTTCATCATATTCTTCGGGATCCGCTTCCGAGTACTCATCAGGGCCGTCATACAGCTCCTCTTCATACTCTTCGGAATCGTCCGTATCAGACAAGCCAGCCTGAGTACCTGCCGGCTCTCTTTGGGCAGGTCTGTTGTCCAATTCTTCATCAAGCTTTACTGTGTCTGTCATATCTTCAAGTTCAGCAGCAAGCTCGGTAAGTATGGCTGTCTCTTCCGATATCTCACCCTTGAACATAAGCTCATCTTCACGGGCTGCCTCTTCAGCTGACGTTTTAGCATCAGCAACAATGGTCTTATCCAGTGATGCGGTCTTATCCAGATCTATAAAATTTAATGTATCGTCTTTCATTCTTTTCCTCAAAATTGCAAGTCAAAACTTTATGTAAACTTAAATATGCCAAAGCATAATCTTATTAATTATAATTTTACAGGTAAATTTTGTAAACCTATGCCTAAAACACCCCTCATTTCCCGGTATATTCGAAAACAGCATACATTCCACTGCTTCCTGTCGGAGAAAAGCCGTATCTTTCGTATTCATCATTGCCGGGACGTCCCGTCGGGATCACCAGAAACCTTACATCATATATCCTGCAATACGATGCCAGCATCTTGAAATTGGTCCTTTCCGAATTCATCAGATCCCTGAACGAATTGCCTTCCCGCTCGCTATATGCATACGGCAGGATTATCTCTACATCATTCATTCGCACATACGGGAGCAGTTCATCGGTGAATGCAGCCTTTATCTCGCCTTCGCCTCCGGCATTTCTAATAAATGATGCCGCTGCTGCCGCCTCACCCGGTATCCTGTTCTCCACATCAGGAGTGCCATATACCATGCGTCCGCAGAAAAGCAGCACAGCTGCTGTCATCAAAAGACCGTTTATCCTGTGTTTCCATACAAGCCTTGTTGCAGAGTAACCAAGCCCCACTCCTATCGGAAGCATCCACCACAGACGTCTGTACGCCTGATCTGCACCTACATTAATTAAAAACAGGTAAAGAGTCGGGCAGAAAATGAACAGCAGCATGACTATACTTCCACCCACCAATATTGTCCTTACGCTTTTCCTCTCTTCCCTTGCGGAAATATATATAAGAGCCGCAAAGAAGATCATCATCATAGCGCCGCTACAGGTATAACGCGCATATGTTGTAAACATGCTGTTTATCATCTCTGCCACAGCGCACCTCCCGCGATCATATATATACCTTCAAGCACGGCCGGTAGCGCAGCTGGTATCCACAGGAATAGCCCTGAAGGTTTCTTGTATCTTACTGCAACCACAAAAATGAGCAGCCCTTCGGCCGCAGCCGTTGTGAAGGCCGAACCGCTCCCGAATACAAGCGCAGCCATATTCGATATAAAAAGCATAATATAGAGCCCGGATATTTTGGCTCTGCTCCCATTATCTTCATCATCGGTACCTTCCGTCTCGATCGCCTGTGACAGTTCAAGCATGATCAACAGAACACAGGGCAGCATCAGACCTGCCGCTATGGAAGTAGCGCGCCAGGGTGCTGTCAGCAGATGGAATTCCCTTGTATACTCCGAATAGCCTCCGAACAAAAAGATCAGCGCCATTATGACCATAAAAACAGGTTTCTTCGGTCGTTCATCAGCAAATAATATATCTCCGGTCTTATCAAGTATCATATACATCAAAATCAGGATAAATATCGGCATTATCACATACATGACTGTCTCATAAGGAAGTGAGGAGACAGAAGAAAGCATGGCTGCAAAGAGCGGATAGGTAAAAAGCACATCCTCCGTCGCCATGCCGGTATAGAGACCGGTCGAAGCATCATAACCGCTGCAGCGTCCGGTATATAACACGGTAAGAGCCTTTTCTACTGTGGCTGCATCCTCTTTTCCGGGTGCAGCACTCACAACAGTCATATATAGCTGAAGTCCCAAAAGGATAACAAATGACAGACGCATCAGATTGTCTGTAAGCCCCGTCTCTTTAAGTGACGGTATGTTGAAAAAAACGCCAGCCGATCGTGTACCCAGCCCGAAGGCCAGCATCACCGCACCGGCAATTGAAATGAGTGACATTGATATCATCATCCCCGTACACAAAAAAGAAAGACTCTTCCCGCCTGCCATAGCAATAAGTGCCCAGACCTCAAAAACCGCAAACATCAAAAAAAATCCGCACAGACAGACTTCCTGCCCGGATCTTTTTTCCCTGCGTATTATCATTGAAGGAATGATGCCAGCGAGAAACGGAAAAACAATAAACCACACAATGACCGAAGCCGCAGCATCAGGCGTTATATTCATAAATAGGATTATAACATATATATAGTAAGCGCAATAAGTAATTACGTTTATCATACAAGTTTGTGGTACAATAGTAGCCAGATTGAAAACAGGAGGGAAATGCATAAATGATATCAATAGTAGTACCCACCTTTAACGAAAAAGGAAACATTGCTCCGCTGCTTAAACGTATAGGCGATACACTTAAAGAAATAGACTATGAGGTGATCTTTGTCGATGATTCAAACGATGAAACCCCTCAGGTCATCGAAGAAGCTGCCAAGACAGACAAACATGTAAGGCTCTTTCACAGAGAAAATGAAAAAGGCCTTGCAACCGCAGTTGTCAAAGGCTTTTCTCTTGCAGAAGGTGATTTTGTCGCATGTATGGACGCAGATCTGCAGCACCCGCCTGAAGTGCTTCTCGACATGTACGCCGCAATGCTGGCACATGCCGATATGGCAATTCCCAGCCGTCTTATTCCCGGCGGTTCTGACGGTGGCCTCGATATAGTCAGAAAGATCATATCAGGATCAGCAAGATACCTGGCTAAGATCATCCTCCCCTGCTTAAGAGGGATATCCGATCCTACAAGCGGCCTATTCATGGTAAAACGTGAACTGCTGCAGGGCGCGGATCTCAACCCCATAGGCTGGAAGATCATGGTTGAGGTTGTCTCACAGTGCAATGTCAAAAAGATACTTGAGACTCCATATGCGTTCCATGACAGAGAGTCCGGCGAATCAAAGATTTCGCTCAAAGTAAGTCTTCAATTCGTAGAACAGCTCTTCCATCTGCGTCTCCATGGTCGCAACGACGGTAAAAATATGAAAGTTGCACGATGGAGCACTAAAAAATTAAACGAAAAGAAAGCTGCACTGCAGTAAAAAAAGCCCGCCATTGGCGGGCTTTTTGATGTAAGATCATTTATTTCCTTGCCATAACAAGTTCCTGATTTACAAGAGCAAGATCTGTAGCGATCATACGCTCAACCATCTGGTCAAAGCTTATCTCACGCTTCCAGCCAAGCTTCTCTTCTGCCTTCTTGGGATTCCCAATAAGCAGCTCAACCTCTGCCGGTCTGAAGAAATCAGGATTTACCTTTACAACAACCTTGCCGGTTGCCTTATCCGTACCTATCTCATCAACACCTTCGCCGGAGAATTCAACATCCATTCCAACCTTCTCAAATGCGATCTTGGCAAAGTCTCTTACTGTTCTTGTCTCGCCTGTAGCCACGACATAATCATCCGGCTCCGGCTGCTGAAGCATGAGCCACATAGCTCTTACATAATCCTTAGAATGACCCCAGTCACGCTTTGCATTAAGATTACCCAGTTCAAGACAGTCTGCGCAACCAAGCTTGATGCGGGCAACTGTATCGGTGATCTTTCTTGTAACAAATTCCTTACCCCTGCGCTCGCCTTCATGATTGAAGAGTATTCCGTTGCAGGTAAAAAGATTGAAGCTCTCACGGTAGTTCCTTGTTATCCAGTAACCATAGAGCTTTGCTACGCCATAAGGGCTTCTGGGATAGAAAGGAGTATTCTCATCCTGAGGTATAGCCTGTACCTTTCCGAACATCTCTGAAGTAGAAGCCTGGTAGAATCTGCACTCAGGATTGACTATCCTGATAGCCTCAAGCATGTTCGTAACACCTACAGCATCAATTTCTGCGGTAGCAATAGGCTGTTCCCAGCTTGTTGCCACGAAAGACTGTGCAGCAAGGTTATATACCTCATCAGCCTGTGATATCTTCATCGCATTGATCAGGGAAACCACGTCAGTCATGTCAGCATAAATGAAGTGGATCTTATCTTTTATATGTGTCACATTTCCGTAATCCACGACAGATTTGCGGCGGAGCACTCCGTATACATTGTAGCCCTTCGAAAGAAGGAGCTCTGCAAGAAATGAGCCGTCCTGTCCGTTTATACCGGTAATAAGTGCATTCTTCATGAATTTACCTCTCCTTGTTGATTATCAGTTTCCAAAGTATTATAGCAGAAATCCGTTTACAGTAACAGACTGACACCATCTGCCGGATTTATCTGTGTTTATCTGTCAATTCCCTGCAAATTTTCATCAGATTGCCGGCATACTCATCGGGATCGTTATGCGTTTTGAGATATTTATGCCCGGCTGCCACCATCCTGTCGTATATACCTTCCGGCATCAGATAAGCCATTCTGAGCTTATCGGCAATGTCCGTCTTATCAAGGACATTGAAACGTATGCCACGGTCATCTGAAAGAAGCTCCTTAACGCCGCCTCTGTCCGAACCTATGGGGACAGTTCCTGAAGCAAATGCCTCCAGCACAACAGTGGGATAATTTTCCATTCCCATTGCAGGAACACAGACAAAGCGGCTGTGTCTCATAAGGTCCTGGACCTCTGACTGTCTTAATGCTCCCCTGTAATCTATCCAGTCATATTTTTTTAGAAGTGAATTAAAACGCTTTTCGAAGTTTCCCCTGCTGAAACCGCCGGCGACCACAAGCTTGCAGTTGCGCCCCTTATTGAAAATTGCAAAGGCTTCGATCAGTCTGAATATACCCTTATCGTCGTTTATACGTCCTGCATAGAAGAAATCAAGATTCCTGTCCATGTTCTTTCTTGCCGAGGCGCATTTGAACGGATTATTCAAAAGTTCAGCATCATATCCATATTCGATAAGCTTTTTCTGAAGCATTTCGCTGGGTGTGACAAACCTGTCCACACAGCGCTTCCTCACGGGAACAATGCTTCTTGCATGAAGCGCATATATTATCAGCTTCGTTCTTGATGAGCCGTAACGGCAGCCATTGACAACACAATTCTCACTCTTACATCCATGACAAACCGTTCCGTCAGGTTTCATGCAGTTAAACTTTGGACATATAAAGAAATAATCATGAACTATCTGAAGACTTTTGTAATCCTCAACAGCAAGATACTGCGTTATAGGAGATCTTGCAAAACAATGTATGATCACCACATCAGGATTGAACCTTTTGAGTATATGTCGGAATTTAAAATATATGGAAGGCGAAAAGAAAAGCTTGTTAAAACCGTTCACAAGCTTCTTCTCTGAAACTTTTATGTTGTAACGACCGGCATCGATCTTCCCCGCTTTCAGTGACGGATCAAATGTGAGAAATCCCACTTCCGCTCCGGCCGCCTTGAGCAGTTTTACCTGTTCGTGAGCAACATACTCAGCTCCACCGTATGAATTGTAATCGTTTGCTATTAAAATCTTCATATCTGATAAATATAGCCCATAATCGGGTTAATTCCTATTCACTTTTCATTTTTATAGCAACCATGGTGATATATCTTTGAAAGAACAGCATGACGATACATTTTTCTAAAACCTTTTTCACCACGAAAGCATCGCTCAAGAAAGAATGCATCAAGTTCTTTCTTTTCTGGTTTTACCCCTCTCTTTTCTTCAGGTGTAAACCGGGAGTACATCCTGTCTACAGTTCTGTAAAGGTCACATATATGCTTCACAAGCGGCTCATCAATATTTTTTACATCCTGCAGTTCATATATAACTCTGCTCATGCCTCTGAAATTGATGGCACTCTTCTTCTTTGTAGTGATCGAATCAGGTCTTATCCGTCTTATATACAATTGTTTCGGAATATAACTGATCTTCTTTATACTGTACAAGAATTCTGGTGTGAATAATTCATCCTCATGGATAATATTCTCAAATTGTATCGACAAAGAATTTCTACGGATAAAAAACAAAACAGCGCAGCATGTATACTCGTTATTGTGCTTCAATTCAGCAAAAAGCCTTTTTCCATCATGTATACCTGCATAATCGTTGTTCTTATCAAAATATCCCTGTTCTGTTCCGATTGAATCTTCATCTGTCTTTACAGCCTCAAACATGACTGCATCATAAGAATCTTTTTCTATTTCATTAACCAGAAGGCCAATGGCATCCGATACCAACATATCATCACCGTCAAGAAAATATATATAATCCCCATCAGCAATCTTAATGCCGTCATTCCTTGCGCGGCTCACCCCTTCATTCTTTTTGTGAATAACAGTAATACGTTCATCCTTCAACGCATACTCATCGCAGATCCCTCCACTCCCATCACTTGAACCGTCATCCACTATTATAATCTGAGTATTCCCGTAATCCTGACTTATTACACTTTCAATACAGTCAGCCACATAATCTTTAATATTATAAACAGGTATAATAATGCTTACTTTTTTCATAACCCAAACCTTCTCTGAGCAAGCAAGCGCATGATCTTAAACATTATAAAAATCGAATGTTTATCATACCCGGCACTTTTTACAACCCGCCTAAAATATGACCATGCTCTTTTCCCATAACCATTACTTGCACATTCAATAGCTATAATACTTAAAAAAGTACTTTTAGCTTCCCTATACAGGTTAAACTCGTCCTTCCACTTTTTGTAATAAGCCTTCCATCCATCAATTCTTTTATCAAAATCCCCTGTGAGACTTTGATCATGAAGATAATATGTGATCAATTTCTCACGCAAAAAAACCACTTTCCCTTTTTGCGAAAGTGCTGTCCACAGATCATGGTCCTCTGACGGCTGCGTTTTGCTATCAAAACCACCACATTTGAGTGCCATCTTTCTGTCAAACAAGGGCACCGAACATCCACCAACGAAATTATTACCAAGGAGTTTCTCAAAAACGTCCCCTGAATACTCCATACCTTCATTATAAATTCTGTTTCTATTTCTTTTACCCTTACTTTCCACAGAACTTATATATCCGGTTACCAATACAGCATCTGGGTTATCTCTTAAAGCTTTTTCCTGAAGCATAAGCTTATTATCATTCCAGACATCATCATCATCAAGAAAAGCTATATAATCACCTGACGCTATTCTTAAACCTTCATTCCTTGCAGCAGCAGCCCCACTGTTATGAGGCATCGCATAATATCTGATCTCAAAAGAAGCACGTATCTCTTTTAGCATCTCTTCAATTCTCAGTGAAAGAGTCACATCTTCAGGGAAATCATTAACGACTATCAATTCATCCGGTTGTCTTTTTTGCACACACACAGAAAGAACAGCCCTGCGCAAAATTTCAACAGGACGCTTATAGGTTGTAATAACCACACTTATTGATACTTTCATATTATCTTTCTGCGCTAACAATATTCAAAAAATCCATTTCTATACAGGTTCATGATCGATAAATTTCCATAAATAACTTATCAGAAACCCTGTTTTTTCTAATAAGATCAGTTTCTTTCTTACAATACGATCGTATATCCCCCGATGCTCGTTTCTGACTATTTTACTAAATCTTCTTCCTTCAGATATTCTTTTCTGCCATGCACATATCATATACTGTTTATATATATATGGAGCGGCTATTTCCTCAGCCCACTCACGTTTAATACTCCCCTTATCTGTCTTTCCGGTTTCCTCAAGCAAAGCGTATGCCAAATGCTCATGATGGCTGAAATTCTTCTTTAACTGTTCCGGACTTACACTTTGCCCCGACCTTCCGACTCTATAACAATAAACAGGTCTACTTCCCGCATAAACCGTATCAGCATTAATTGATGCCTTGAATGCATATTCAACATCAACATAAAACATGTGTCTGGTGATAGAAACATCATTATCTCTAAGCAACTTTGTTTTCACAGTCAGCGAATGCATTTGCGGAAACAGGTCAGAATGATAATCCTTTACAGATAGAATCATATCATGAGTAACATTTGCACATGAATCCTCCTCGCTGATTTTTTCTCCGCTTACATCATCAAATACAATATAAGGATTAAGAAAGATATCAGGTTTATACTTGCTGATCAGATTTAATAGTTCATCCAGCCCATCCGGATCAACATGGTCATCTCCATCTATCACTTTAAAATACTCACCTACTGCATTTTTTATTCCGGTGTTGATCACATTACCATGTCCACCATTTTCAGTATGAATAAGCCTTATTGATTCAGGATAGTCTTCTGCATACTTTGACGCGATTGACATGGTATTGTCGCTCCCACCATCATCGATCACCATAATATCCATGGAGCTTATACATTTTGTATGTGTAAGTGATTTAAGAAGAATGTCTATATATTTGTCGACATTATATGCCGCAACAGCTATAGATATGAGCTTATCCATAATTAATTATACTTTCCAATACAGTATTTAATGCTTCAGGGCAATCAACCGCAACAACTTTATCCGGATCACGATATGATTTTGCAAATTCACGGATCATTTCATCGACTCTATTCTTAAACTCGGATTGCTCCTTAAAGATCATATCAAATGTAAAAATCACAAAAGGCTCTTTATCATATAACCATTTTGGTGTAAATTGTGCCGTAGAGAACGCCCCGACAAGAATATGATCATCTGTCAACTCCCATCCACATCTAAGTTCCCACTGACTTTTTCCCGGATCGATCTTTCCTTTTGTATTTTCTTCTTTATCTCTCGGGTGAAGTTTGAGCATTCCGTTATGCTCATTTATAATACTTCTAACCCTCATTTCTATTTCATTAAAATCTTTACTTACGGTAACATTGTCCTTTTTCCATGGTTGAGAAAAATAGATCAATCTGTTTTTTTCAAGGACTTTATCACTCACGCAATCCATATAATAGCTCAATTGTTCAAAATACGATACACCATCACCACCTTTTACCGGATTAAAATAACTAATATTATTCCATTCAAAAAGTGGTTTGATATTTCCTACAAGAGTAAGTCTCGGTTGTTTCTTTTCAGCATATTCATTATTGTTGATCACTTTATCTTCAACACTAAGAATATCCTGTCTAACATATGATCCCGTCCCATCTTCAAAAAAACACAACTCTGAGTTTTTCGATGCATTAATGATACAGGATTGAATATATCCACCGGAATAAGCAACAAATACAGTTTTATAATTCAGAAGATATTTAAGCTTTGGTGCAATATCTGTATTTCTTTTCATCCTCTGATATGCCCAGAGGCATAAATACAATTCTTTTAAACTCTTAATATTCTTCCTTGATCCATATATTGACTTAAACAATCCACTTCCATCTGCAATACTTCTTAATGAACCGGCTATCACATTTTTCTTAGAAGGTTCTATTATTTCTTTTTCATCCTGAAACACATATACATGTTCAAATACTTTTTTATCATTCAACCTTTTTAAAACAAGATCAGTGCATATTCCTCTAAGTACGAAAAGGTCAGACTTTTCACCTTTTGCCTGCATAGCATAGCCGATCACTATCAAAAGATGATAAGCAGTCAATGCAATCATTGCATTCTCTACAACGTCTATGTCTCTATTATCATTTTCATAAATGTTTTCTTCCCTAGTCACTACTGTCCTCTTAATCAAATGATTCGACAATCAGTTTAAAAGAGACGGCATAACCGTCCCTTTTCCTTCCCTGTATAGTTCTTACTTTTCCGAAGTAATATAGTACTGTCCTCCGAGAGGTATCTTTGAAAGATACTTTTCAAGCGGGATAAATTTTTCAAATATACCTTTCCGCGGGAAAAATATCGTATACCTGCATTCAATATTATGCATACGTGCCTGTCTCATACGACGTTCGGCCTCTCGAGAAGACAGCAGTATCGCATCTTCATCAAAAATACAGTCATTGACCACTTTTCTCGTAACAGGGTTGTATGTATTATGCTCAAAGATAATAAGTTTGCCACCAGGCTTAAGAACCCTTCTGCATTCCCTTATTATCCTCCGTCTTTTTGACGGAAGTATATGATGAAGCACACAGGCCATGAAAACCACATCAAATGTATTATTTTTAAACGGAATAGTATATCCGTCATACACACGAAATGAACTTGATAAAGTCTTTCTGGACTTTGCTATCTCTACGCTCTTTTCAGATATGTCTATCCCATCGTATTTCATTGCCGGGAAATATTTGTTAACAAACTCTGCCGTTATACCGTCACCGCACCCCAGATCAAGGAATGAGCCTTTAAGCTTTCCGAACCTTGCTCTGATCTCCTTTATCTTATACTCAGCAAAATATGTGCTGTCCTCACCGCTTACCGACTGCACATTGCGAGTATGTATATCTCTGTATGCTTCAGCAAATTTATCAAATTCCTCATGCAGTTCTATCAGTCTGCTGCTATCCTCATTCCCCATATTAATTCTTCCCCGATCACATGGTTAGTTTATTTTGCATAATAACTGCACACCTTTTTAACAGCATGCACTGTATCTTCCACATCCCTGTCTGTCATTTTAGGATAAAGCGGAATACTCATGATGCCCTTATAGACTTCCTCTGCTTTAGGGCATAAACCTTTTTTATATCCAAGATGCTCATAATACGGGAACCAGTAAACCGGAACATAATGGATCTGGCACTGCACGTTCTCCGCACTCATCGCATCAAAGAACTCACGGCGGGTGCATGATATATTATCAAAATTTAGTCTGATCACATAGAGATGTCTTGAAGTATCTGACTCAGGGATCTCTTTCTGAACTATAAGCTGAGGAACCTTAGCGAATTCCTCATCATATATCTTAACTATCTCTTTGCGTCTTGCTACGAAACTGTCTATGCGCGAAAGCTGGCTTATGAGGAGCGCTGCCTGGAAATCTGTCATGCGGTAATTATATCCAAGCGAGATCATCTCGTAATACCACATACCTTCGTGTGGCGCACCTTCCATCATAGATTCATCATGTGTAATACCATGTGTATGGGCAAGGACCAGTTTCTTATACAGTTCATCATCATTGGTAAGGATCGCTCCGCCCTCACCGCCTGTTATGGTCTTTACGGGATGAAACGAAAAGCAGGTCATGTCAGCGAGTGAGCCAACTTTCCTGCCGTTATATGACGTACCGATGGAATGAGCAGCATCCTCTATAAACACAAGCCCGTTCTCATCGCATATTTTTCTGATCTCATCTATCTTTACTGCCTGGCCTGTATAGTCAACAGCCACAACAGCTCTGGTCTTATCCGTTATATGAGCACGTATGCTATCCGGATCGATATTGTAGTTTTCGGGATCGATATCAGCAAACACAGGCTTCGCTCCGCAATAAAGAGCACAGTTTGCTGAAGCAGCAAATGTAATAGGCGTGGTGATGACTTCATCGCCTTCTCCTATGCCGGCAGCTATGCAGGCACAATGAAGCGCTGACGTCCCGGAATTGACAGCCACTGCATGCTTTGCACCCGTATAATCACAGAGCGCAGTTTCAAACTCATCGACTTTAGGTCCGCATGTTATAAGATCGCCGCGCAGCACATCCTCAACTGCTGCGATATCATCCTCATTTATCCACTGTCTTCCGTAATACAGCTTTGAAGTCCTTACCGGAAAACCACCTTTGATAGCAAGTTTCTCCATTTATTTTTCCTCAGACGAGTCCACGCCGGCCTTATCATGAAGTTCCTTGGCTGCTTCAGCATCAAAGCCTTCCGTACTTTCCTTCTGGAAGATAACGCGGACTGTTTCGCATATTATCTGGAAGTCGAGCAGCAGACTGTAGTTCTCTATATACATCAGATCGAGCTTAAGTTTATCAAGAGCATTTGTATTATATTTGCCATAAACCTGCGCATATCCTGTAAGTCCGCCTTTTACCTTAAGCCTTAACGGGAATTCCTGGATCTCCTTAGTATACTGCTCTACATGCTCCCATCTTTCGGGTCTGGGACCGACAATAGACATGTCTCCCTTTAATATATTGAGTATCTGCGGAAGCTCATCTATTCTTGTTGCCCTGATGAAGTTGCCCACTTTGGTAATACGGGGGTCCTTCTCACCTGCCGGATGGCTCTTTCCATCCTTCTCGGCATCAACGATCATTGAACGGAATTTGAGTATCATGAAATGTTTTCCGTCCTTTGTCACTCTCTCCTGTCTGAAAAATACAGGACCGTGATCCTCGATCTTTATCGCGATCGCAGTGATAAGCATAAACGGCGATGCGATGATAAGCGCCACAAGGCTGAGTACGATATCCGTAAGACGTTTAAAAAATCTCTGTCTGAATGTCATGCCTACATTTCTGCAAAGGCAGAGCGGTGTATCAAAGAGATTCAGATCACTTGATGCTTTTACGATAATATCCGAGATCTTCGGTGTGAAATATACACGAAGGCCATCCTCAAGACATATCTTCAGTATCTTATTCTTTATCTCAGCAGGAAGGTCATTGAGCAGCACCGCATCATGCTTCTTCATCTCGGCTTCGAGCTCATCTATGGGCATGCTGCAGTCGATAGACTTTACGATCTTGTATTTATCAGGCCTTGAATCAACCTTATATTTGAGGTCATGCTCGTATTCACCGTTTATCTCAAGCACTTCAAGAGGCGGGAAAAGCAGCTTATAGATTGCGATAAAAGCAGCACCTAAAAGCCCTATCGCAGGCGCCTGTACAGCCCACATCGGTGCGTAGCTTGAAAGGATGATAGGAAAATAACGCCACTGACCGGTAATGGCCATTGATGCAAAGACCATGGCTATATCAGCAAACAGAAGTCCGAGAACTATCGATACGATGATGTTCATCATTCTGTCCACGCCTATCCTGAAGCATCCGAGCACTCTGAACATTGCAAAAACAAAACCGCTATAAACGCCTACTGACATGGCAAAGTTACCCGGTCCGCGCAGATGTGAAAATACGTTGTAAGTAGAAATGAAATTATCCCAGACATAAGCAAAGGAAACAGATGCAGCTGCAACAAGCAGAGTTCCGCAGATGAATCTGTACATGGTCTTTAACTGTGTTCTGGTTCTGTCCTTATTCACAAAAAAATTCTCCCCTATCTATTTTTACCCGCAGGTTTGCATATTATAACACTATTATGGTTTTTGTTCACCTGCATCCGCATTCCAGGGTCCCACGTTTTGTATACAATCCGGATCAAGTATGCTGTCATGTATCGTAAACCAGTCAAACTCATCTGTCCTGAAGCAGTTCCCTTTGTGATCCGTGATGCTCCAATAGATACATGATGTTATCATAAGCGGACGTTCAGTCTTCCGGTCTGACGAAATCACATTCCCTGTAAACGGGTTCTTAACTTCTCCGAATCCCTGCAGCGCAAGTGCCGGTGTATCTGCATTTGTCATAAAACTGTCATCGATCTTAAGTTCTCCGTCCGAATCAAAATCCTTAACAAGCATGACCGGCATATAGCGTTCAGCATCAAAATAACCATTCATATAAATATCCTCAGGGAAGTCTCCGTTCCTCCAGCCGTGATCGGCTGTAATGATTATCCTGGTATTGTCGTATACCCCTTCCCTTTTCAGATAGTCAAACCACTCAGCAAGACAGAGATATGTTTTCATATTTACATCATATATCTCCTCCGTATTTACTCCGCTTGGAGGAAACGCAGAATTATCCGTCCCTGCTTTCAATTCATAATCAGGTTTCTGCAGTTCCTGCTTTGAATGAGGCAGTCCGCTGCACATGATAAGAGCACAATCACCTTCTTCCTTTATTTCTGTTATACCTGAAAGATTTTCCATAACAGCAATGTTATTAAGATAATCATGATCAAGTGTTGTGCCTCTGGTCATATATATACCGGCTTTTTCAGTTCCATTATATATAAAGTCCTGCAGGCACACGGGAACGGTCCTGAACATGCTGTACATGATATATGGCCATCCCCTGTCTCCTTCAAGTCCGTTCACGACCTTCTTCTCTTCTTCCGACAGTTCCGAAAGCATGCGGCCATGTCCGATATCATAAACATGCATTCCTTCATACTCATCATATATACTCAGGTCAGAGATAAGGCTGTAGCCCGCATACGGCGGATCGATCACAGTCACATCATAATCCATGTCATAGAACACCTGCGGCAGGACTCTTAGTGCTTCGTTAAATTTCTCGGCCAGCGTTTCATCTGCCCTGTCATTCAATGCCTCAGGTGTGTATTCATATCCACCATAAAGCTCCGGCATCCCAAAATTTGTGCAGCCACCGAGCGATACTGTATCGGGATAAAATGTAAATCCGGAAAATCTGTTTTTAAGCTCGGGCTTCTCATCAAATATTAGCGGCAGATAAGGGCCTATAGCCCTGTCAGCCATGATCACCACTACATTTTTACCATTCTTTGAAAGATTGATATATTTGCCGTTATAGCCATCTGCACGTGCAGCTGATAAAGGATGCTCTGCCGCATAAGTATTAATAGTATTCCTGTAGCTTATATAATCCTTTAGGCTAAGCGCGGCCGCAACGACCACTGCACTCGCCATTATTATGGATGCAGCCTTTCTGTTTTTTATGAATATAAAGATCAATACTGCAGCAAGCACGATAAGAACCAGTATGTTTGTTACTGATGCCTCAAGGCTGCTTTTCACATCTTCAGAAAAAAACAACCCCGTTGACAGTGAACCGAAATTCTTACTGAAGAACAGATATGTCACCAGCATGCCGGACGAGATGATCATATATATAAGTTCCGCTTTTTTTCTTGCATTTCTGTTTATGAAAATGAAGATCACGATCCCCCAGAACACAAATATCCCGAAATATATCTCTGCCGTTATGAGAAGAATCTCCATAGGAGATTTAAAATTGCCAAGATTTAAAAATTCAAGCGGGGAAGCACTTAAATACGAAAGAGGGATCATTATCCCCGATATCAGAAATGCAAGAATGGCAGCAAGAAAATATCCGCTCGCCCGGCTATGTTCCGGCACTTCCTCTTCGACATCCTTTACTTTCTTATCCTCTATTTTCTTATGCTTTCCTTTGAACAAGCGGAACAGAATATTCTTGATAAGTGAGAAAAGATTATTCAATGTCCAGTAAAAAAGTAGCCCTGACGGACAGCCGTAAAGAAGCACAAGAAAAACAAGTGCAGTTATTATAAGCTGGACTTTTTCTCTTAACGGTGCACCCTTGCTGTAGATAAAGCTTGAAATAAAATTAAAACCTGTCATCACAAAAGGAAGCAGATTTATCGAAACGGCACCTATCTTTATCAGAGCGTCCGGTTTGGAAAGGTCAGTTAAGAACCAGAATGATGTTCCGCTTAAAACAGACAGTTCCGACAGGAATCTGTATGCAGCTATAAAAAAAGGGATCTGAAGGAGAAGTGAGCTCACCCCTCCGAGTGATGAAAAAACAGAATATCCGCTTATCTGATACAGTGCCTGCTGCATCATAAAGCGTTCATCTCCCCTGAAGCTTTTCTTTATATGATCTACCCAGGGTTCTATCTCTTTCTGTCTCTCACGGCTTTCCGCCTGCATCTCATCTGCTCTTTTGTATAGCGGAAGACAAAGGAGATTGACTGCAAGACTCACACCAATGATAGATATGCCCGCGCTTCCTGTAAGAGTCCATAATACATTGAAAAGAAACTCAAGAAGGAAACGCAGCGGTGCGATTATTATGTTATATAAAAAAACTGACATTATACTATCCTGAACACCCACGGAAAATACTTAAGGGCTATGAATCCCAGTTTGTACTTCAAAGGTGCATGCTCTCTGAATATAAATCTTTCCCCGATCAAAAGATGCGATCTCACATTATCAAGTTCGCTTTCGGAAATATCTGCCCTGTATCTGATGCATTGTCTGTAAAGCATGACATTGTATAAAGAGCATGCGGTCTTTGTAAAACGCATTTCTTTTTCGGACAGTCTGTAACCAAGCATAATGTCATATGCATCATTTGCAGACAGTTTCTTCCCGTTAAAGCCCTTCGAAAACATTGTTCCGTTTTCATTAATGATGTAACAATAAAGCGCCGAATCCAGAAATACATTCCTTGAGCCATGAAGCACGCACTCTGTATTAAAAAGCAGGTCCTCAGACACGCTTATCTTTTCGTTAAATCTTATATGATTATCTTCAATAAATGTTCTTTTATACAGGCGGTTGAATATAAATGATGCCGCGTCATGTTTAGGAAGCATCATTTCATGTATCATCGACTCTCTGCCTATCAGACTTATCCTGCCTGAACCCTTATCTATTATTTCATTGAACGCATATCTGCAGGCCGTTATGTCCGCACCTGTTTTCACTGCGGCTGCATACATTTTTTCAAGCATATCAGGCCTGATACTGTCATCGGAATCAACAAAGGCGATATAGTCTCCTTCCGCAGCCTCTATGCCGGTATTTCTGGCTGCAGAAACTCCACGATTCTCAGTCTTTATGCATCTGAAACCTGCATTACTTTTGCAGAACGAATCTATGATATTGGCACTTCCATCATTTGAACCATCATCAACTATTACCACTTCATAAGACTTAAACGTCTGTGCCGCAACAGAATCAAGGCAACGTTTTACCGTTGCCTCGGAATTATAAACAGGGATTATGACCGATATCTGTTTTGTTTGCTTATCCATTATAGTAAATCTTCTTCTTTTCATCGCGTATCTTCAATCCTGCCATGGCAAGGAAAGGGAAGATATTATAAGTAGGATTAAATAACCACATTTCAGTAAGACACACAAGCAGTATCCATGCGATAGTTCCCGCAAGAGTTTTATCATTTAACTTAAGTGCTCTCCATATGATGGTACTGTAAAGGAACAGTAGAAACAGAGTAAATATAATCCCGTAGTAAACATATATATTTATATATGAACAGTCGATAATTGTCTGTGTTTCAACCCCTCTGTAACGGCTCATCAGATCATGGCCATCCCAAAACGGGTGATGCCCGAGCAGCGAAGGCGGGTAATTTACCAGCGCATCATGGGCTATCTGCAGTCTGCCGTGAAAGAATTTCTTTTCAAGCATCTTCCAAAATTCAGAATTCTTGTCATAAATGCCAAAAACAAACAAAGTAGCCGCAAAGCAAAGAAAAGGAAGTGCATACAAGAATGCCTTCACCGGCCTCTTCAGTTCACGCGAAGGATGTCTTCCTGCTATCATTCCGTAAAGAATTACAGGAATGCCATAATACATTGAGGTAAGTGTTCCCGTTATACCGGAAAAGAAGCAGTTGGCCGCAAACAATATAAGCGCATCCTTAAGAGTAAAATGCTTCTTTAAATACAGGATCTCGAATATAAGAAAAAGCATCATATAAGCTGATGCCGTAACATGTATATAGCCAAGATAATGCCTTTCTCTGTCTCCAAAAGACACATAATCATAAATTATATTCATTACACACAAAATGGTCTGTGTGCCGAGAACAAAGGCCTTTATGGCAGCCGATATCCTGATCATAACCCTGGCATCAGCATTATTCGCAGCTATCATCACGATAAGCATTGTCACCAGTTCGGAATTCCTGCATAGAATATACTGCATAAAGAATACTGCCGCCGTAGCTATGTACAAAGCAAACTTCTTTGTCCTGTACACATTCATCACTATCTGACAGCCGCAGAACAGATATGCCATATATCTGAGAATCTTTAAGAACATCAGATTGATCGTATAATCTACTGTCGGAAGACCATACCAGTACACATTAGGAAGCGATCTTCCGACACAATACAGTGCAAAGGCTATGTAGAAAAGATGATATCCTGCATAGTCAAGATTAATATATGGTATAAACCTCTTAAGTTTTGAACCTATGGTTTTTTCCATCAGAAAAGCACAGCCCCGGCATACTTCTCACTTCCGGAAGCAGCTGTATCAAGACTGTCCCTGAATACAGTATGTCTTGAAACTCCGATCTCCTCCGCAAAGATCACCGCATCCGCCTTGGCAAGAGCCTCTATTGCAGCGGTATTATCCTTAAGCGTATCAAATATCTCACATGAAACGCCTGCACCTTCAAGACTCTTCTTTAATGCCTTCCTGTTATCTTCAGATGTCTGTCCTACTATGACAGCACTCTTTGCATCAGGACATACGATCGCAAATTTAGCCGCAGCCACACCCTTTTCGATCTGAGCCTTGCCTGATGCGATAACATCCATCCTGTATCTGTTGCAGAACGAAGTTTCAGAAGCAAAACGATCTCCCATAATGTATATGATGATAAGAAGCATCGCAGGAATGAGAAATCCTGCTGCAGCTCCAAGGATACCGCCCTTTATGGCACTTTTTTTATTAAATGAAGTATCCGGATTGCGCATATTGTATTCTGCATCAGCCTTTACAACCTCCATAGTAAAGTTATCCAGCTTAGCCTGAAGGTCATTAACGGAATTCATCATTCCTATATTTGTATTTCTTCTGCCCTGCTGATCGCTCTCGAGACCTGTATCATTGATCACGGCTTCAGCATCATCCACAGCTTCTATCCTGTGTTTTGCATATCTGCTGTCGATTTCTTTTTTGTATGCTTCAAGCTCTCCATATGTAGCTTCAGCTATATCCTTTGACATTTCCGCAGAGCCCGAAAATGCATATATCTTTACCGCAAAAGTGGTATATGCTGCACCTGCAGTATCAGTAGCACTGTATACCTGTCCGTCAAAAGTAACCGAAAGCAGTTCTTTTATATAACTTTCCTTTGTGTTATACTTTGCTGCCACATCACTTAAGTATCCTGTCTCCTGTGTAAAATGAGCCGCATAAGCATTTCCGATCTCGCCTGATACAGCCCCGGCATTCGGATCGGATGACCTGAGTGTAACAAGCTTCGTATAAGCTTTTACATCAGTGGGCACTATCTTCATATATTCGGAATTGTCAAGATATGCAGAATACTCCGCTGACTCTGCGGCAGCCTCCGAAAGTGATGACTTGATACTTTCATACTCTGCTATCTGATCAGCAGAAAGAGTGATGCCCTTTATATCTTCCTTTGCCTGTATGATCGTGATCTGCGACAGAGCCTGCTTTATCTTGTCATCTTCCATATGATCGACTTTTTTGCCAAACATGACTCCAAAAGCTGCTGCACCGATCAGCGCAGCTATTATCAAAATGATCTTATGCTTCAGGATATATCCGAGTAAATCCTTTACACTTATCCTTGGATCATCATCAACAAACCTGTTTCTAATATATTCCACCCTTATTTCCTCCGTCTCTGACATGAGAATTAAATATATGATCAAACATCTTAAAAATTTTAACAGATATCTATCTGCTTTGCCACTTCCCTGCTATGCGCCATATTTCTTTTTGTTATGAAATCTGACGATCGCAGTGAACATACCGTAGAATCTGAATCTCATCATACGCATTACCGATAAGAGTTTATAGGTTCTGCATCCATCCTTAAGCATTGCATCATACAAAGATCTGTATCTGTTCATCTGGACACGGTCAAAACCGATCAGTTTCTTCCGCGAAAGCTTCATATCATCCATTGAAAGTATGTATCTGTATGTTCCGGGTATCTTTATAGAAAGCAATCTGTATATAACTCTGCTGTTTGCCTCATCATTCTTCTCAAGCCGGTCCGCATAAGCTTTTTCAAGCCTTATCATAACCTTCATCATCTCATCTATATGTCTGAATACATTTTTCATATTCATGCTCTGAACTTCCGTACCATTCAGATAATCATATACCGGCTCTTCAAGGACCATCACATTCGCTACCCCGAAAAAATTCAGCACTGTAAATTCAGTATCAACATACAGGCAATGCTCGTCTATCTTTACATTATCCTTTTTTAATCTGTCTGTCCTGTAGGTCATACCGTGCATCAGCAGATCGATGCCATCAGCAACTTTTGACAGATCAGCCACTTCTCCGGGCATGATCCCGTTATATCTGTTTTTTTCCAGACATGTACACAATTTCTTGCTTACCAGGTCGTTTTCCACTTCATAAAACGGATTCAGCACAAGATCTGCATCTGTCTTTCCAAGAGCATGAACAAGCTTTATCATGCCATCCTTCTCAACCCAGTCATCAGAATCCACAAGTTTATAATACTTCCCGTTTGCTGCTTTAAGCGAAGTATTTATAGTGGAGCCATGTCCTCCGTTTTCTTTGTCTATCAGCCTGAATACATCCGGATACCGCTTGCAATAATCCGATGCAATATCATGAGTAGCGTCAGTTGAGCCATCATTTACGATGATCACCTCGAGTTTATCCATCACTTCTTCGATAATAAAAGAATCAAGACAGCGCGAAAGCCATCCTTCCGAGTTATACGCAGCAACGCTTATTGTAAGGATCTTATCCATATATCAGTCCTTCCTTCCAAACCTTGCAGATACTAAGCTTTTGAGTTCAGTTACTCCGGGCTCTTTAATTATCATCAAAAGCATGCCGTATATTCCAAAAAAGATCACAGCTGATAAAACCAATATCACTGCAACATTCAGATCTGCAAATTTAAGACCGACAGCCGCAGCTGATGCAACTGCAAGTGCTATAAGTATCTTACCAGCATGCACGTTCGAATAAATATGTCTGTACACATCATCCTTTAGTTTCGAAACTTCTATAAGCATTACGATCCACACAACGATCTCAGCAGCAAGCGTTCCTGCTGCTGCACCTGCCGCCCCATATCCCGGTATCAACATAAGATTGATCACCACATCCACTACAGCGCCTGCTATCTCGGCATAGAGCACATCCATCTCGCGTCCCAGTGAGAGAAGCATCTGCACTCCGATTATATTAGTCATTCCTATAAAGAAAACCGTAGGCATGATGATCTGCATGGGAACAACTGATGCTCCATACAGTGTTCCTGACAGAAGACGTATTCCCTCTTTTGCGAATATGCAGAAATATACTGCTAATGGAATTGAAACCAGACACACCAGATTCATGGCTTTATGCGTAAGCCCTGCAAACTCTTCCTTTTTTCCATTCTCAATATAATAGGCAGACCTGGGGAATACAACCGCTCCAAGTGAAGTGACCATGGCCGTAAGCACACTCTTTATACGGACCGCCGCGTTATAGTACCCGACTTCATCGTCACCTTTCATAAATCCAAGCATTACCGTATCAAGGCTAAGATAAACCGTTGTGGCCACAGACATTGCAAAGAACGTAAGCACCGGCTTCATATGCCTTTTCAGATCCATATCCTTTAAAGACACAGGATCAGTATATTTTCTTATCCTCAAAAAATTTAAAACAAATGACCCATAGCCTGACAGGACCGTAACAACAGAATACATACGATAATCCTTAACGGTCTTTACTGTCACAAACATAAGGATCAGTGCGATCACTTTAAAGATCAAGCTTCGTACAGTGATATAACTGTATTCCTCCAGCCCCTTATACATCCACTCCATTCCCATACAATTAAGAATGAGTGCAGTACCGGCGATCAGAAAAAGAGGTTTATCCTGTGCAAATTTAGGAACGAGGAAAAGTGAAATGATAAAAGCCATGCAAGAAAACATGCACATGATCAGATTGATAAAAAACAGCTCCTGCACAGTTTTACTAAGAGCCTGTCTGTCGTCACGGAGTCTCGCGCACTCCCTTATACCATAGATAGGAATCCCCAATTCGGAAAACATAAGAAAGTAAGAAACAACCGATGCCGCAAATGAAACCTTTCCCGTTCCAACTGGCTCAATCACTCTGGATACATAAGGAAATGTGATAAGAGGGAACAGCAAACCTGACGCGGTAAGTACCGCGTTCATAAACGCATTCTTTTTTATGGATCTTGCTGAACTTACTTGAGTCATACTTTTCCGGCTTTTTTATAAACAGCTTTAAGCTGCCTGTAATTCTCTTCAGGACTGTATTTCAACTTATAATCTTCAAGAGCATTTTTTCCGAATTTCATGCATTTTTCCGGAGCATTCCAAAGAAGCCTTATCTTGGAAGCAAAGTCCCCTGCATCCCCCGGCCTGCATTTATATCCGTTATAACCATCCTTAACAGCTTCCCTTGAAAAACCTATATCAGAAGCAATAAGCGGTGTTCTCGTACTTTCGGTTTCTATCACCACCATTGAGCAACCCTCATAACATATAGACGGAAACACAACAAATTCCGCATTCTGTGTTACCTGAAGACACTTATCGTGTTCGGTATATCCCAGATACAATACATTTTTATTCCTGTCGGAAAACTCTCTGAACTCATCCTCCAAAGGCCCGCCTCCCATGACCACATAGTTTACTTCCGGTGTCTGTTCAATGGTCGACATTAAAGTATGTATGCCTTTTTCTTCACCCAGCCTTCCATAATAAACAACATATCTGTCCGGAAGACTCGGAAGTTCAAGCCGGTCCCCGGCACTAAATGGAGGACAGAAATTATACTTCTTAACCATCTTATTTCTGTCAAAGCCTGTCTTTGCCAGCAGTCTCATCTGTATATTGTTGAGACAGATATAAATATCCGGCTGAGAGTAAAACGTCTTTATGGTACGGTGAAGCTTAAAAACCGAAGCAACTATAAAACTCTGAATGGCAGAGCCCTTAAAGCAGCGGTATCTGCACATCCTGTAGTATTTGCCGTCATGACATTTGTTGCATATCTTACCGTTATGTATAGATGAAGCACAGGGACAGATGAGTCTTGTATCATGAAGCGTTATCACTACAGGCACTCCTGCCCGCTTTGCCGCATAGAATACCGATGGAGAAAGCATCGGAAATGAAGTATGGATATGAACAACATCCGGTCTGCATCTGTCTATCTTTTTTTTCAGATTTCTGTAATGCTTAAATGACCAGAACATTCCAAGCGTTGAAATGATCTTTCCGGGAAGCGAAGCATTATCAAACTCATCGCTTGAGGCCGTATACGTAAAGACCCTGTCTCCGTGAGATGCGAGCAGAGCTGTTTCATTGCGGAAAACCTGATCGTCGCCGCTTGATGAATCCTTCCGGTGAAAATTGTGTACCGCAAGTACTCTCAAACTGCTCCCCCTTTAAATACGCTTTCATAATCTTTTACGATCTTTTCCCAGAGATAATTATCCCTTATACGCTGTTTTGCCTTTTCGCCCATCTGTGCACGTTCATCATCAGATAAAGCATCAGTCTTTTCGATGAGCTTTGAAAGACTGCCCGCATCAAGCTTCCAGTAAAGTGCTGCATCACCACCCACTTCGCTGTTAAATCCCACGTCAAACAAAAGATTGACATTAGTGGAAGCAAGCGACTCCAAAAGGCTGGGATTTGTGCCACCGACGGAATGTCCGTGTATATATCCATAGGCATTCTTTCTTATTTCTGTAAGCAGGCCTGTGTCATATACAGTGCCGGTAAATTTCACACGCTTATCTGACGAAAAACGAAGTTTCTTCTCCAGTTCACCAAGAAGCTTATCATTTTCCGTAGTGATCACAACCAGATCACGCTTTGTTTTAGAGTGCATGAACTCTCTTATCATAGTCTCAAAATTATTCTCGGGAACAAAACGCCCTACTATCAGATAGTAACCTCCCGGAACCACGCGGTTATAGCGGATCCAGTTAAAGAACTCCTCATCAACCCTTGCGCTTCTTTCATCATCTGCTTCCACGGGCTTTGCGCCATATGATATATACGAAGTCACAGGTGAAAATGCTTTGTATTCCTCACGGATATACTTCTCGATATTTTTGCTGTCGCAGATAAGCCTGTCTGCGCTCTTTACCATAAGACGCTCAGACGCTTTCCAATATGCGCGGATAAAGCGGTTCCATTTCTGTCTCTTCCACTCATGTCCATCCGGGTTCACAAGAAGAGTGCCGCCCATAGCCTTGATTTTTCTCTTATATGCTGCGATAAAAGGTCCGATACGACAGGCCATTATAAAGAATACAGGATTTTTCACCTTATTCTTCCTGCAGTATGCTATCGACTTATCAAGTGCTGCAAGGTCAAAATATACGGCACCTGCAGCACCTATGCTCGGAACATGCACATCAAACACAGCTGCATTGTGGAACTCAAAACGGAGATCATCCTCCGCGATCCTTGCAACGTGATAAAGAATGTTTGTATCCTGCCTGTTTCCCGTGAGATTGTGCATGAATGATTCAAAGCCGCCGTATTCTGCAGGAATTCCCTTGCAGCCTATAGCAAATACATGCATCACATTATCGTCTATACCAAGGCTCTCATCATCCTTAAGGACTTTTACTATCCTGCCTGCTATAGTGAGTGTTTTAACATTATTCTCATACCGCTTCTGCAGTATATGTCTGATCATCTCCCTGACAACCAGATCCAGGCAGAAGCTTATGATAAAGGTATAGAAAATGAGCCTGCGACTTAAGAGCTCACCTGCCTGAAACGCAAAAAGGATCACTATGAGTGCAACAAAAACAAGGCAGTGATTTCTGAAGACCTGTTCGAACTGATCTATCAGATCCCTGCCGAGTTTATATTCACCTTTGCCATGGAAATATATATAAAGTGCAATATATGAGATAGTTGAAAGAATAAGAACCAGGCCGTAGAAACCGCCACTGTAATAAAAGAATATCCCGGCAGCGTTATCCGCACCAAAGCGCAGATATGTTCCCGCTGCCAGGGCAATTATATAGCAGATACAATCTGCAAGAAGGATCAACTGAGACTTTGCTTTATTCACGTCACCCTTTACTTCACATCAAGTACTGCAGCCATCACGGGAAGTCCGTGATCTGACATATACCTGAGTTCCTCACGTATCATATACTTTCCTGATTCATCAAGCTTCTCCAGGATAACCGCAGCATCGGCATCAGCCGCATTTTTTATAAGTTCCGGTGAGTAAACGATCTGTTCACCCATAACTGTCTCTATTCCTGCCTTCTTAAGCAGATCGGCAAGTTTCTTAGCCATATCCGACTCACAGCACTTATCGTATGCACCCGTGATAAGAAGCTTCTTTATCCTCCTGTCATCTGAAAGTGATGCAGCTTCAGTAGCAATGATCTTTGCTGCCTCTTCTCCGCTTATAACCCTGCTTCTTCCAAAACGGGCATTGAACAATACCTTATCAAAGCCCTTTACCGACTTCACAGCATCATTCTTCATATAGGTCCTGATACCGTAATTATCTTCGGTCTCAAACGGACATGTAAGCTTTGAGCTGATCACATAAGCAGCAGCCCTTATAAGTGCAATTATGAAAAGACCAGCCATAAAACCTATAGCAATAAACTTTACTGAAATAATGGAGCTTTCCTTCACCTCTTCTTCAACATCGAGAAGGATATCGGCTTTGGCCTTAACATAAGCAAGCTCTTCTTCGGAAAGATCCTTCTCCGCATCAGCTATCATGTCATAATAGCCCTGTGTTGAAACGATGGTATCGTTTATCTGCCGATCCCTGATAGTTGTATCTCTCTTAACCGTCTGGGTAACATGTATAAGCTTTACTTTATTGGGTGCCACTTCGGAAGCCACATCAGCGCTTACCTTATCAATGATCGATGCCGCTGCATCTACCATAGTCTTTGCTGTCTCATCTTCCGCCGCATTTGCAATGATCGTCAGTATAAAAGTATCAGCATTGGCAATGGTAGTCTCAGTATCTCCTGTGCCTCCCTTTTCATCGATGACAGCATTTGTAGCCTGAGGAATGGTGTAATTAACGGTAATAAGATCATCCATATAAGAAGGATCCGTTTTTAACGCATCAGCCGCAGCCTTATACATCTCATCAGATGAAAGCCTGTCAACAAAAGCACCGGCAGTAGCCACGAGTTTTGCATAATCAGCTCCGTTTGTGAGTTCCACAACATAAGAAGCCTTTGCAACCTTCACATCGGTCCAGTCGATCTGCTGAAGCAGTGACTTGGATGCATAATTATCCTGCATCTTTATCTTTTTCTGATATTCCGCAATGGTTTTGGCGCTGTGATCGAGCTGCTCCATATCAGCATCGGGATGAGCTTGTTCATATCCCTCCACCATGCTGTCTCTTGTTACTTCAGCGGCCTTCATGTTGCCATATGACTTGTAACCGCCCAAAAGGATGGCACCGATAAGCATTGCAACTATCATCGCCTTCCAGCCCTTCAGCACATACCAGAGAAGGTCATCAAGCCTTATCTCTATCTCTTCGTCATTGCGTCTTTTCTCGTTCATTTCCGTTATGATCCTTTCGTAATAACTGTATAAATACGGACATAGTATTTTACCACATATCCCCTGTTCATACCACTATCGGGGAAGCAGGCGGCACATTTCATTCCACCACTTCAATACCCACGGATATAAGTGCTCCTCCCATAAACGGCGTCCGCAGCTGCGCCTTCCGCCTGTGCAGGTCTATCTTTACTATCTCAGCCTCATAATCCTTAAGGTCACCTTCAAGAACGGTAACCTTATCTCCCGGCTTATATTCCTTACCGCCGTTCTCTATCACTATCCTGCTGATCGCAAAAGTATGATCCTTCCTGCGCCTGCCGAGCTTTGAAATGAATTCGTCCTCTTTCGGATCAAGTGCCGCATAGTGCATATCCCTATCTCCCAGAAGCTTCCTGCCCCCCGGGAAATCATACATGGATCTCAGACCGTGATACAATGTCTCGGGGTCATCAGTCTTTATAAAAACATAACCCGGAAACATTATTTCTGTCTTTACGCTCCACTTTCCGTCTTTCTTGACATTGATCTGTCTTTTTGGAACAAAAATCTCACCTGCAGCATCGCCTTTTACGCGATCCTTGATAAACATCTCAAGTTCATCCTCCAAACCCGAAACAGTCTGGACTACAACATGAACAGGAGTCGTTTTTTCATCCTTCTTCTCTTTATCCATATTCTGCGTATTTTACCATAAATAGCAGGCATTTCCTAATTTCGAAGGAATTACAAATTTCGGATCACAAGTCACTTTGGGTGCAGAAACGTCTCAATATACATCCCTTTTCGATCTTTTGAAACCATCACCGCTCCGGACTCATCTGTCCTGTAAACAGGTGCCCCTGCTTCCTGCAATCTTTCAAGAGTTTCTTCATGCGGATGTCCGTACCTGTTATTCTCACCGCATGATATAAATGCCACAGACGGTCTTAAATATTTCAACCACTCAATGGAATTGGAATATTTCGAACCATGGTGTGCACATTTTAAGACCGTAATACCATTTTGGGCGATCTGAGCTTTTACCACCCTACAAAGTATTGCCCGTTCATCTGCAGAAATCTGCTTCGCCGAAGACATTATCGACATTTCACTTTCTTTAGTCGCATCACCCGTAAGCAGCATCGAGAACTCGCCATGCGTCAGATACAGTACCTGTGAATACTCGTTTTTATCATCAGTCATATAGGCTTCATACGGGTGAAGACATATAAACCGTGTTTCATCACCACATACATCTGCCCCGGCCTTATCCCCGGCAGAAAAATAAACGATCTCTATATCATGTTTTTTAGCCAGTATGATCAGGTCTTTAAAATCCTCCTCTGCTCCGTATGCATCGGGCAGCACGATCGTTCCGATACTGATACCACCGCAATCAGGTAACTCCAGCATTTCCATCAAGCCGCTTATATGATCCTTATCAGGATGTGTAAGAAACCACAGATCCACCTTCCGATAAGCATTGTATTTTAAAAACGGTTCAAGCGTATATTCAAACAACTGCTTTTCGGAGGAACTTCCTCCATCCACCATACATACCATCTTTCTATCAGCGATGCAGATCCCATCTCCCTGTCCCACATCAAGCATAGTCACGCCAAAGCCCCGCGGTGCTCTGAAAAATAAAAGCATAAGTCCTGCGGGTATCACCGTCACTCTGAATATCATTTTCCATTTCTTACCAAATATAACCACGCTTATAAAAACCGCATAGCATAATACGATCTGCAGAGTATCCGGTGAACCACAGATAAAATGTGAAAGAGGAAGAGATGATGATGCTTCACACAATAGTCTGTATAACCTAAGAACTGCATGACAGACAGCCGCCGGCACATATGCAGAAGGCAGAAATATAGAGCCTGCTATAAGTATAAGGATCCCGGCGCACATTAAGATCGTCATAAGCGGCACCACAAGAAGGTTAAGAAAAAAAGAATATACCGGGATCTCATAATACGATGCAGCAATAAGCGGCATTGTAAATGCCGTAACGCAAATGCCGCCGGTTACGGCATCAAAAGCTTTTCTCACAAACTTTCCCCAAACGGAATGATCCTCTGTAAGTAACCATTCATCAGGTCTTATATTTCCCTTTACCGCCGGATAGAAAACAGCGATCCCGAATACAGCACCGTACGAAAGCAGGAAGCCGGAGGTCATGATCTCATACGGATCGGTAAACACCGTTGTAAAAGCAGAAAGAGCAAGCGCCGTAGGCAGATCATGGCTTTTTCTCAGGCTGTCACCCACGACCATAACAAGAAACATGGTCACAGCTCTTATCGTAGATGTGCCTGATCCTGTCATCTGAGCATAAGCAGTCATGATAAGCGCGCCTGTTACAGCTGCCGGAAGTACAGGCAGTGTCATCTTTCTGAGCCCCCTATAAAGTCCCATCCCTATAATGGATATATGAAGGCCGCTTATCGCCAGTATGTGAGCTATCCCACTCATCTGATACAGGCTTTTTAAGTCCTGTGACAATTCACTCTTATCGCCTAAAAGCATTGCTCTCATTACGCCTGCATCTTCTTCATCAAGAACAGAAGAAAATATCGCTTCAAGCTTAAGCCGTACTCTCCACAACAATTCTTTCCATACCGAATACTCTTCGGAAACATACTCAAAAGGATATGTATCATCACTTGGATAGACTGCCGCACCAAAGCCTTTGCACAGATAATATCCACGCATATCAAAAGCCCCCGGATTACGCGCTTCTCTGAATAATGATATTTTCCCCTTCACTGAGATCCTGCTGCCATACAGCGGAAGTGTATTTGCAGCAGTTGTCTCATCGGTCTTTATATACAGTATCAGACCGCAGGAGTTTTTTTCTTGATGATCACCGGCACTGAATATGCCTTCCGAAGCCAGAATGACTTCTTTCAGATATATTGCTTCCTTACCGTTCTTGTGTTCCTTCTTTACTACTTTTCCGCTTGCTATCACTTCCTCGCCGCTAAATCCCTCATACGGATCATCCGGCGGCCCTGTGATCCACAGGATAAGCCTTAATACAAGCAGAAAGAGCACGCAAAACAAAGCAAGCGGCCTTTTTATACGATAATACTTCTTTTCCATTTTTCTATAACCGTACTGTAAAAAAAGAAATGCACAGCGGTGCGGAAAGCGCCGCCGTAAGCCTGATAGGCTACAAAATAAGAAATAATTATTCTTCAAGCAGATCAAGATTTCTTGAAAGTCTGCCTGATATATCCACGTTATCTTTCATGTTCACTTCAGAACCATCGATAAGTATCTGAACACGTCTGATGCCGTTTATCTCTACAAGTGTATCAACAACTGAATACACAGACACTTCGGGAAGGCAGTTTCCGGCAGGATTTAAGAACTCTCTGCTCATGTCAACATAGCAGACACCGTCCGATACTTTTACGGAATTTAGTTTTGTGCCGGCCGGAACAGCCGAATGAAGCCCCGCACTCCCGGGGTCCGCAAAAAGCTGTTCAAGGGCAAGCTGTTCCGGTGACTTTCCGGACTGATAAGCAATATCCCTGATCACCGGCTTTAAAAATGCACCGGTCTCGTCAGCATAGTAAATGCACATCTGTATATACTTTGTCTCACCCGGCTTGTCTTCAAACAAAAAGCTGTCATTTGTGAGCACAGGCAGAGGTGACCCTGACGCATCAGTATAAAGTGTCCCGCCTGCATATACGCGTACACCTTCTATTCCTTCTGCCTGAGTAAGTGTCTTCACGACAGATGCATTCACTATGATCCTGTCTGCAGGCGCAAGTGTTCTGTAACTTTCACTGAAATAAACTGAAACAACGTTTTCATCAACCTTTATGGAATCTATCTTGACTCCAAGATTGGAGATCGATCTTAAGCCCGCACTCTGCGCCTTTCCGTTAAGCGCCTGTATAAGACTTTCGGGATTATTTCCGTTATTCCAGTATTCAAATTCCAGCTCCTCATAATCCGAATCCGGATAATAAATCTTTACAATATCCGAATCCTCTTCAGACACGGAAAAATCACATGCCGATACAAAGAGCATCGTCACAGCACAAAGCAACACATATATGATTTTTGACTTACGCTTTCCTTCTGCCATTATTCTTTTTCTTATTTGATGTGCTTTCATCTGCTATATAAACAACAGGGATCCTGACGGTAAATACCGTTCCTTCATCCACTATGCTTTCAACCTTTATCGTTCCCTTATGGAGCAGGATAGTCCTTCTGGCAATAGAGAGTCCAAGTCCTGTACCGCCTATCTCACGCGAATGTGATTTGTCCACTCTGTAGAAACGTTCGAATATATGAAGCCTTTCTTCTTCCGGTATACCTATTCCCGTATCGGAAATCTCTACCGTAAAGAACCTGTGGTCAGCATCAAGCTTTACTCTTACCACACCGGGACGCTTATTGTATTTGATACCATTCTCGATAAGGTTCATAAACGCAGATCCCAGTTTCATCTCGTCCACATCGGCATTTACCTGACGCACACTTTCAAAAACTATATCTACTTCATTCTTCTTTGCAAGAGGTCCCAGTCTTTTGATTATGCCCTCGAGCATGATATTCACATCTTTATTCTCAATATTCAGAGCAGATGCACCCTTATCCATATTCACAAGAGCAAGCAGATCGGATATGATCTTATTCTCTCTGTCTATCTCATCAGATATATCATGCATGAAATCCTGATACATCTCGATAGGCGCACCCTGTTGCATATTGATAGAATCAGCAAGCACCTTGATCGAAGCCATCGGTGTCTTTAACTCATGTGAGACATTTCCGACAAATTCCTTCCTGGAATCATCAAGCATTTTCATCCTGCTCTTCATTTCATTAAATGCTTCAGCTATCTCCTCTGTCTCCATATAGCCGGACTCAACAAAATCTTCATCTTCAAAAGATGCTACCTGTCTGATCTCTTTTGTTATACGTTCAAAAGGTCTTACCAGCAGTACCGAAACAAATACTGCAAATGCTGTAAGAAAAACTCCCATAAGCAGAAAAATGATAGATGAACGTCTGCCCTTTTCTTCCTCAAGAATGCTAACTCCTTCCGTGGAAAGATGGGCAAATATTACACCTCCGACCTGTGAATGGTTCTCCGCATCAGTCACTTTGACAGGCACGGCAAGCTGCACAGATTCACCCGCTGCCGGAAAAGAAACCGGATTCCCGTGACGCAGGCAGTTAAGCGCCGCCTTTGCGCCTAGGAACTCACCCACAGCGGTCCCGTAGCTGTCATAAACCACTCTCAGATCAGAATCCGTTACAACTATACGGCTTTCATAAATATCACCTATAGTTTGCATATCCGATCTGATAATATTGCTTTTTGATTCGTCTGAAAATGCTCCTTCAGAGATACGGTCAGACAATATGCGCATTCGCCCAAGCATCTCGGATGTCATATTATCAACAGTCACCCTGCTCCCGTCATACAGAAGCGAATGCCTCATGATCGCAAGCGATATAAGTCCCACCGCCATGATTATCAGAAAAATCCGGAGACGGAAGCTCCGGATGAGTCTGTGTTTTTTTAACTTTTCATCAGCCTTTGTAGAAATACCCGGCTCCCCACTTAGTCTGAACATACTTCGGCTCTCCCGGCATCTTCTCTATCTTCTCCCTGAGCCTGCGCACATGAACATCAACGGTTCTTGCATCACCGGCATAATTATCTCCCCATACAGCCTTAAGCAGTGCATCCCTGCTGTAGATCTTCCGGGGATTGGTCACGAGGATCTCCAGTATCTCGTACTCCTTGGATGTAAGATTGATCTCGACACCATCTATGGTGAGCCTTCTGTTATCTGCATCAAAAACAAAGCCGCCGTTTACAACAACATTTGGTTTCTTCTGAACCGGTGCTGCCGCACGTCTTGATCGTCTGACGATGCCCTTTATCCTTGCTCTCACTTCCAACATATTAAAGGGTTTTGTAATATAATCATCAGCTCCGCTTTCAAGTCCCATGATCTTGTCCATATCGTCGCCCCTGGCAGTAAGAAAAACTATAGGCACATCAGAGAACTCCCTGACGCTTCTGCACACTTCCATACCATCCATTTTCGGCAACATCATATCAAGCAGGACCAGATCGTAGCCGCCCTGCTTTATCATTTCAAGAGCCTCCTCACCATCATATGCGGCATCTGTCTCCATGCCGTCATTCTCCAGTGCATACTTCAGGCCTTTGACTATCACTTTTTCATCATCGACAATAAGTATCTTCATCTGCCCACCGTCACCTTATCTTTCAAACCCGCAAAGGTCTTTTCCCCTATGCCTTTGACTTTCATCAGTTCTTCCGTACTTTCAAAACCACCGTGTTCTTCTCTATAGGAGATCACAGCCAACGCTTTTTTCTCACCTATGCCCTTCAGTGTCATAAGCGCATCTCTGTCGGCTGTGTTGATATCTATTCTGCCATCTGCAGACTGCTGCGAAACAGTGTATAAGTCCGTTCCGGACTCGGAAACCGTTTTTTCTGATGGCAACACCGGCAGTACCGCCTCCGTAACCATTGCTCTGTTTACAGGAACTACCGCCGATTTCGTATTTTTCTCTTTCCCCGTGATATAAACTTCATGACTTCCGCAGCCGGAAAGAAAAACAAACAAAAACAGAATTCCCGCACTTCGCAGGAGCATAGATAAAACTCTGATCAATGTGAGTCACCTTTTACCTTTCTTCAAAGTAAAAAGGCCTTCTCAGACATCACAGATTCATTCTAATACGTTTCAGATTTTTCCACAACAGAAATATTAATCAGTATAAAGACCTTCTGAAATATCCCTTATTTCAGGAGTTGCGATGGCATCCTCTGAAACAGAAGTGCCAAGAACAGCGCTTTTAACCCTGCCGGACAGTTCTTTAAGAGCCTCATTGGGATCTTCTCCATCCCAAACCCTTGAATAAACCAACTCCAGCCTCAGCCAGAAGTCCGTAAGCTCGCCTATCTTCGGAAGGCCTGCGCTTTCAGCATAGGCTTTTCTTATTATCGCTTCACTGTTTCCGGTCGAATCCTGCGAGATGGAATACTTTTCCATACATGAAAATTTGCCGGTGAGTTCATAGAATGAACCATCTTTATCACTTGCAATAAGTGAAGCCAGCCTGTCAGCAGCTTCCCTCTGTCTGCTGTAGCCGTTCACGACCACACAGCTTGTGGACGAAAGCCCTTTTGCCTCATGCTCCGAATCGATCGAGGGGAGTGCAGCTACGCCATACTCATGCGTAAACACGCCTGCTGCCTTTCTTGCCTCAAGGAAAGCCAGCGCGTCCGTTGTAGCTATGGTGAACAATGTCTTTCCCTGCGCAAAATCCTCCATTACCTTATGGTAATCACTCTCCTTTGAATCTATCGAAAAGAAAGCATTAAGACTCTGATAAATGCTCATACATCTGATGGTCTCTTCATTGTAGATATCGATCGAATCCCTGTCGTCACCTGCCGCACCGCCAACATTCATATAAGAGCCGGTGAAAAAATAATTGTAGAATATATCTGAAACATCCCACTCAAAAAAATCATCCATTCCCGGAGGCGCATCTGTTGAAGCAGCAAGCCTTATGATATCTTCGATCGAAGACGGAACCAGATCTTCCGCGCTCACATTCTCACCTGCTGCCCGTTTTGATTCAGCTATCTTCTCAAGATTTGTTTTGTCATAAAGAAGGAATGCCGTCTCAAAGCTAAGCGGATATGCCATGATCTCGCCATTATATGAAACGGAATTCATCGCACTCTCAGGATAATCCATATCATTCAAAAGCCCTGATCCATCAAGCGGTTCATAGGCAAGTCCTGCCATTGCAGCTTTCTCCAGATTTTCGGAGGCGATCAGATAAACATCCGGAAGACCGCTGTCATCAAGCGATGCACGGTTGATCTCCTCAAGATATCCCGTGCCATCCATAAGATTCGTCTCAACTTTTATCCCGGTCTCTTTTGTATAATCAGCCGCAGTCTTCTCGATATAGGACTTCATCGCTTCATCGGTATACCATACCCGCAAGGATCCCGGTACCGTAGCTTCAGAAGATAGATTCATGCCGCTTTTGTACTGAAAAATATAAACAGCAGCCGCTGCCGCTATGCAAAAAAGCATAACAAACAGGGCTGCCTTAAAAGTTAAACGACTGCCTCTTTCCATCAGATAACCTGTTCAAGAATATCGATCATCTCATCAATATCAGACTTCTCCACCACAAGAGGCGGAAGTATACGAAGGATATTTGTACCTGCATTTATAAGAACAACACCCTTTTCAAGAGCGCGGTTTATGATATCAGCAACCGGATGATCAAATTCAAGTCCCTGCATAAAGCCCACACCCCTGTGTTCTATTATATCGGAGTGCTTTGCAGCAACTTCATCAAGCCTCTTATAAAGATATTCTCCGGTTGTCTTAACATGTCCCGGGATATCCTTCTCTTCGAACTGCCTTATTACTTCACATATAGCAGCACCGCCAAGAGGATTACCGCCATAGGTTGTTCCGTGATCTCCTGCAACAAGTGAGTGCTGGCCGACCTTTTCAGTCATCATGAATGCACCTACAGGAACACCACATCCAAGCGCCTTTGCAGATGTCATTACATCTGGCTTAACGCCGAATCTCTGCCATGCAAAATATTCACCTGTACGTCCCATACCGCACTGGATCTCATCCAATATCATAAGCATATCATGCTCGTCGCAAAGAGCCCTTATCCCTTTAAGGAACTCTTCCGTTGCGGGATGAATGCCGCCCTCGCCTTGAACAGTCTCAAGTATGACAGCACAGGTCTTATCATTAACAAGAGCCTTTACACTCTCAAGATCATTGTACCTGGCAAATTTAATATTTCCGATCATGGGCTCAAAAGCCTCACGATACTTAGGAGTACCTGTAACAGAAAGCGCACCGAAAGTCCTGCCATGGAATGAGTGCTCCATAGCGATTATCTCATGATCGGTCCTGCCATCCTTTAAATAAGCATATTTCCTTGCCGTCTTAATAGCACCCTCAACAGCTTCTGCTCCGCTGTTTGTAAAGAACACACGGTCCATGCCCGATACTTTCTTTACAGCTTTTGCTGCTTCTATAGCGGGTACATTGTAATAGTAGTTTGATGTATGGATGATCTTATCGATCTGTGATTTGAGCGCATCATTGTAGGCTTTATTTCCATAGCCTAATGCAAACACTGCGATTCCCGATACAAAATCAAGATAACTCTTTCCTTCGATATCAAAAAGCCTTACGCCCTCACCGTGATCAAATACCACCGGATACCTGTTATAGGTATGAAGAAGGTCGTTTTCGGCTTCATTTATATAATCCTTCATTAAAGACATAGTATTTATCCTCCGTAACGATCCCGTCAAAACGGTATCAGTCTATATCTGCATCATCAGGGAATATCATCGTTCCGATTCCCTCTTTCGTAAATACTTCAAGCAGCAGGCAGTGAGCGATACGACCGTCCAGGATATGTACACGCTGTACACCGTTCTCCATGGCATCTATGCAGTTACCAAGCTTCGGAAGCATACCGCCTCCGATGATACCACTGTCGATCAGTTCCTTAGCCTGTGAAACCTTTATCCTTGATATGAATGAAGCCGGATCATTAATATCCTTGTATAAGCCTTCGATATCAGTAAGGAATGCAAGTTTCTCTGCCCCTACCGCCTTTGCCACAGCACATGCTGCATCATCGGCATTTATATTGTATGTATCGTAATTGTCGTCCATGCCTATAGGACAGATGATCGGAAGAAAGTCCTTCTCCAGCATGTCGTGAAGTATCTTCGGATCAACACTAGTTATCTGTCCGACAAATCCGATATCCTTTCCGTCTGAATATCGTCGCTTTACACGGAGCAGCCCGCCATCCTTTCCTGAAAGGCCCACTGCTCTTACACCGAGTTCCTCAACCATGGTAACAAGACGCTTGTTAACTTTATTGAGAACCATCTCGGCAACTTCCATAGTCTCGGCATCAGTAACACGAAGACCGTTTACAAATTCGGATTCTTTACCGGTCTTCTTGAGCCATGCACTTATCTCCTTGCCACCACCATGAACGATGATGGGCTTGAAACCTACAAGCTTAAGAAGCGTCACATCCTTTATGACATTCTTTTGGATCTCGGGATCGGCCATTGCAGATCCGCCATACTTTACAACGATGACTTTCCTGTTGAAAGTCTGTATATAAGGAAGTGCTTCAATGAGCACTTCGGCTTTTTTCTTTACTGCCTCAAAATCACTTGCTCTCACTTTAATATCCTCCATCATGACCTGTAGTCTGCATTGATCTTTACATAATCATATGTAAGATCGCATCCCCAGGCATCAGCTTCAGCATCGCCCTCATTCATATTTACGGAAACTATAACTTCAGGGCGTGAAAGGATTTCCTTAGCCATATCCTCATCAAAGGGTACAGGCTCGCCTTTATCAAATACGGGAAGCTTATCCTCGCCGCTCACAAATGCCATCTGCACATCATTCTGATCGAAATCCACTCCGGAATAACCCATTGCGCATAAGAATCTTCCAAAATTAGCATCGCAGCCAAAAACCGCAGCCTTTGAAAGATTTGATCCTACGATAGCACGCGCAAGTGTACGCGCGTCATCCTTTGATCTTGCATTTTTAACACTTGCAGTAAAAAGCTTTGAAGCACCTTCACCGTCAGCTGCCATTTTTCTGGCAAGAGTTCTGCACACATGAAAAAGCGCTTCAACAAAAGTATCGTAATCAGGTCCCTTCTTATCTATGATCGCATTGCCGGCAAGGCCCGATGCAAGGAGCAGAACTGTATCATTTGTGGATGTGTCACCATCTACGGTGATCATATTAAAAGTATCTTTTATAACTGTCCTGAGAGCTTCCTTTAAAAGACTCCTCTCAATGCAAAGATCTGTTGTAAGGATCCCGATCATGGTGCACATATTAGGATGGATCATTCCCGATCCTTTGCTCATTCCGCCGAGAGTGACTTCCTTTCCGCCAACGGTAAACGTAACCGCTGTCTCCTTATTAACAGTATCAGTCGTCATGATCGCCTTTGATGCCGATGTGCCCGCGGACTTTTCTGAAGAGAGAAGCGTGCTCATTTTCTTAATTCCGGCTGTGATCCTGTCAACCGGAAGCTGCATACCAATAACCCCCGTAGAACCGACTGCAACAGAATTCTCAGGTATATCTAACACTTCCTTTACTGTTTCAGCTTCTGCCCTGCAGATATCAAAACCTTCCTTACCGGTGCAGGCATTTGCAATACCTGTGTTTATGACTATCGCCTGCAGATCGTTATCTTCATCCACAAGTTTCTTATCCCACTGTACACAGGCGGCCTTTACAACATTGGTAGTGAATGTTCCTGCACTGACACAGGGTTTATCACAAACAACCATAGCCATATCAAGCCTGTTTTCATATTTAATACCGGCCTCACAGCTTGCAGCCTTGAATCCCTTAGCCGCGGTGACACCGCCTTCTATAATATTATAATTCCCAGTCATATTATTTCCTCCACGTTCAGACTATCGTCTTAACTGTTGAACGCTGTGATATTCGCTTCGTTCAATGTGAAATCGTAGTAGTTCAGGTCATCTCTTTCCGTCCAGCCTATGCAGTGCCAGAAAGCATTACCTATATCATTCTTTGTGAATGCGATAAGTGAAACCTTATTTATCTTTTCAGCCTTCAGCGCATTCATACAGTGGACCACCATTGCCTTACCTATCCCGTGCATTCTGTATTTTTCGTCCACGCACACGTGATAGAGGCATCCTCGTCGTCCGTCATGGCCGCAGAGTATCGCGCCCACAACATGATCATCCTCAATAGCTACTACGCTCATTCCGGGATTTCTCTTAAGGAAAAGCTCCACACCCTCTCGGGAATCGTCAACACTCCTGATGCCAAAGCCATGGATAGTCATCCACAGAGCTTTCACTTCATCGTAATCTTCTATAGTCATGGCACGGATCAACTCATTTTCCTCCCTTGAGCATGTATAATCCCGGTATTTTAGCATTAATATATTGATTTGTAAACTTTAAGACGCCTGAGGCAACATCTGTATCACAGGACAAGATATGTGTCATATATCTGTATATCATTGTACTCATACACACATTTAAATGTAGCTTTTATATTATCCTCATTCAGGTCTTTAAACATCACTTCATGCCTGAGCGCATCATCCACAACAATAAACCTGATATTGTTCTCGCGCACCATATCGGTCAAGGTTCTTGGATCCGAAGCCGAATACATCGCCTTGGCCTTCTCTTCGCGGGCGATCGTATCATAACCTGCGCTCCATGCATAATAAGGCCAGCCGTAATAAAGCATCGCTCCGCCCATGGTCAGACTGCTTATCGAATATATATCTGTAAGGAAGATATCCTCAGCATCACTGTTTTCTATAACCCATTCAGTCACGGGATCATCAGCCGCAAACGAAAACTCCCCGTTGATCTCAGCATCATTCTGCTTAAGAACGCATTCGAAATCATATATGCCGCCGAGCACCATGAGCACTGTACAAAACAGCGCAGCGGCCTTCATGACCAGCCCCTTCTTTGAAAACATCCTTGCAAGCAGCCCTGCTATCGCAACTGCACATAGCACCATCGATGCCATAACATATTTATGATTCACGTTTCCATCGGTAGTCATCTGGAATGTGAATGCAAACATAAGCGGTGCCGCAAAGCATACCATCATCCACCTGTCGAGTTTCTTTGCAAGAACAAACTCGGTCAGAAACAGCACCAGAGCTATGCCAAAAAGCGTCACCAAGAAATGCGCCATACCGAATATATTCTTATATTCAGCAAGGTAACCGGGTTCAAAACGGAAATTCATAGCTGAACCGTCTATGAAAAACTTTGCCTCACCGGAGGAGCACAAAAGCGTAAGAACTGCAGTTATAAGATACTCCAGCCTTTTGGATGAACCTAATGCCATAAAGAAAAGTACTATCAGCGCAGCTATGACTGCCGCTCCGTTAAAAAAGCTGCAGAGGCCCAGAAGCAAACCGAATGCTATAGCTTTCTTCAGATCTTTAACAAGCCAGGCATCCTTTGAAAACAGAAATCCCCTGATCCCGGCCTTTTCCTTTCCGTCAAAGAAATAAATATTATCGGCATACGCGATGATCGCAGCAAGCATGGCCGAAAAACCAAGCGCCAGATGACGCTGATTTGTATATACGTTCAGATTATAAAGGCCCCAGTTTTCATTTACGGTTTTTCCGAGGAACGCTGTATTTGCTTTGAGATTTTCGGCAATACCCGCATCATAATTCTGCATGACAAAATCATAAAATGTAGGACTGCTTCTGAAGAGAATGAACATCAGAGCCAGAAACGCTCCACCCTTCCTTCCGGTGAATTTTCCGGCAAGCACATAAAGCAGCATGCACATTGACACAAAAAACATAAGTGCAGATATGTTGAACGCATGATCAAGCCGCATCCCAAGATGTTCAAGATTGCCGGAAAAAAACTGGTTCATGAAATGATACTTAAGATCAGCTCCGGCAAAATGAGAATATGATGTAGGGAAGTTATTTCCATAAGCAAAGGATCTGATCATATCAAGATGGGTCGAGAAATCCCCGAACGCTGAAAGCCCCACATGCCAGCGTCCTTCTTTATAGGAAAAAGCTGACCACATAAGCGGGATGCCCACTGCAAAGCTCAAAACCAGTGCAAGCACATCCATGAAAGATGTGCCTTTGAAAAGCGCTTTGAAACGCTTGATATTACTCCCTTTTTCCATGAATATGCAGACTACGATAAAAGTTGCACAAAGGATCACGCAGATTATATCGGCCAACTTCAGGCCGTCTTCGGAATCTCTCAGAAAATAAGCCAGAAAATACGAAGGCCAGCTGACAAAAACCACGCCTGCCGTGAGCGAAAGAGGCAACACTGCCATAAAAGACGGTATACCAATATACCTACCCCTGTAATCCCTTTCACCAACATGAAAAAAACGGGGTATGAGATTCAAAATCAGGAAGTATCCTGTAAGTATGCAGATTATCAGATAACTCCACGCAGCCATAAGAAATAGTATAACCGCAGTAAGCTCCGATTGCAAACGTAAGGTCAGTCAGATATAATACGTATCTGTATCTTAACTTATTTATTTATATATTTACGGAGGTGTTTTTGAAATGAAGGAAAAAGTCATTCTTGCTTATTCAGGCGGACTTGACACCACTGCCATCATCCCCTGGCTCAAGGAAAATTTCGATTACGAAGTTATCTGTGTCTGCGTTGACTGCGGACAGGAATCGGAACTTGACGGTCTTGAAGAGAGAGCCAAGTCCTGCGGTGCATCCAAGCTTTACATCGAGGATGTAACTGATGAATTTGCTGACAAGTATATAGTTCCCTGCGTGCAGGCTCACGCAGTATATGAGAATAAGTATCTTCTCGGAACTTCAATGGCCCGCCCCCTCATTGCAAAGCGTCTCGTTGAAATAGCACGCAAAGAAGGTGCAACAGCAATCTGCCACGGTGCAACAGGTAAGGGTAACGATCAGATCAGATTCGAGTTAGGCATCAAGGCTCTTGCTCCCGATCTGAAGATCATCGCTGCATGGAGAAATGAAAACTGGCATTTCGACAGCCGTGAGTCAGAGATCGCATATTGCCGTGAAAAAGGCATCACACTTCCTTTCGATGCTGCTCACTCATACAGCCGTGACCGCAACCTCTGGCACATCAGTCACGAGGGTCTTGAACTCGAGGATCCCGCAAACGAGCCCAACTATGATGATCTGCTCGTACTCGGCACAACTCCCGAGAAGGCACCGGATGAAGGCGAATATGTAACAATGCATTTTGAAAAAGGTGTTCCCACTTCCGTTAACGGCAAGGAAATGAAGGTTTCAGATATCATCCGTGAGCTCAACAGACTCGGCGGAAAGCACGGCATCGGTATCATCGATATCGTTGAAAACAGAGTAGTAGGAATGAAGAGCCGCGGTGTTTACGAGACTCCCGGCGGAACGATCCTCTATGAGGCTCATCAGCAGCTTGAAGAGCTCATCCTCGACAGAGAGACAACAAAGATGAAGCTTGATATGGGCAACCTCTTCGCTCAGATCGTATACGAAGGAAAGTGGTTCACACCTCTTCGTGAAGCTGTACAGGCTTTCATCGAATCAACACAGCAGTACGTAACAGGCGATGTAAAATTCAAGCTCTACAAGGGCAACATCATCAAGGCCGGTGAGACATCACCCTACTCTCTCTACAATGAGAGCATCGCTTCATTCACAACCGGCGATCTTTATGATCACCACGATGCCGAAGGTTTCATCAACCTCTTCGGACTTTCAAGCAAAGTACGCGGCATGAAGATGCAGGAGCTTAACAAGAAATAATAAATGGAAGTAATAAAGGTCATAATAACCTACATTGCAGCAGTAAACATACTTGGCTTTGTCCTGATGGGCATAGACAAGTATAAAGCTGCGCATCATGCGTGGCGCATACCTGAAAAGGTACTGTTTTTTGCGGCACTGATAGGCGGATCCCTTGGCACTACACTCGGAATGTTCGCCTTCAGACACAAGACCAAGCATTGGTACTTCCTATACGGCATGCCCCTGATACTTGCAGCACAGGTCATCGCTGCTGCATATATCATCGGATCAGGCCGGATCGAGATCATGTAGATCGCATTCGACTACATAAGACCACAAAAAGAAGCCGGTAACGGCTTCTTTTTTCATAGCATCTAACGCCCGTGGCCGCTGTATGCCTTCGCTGTTCGGTCGTTCAGACCAAGCGCGCTCATTGTTCTCATGCTTGCTCCATGCCCGGCCGACTTTAACGCACTCGCACGTCTGAAGGACGTGCTCGCTTGAACGGGTACCGTCTCAAAAATCGGTCCCGATGACCGATTTTTGCCGGGCATTGCACTGCGCATTTCGAACGAGCGCGAAAGACCTTCGGTCTTTATTGGTCCTCACGATGAACACCGAAGGCATACAACGACCACGGGCTTTATCTACGTTTTGAATTATGAAGCAGCCAGCGCTGTTACAATACGTGGACTGCAGTGCGGCGGTGCATATGTGTTCATTCCGGACCCCTGAGCTGCGGAGATACAGTTCATGAGCAGATGCTTAGCGAGCAGCGCTTAAGAAAAAAGAAAAGCCGATCAAGGCTTTTCTTTTTTCTGCGGTGCGAGCGCTCGCTTGCGAAGGGTTTAGGAAGGAACCACATATCACCGCGCAAGCTCTGCAACACAACTTAGATTACAGCGCGTCCTTAAGAATCTGTTCAGAATTCCACCGTAGCTTTGAACAGGTCGCCGTCGATCGAGAGCGTAAGCTTTCCGCCCATTGCTTCGGTAAGGGATGATGCGATCGAGAGCCCCAGTCCGTTTCCATCAGTATTTCTTGAAGCATCGCCTCGTACAAAACGTTCCATCAGTTCATCTGCAGAAATGTTCAGTTTGTCCCTTGATGTGTTTCTGAAGACAAATCGTACGTGGTCGCCTAACTGCTTCAGGTCAACATATGCTCTGGTGCCTTCCTGAGAATACTTGACTATGTTATTCATAAGGTTATCAAACACACGCCAGAGGTATCTGCTGTCTGCCTGTATATGGATATCTTCTTCAGGAATCTCTGTCACAAGTTTTATATTTTTCTGCTCAAGACGTTCCTCAAATTCTCCGATCGACTGATTGAGAAGCACTCTTGCATTTACTTCTTCCATTTGCATTTGTATATTTCCGGTCGCAGCCTTGGATGCTTCTATAAGATCTTCTATTAGTTTTTTAAGCTTACCGGATTGACGATCCAGCACTTCAAGATATTCTTTTATCTTTTCGTTCTCAGACTTTTCTTTCTGCATGAGATCAACGTAATTGATTATCGATGTGAGAGGCGTCTTTATATCATGCGACACATTCGTTATAAGTTCAGTCTTTAATCGTTCGCTCTTTATCCTTGCATCCATCGCTTCATTCATTCCCGTGCGGATGGTATTTAGGGCATTGCCCTGTTCTTCAAGATCGATAAGCATTTTTGATGTGTCAACAGGTTCAGTCACATCACCGGCTGCAATTGAAAGTGCTGTATTCTTTAAAACAGCAAACTGTTTAAGCAGCTTATGCATCAGGATGATGATCAGAATTTTTTCGACAAGCCATAAGAGAATAAATCCTCCCTCTACATCGAACCATGCAATACAGAACATCTCTACAAATGTTACCGCCGCAAAAATAAGCCATACACGAACACCCATCTTAAGATTCTTAAAAACGAATCTGAACTCTTTGCTAAAACGGATCAATCCTTTTATAAACAGCTTATATACGATCGTGTTTTTCCAGAACTGACCTTTCTTAACATTCACCGCTACCGTTCCAAGCCATAAAATGATCGAAACAAACATGATAACCAGTGCAATTGCCATAAAAGCATAATAGATAATGCTTTCAGTATTGAGTGTTTCCTCAACTGCAAAAAACGGAAAGAATGCGGTCACAGCAAAAACAAAGGCACTGGCTTCCATAGGCATACGATCCAGAAAAGTTTCTGAAATACCGTCCTTATTCTTATTATGACCTGCTGCCAACATATACAGGATTACGCATGCAGCTGAAAGCAATCCGGAAAGCACTATTGCAGCAATGATCGCTGCGCAGATCGCACTCCTGTTCGCAAGCAGCACCTCCGCCTGTGAATAGTAATCACCATTTAAGACCATATCAGGCGCCGGAAAACAGATAAACGTATAATCATTTCCGTATTCCGGTGAGTTCTCCCATGTCCCTACTGTTGTGAGATTCTCAAGCCATATATCATGCTCTGAAGTATCAAGTTCGTCGTGGATAGATGTGATATCTGCTACATTATCACCGCTAAGAATGCCGGTATATTCTCCACCGTACAGCTTAAACATTATACTCTTTAAAGTTTTCGATACAGGATCGTATCCCTTTCCGTCTATATACAGGCGGTTATCTGATACCCCTGCCTCTTTCCTTCTGTTTTCCCAGATAAGCGAATATGAGTCATCTATTGAATGCATATCATCATATTCTCTATAATCGGTATCTTCATTGGTATCTTCACTGGTATCTTCACTGGTATCTTCACTGGTATCTTCATATATAATTTCTGCTGAATGAAGTATCTGTATGCGTCCGTCATAAAAGACATAAAGACTTTCATTTATACGGTCATATCCTATACCTTCAATTTTATACTCTCTGTGACGGTCATTATTGTCTACTGCATCAATTATGTGATTAGGACCTTCTCCCATACGGCCCAAAAGCTTATCCGACACAACATATCCGCAGCCTTCAGGTAAAGTCAGAGTTACTGTCTGATGATCTGCGGGAATCTCTCCTTCAAAATTTCTGTACAGATAATCTGTATCTCCTGCCTCATTCAATACGCTTTTATCACCTTTCACAACCGCGAAACGCAGATTTGTGTTTGAAAGCTTCCCCGCATTGAAATCATCATCACGTCCCATTGCGGCAACAACTGCATAATCCTCTGCAGCTATCTCCATTAAACGTTCCCTTGCTTCATATTCCGAAAAAGAGAATAAACCGATCCTCTCCGAAATATATCCAACGACTCCCGCAAATATAAAACATATGGCAAACAAGGTACCCAGTACTATCAGGCAGGCTCTTGCGCCTTTCGAATACAATTTTTTCATTATCACTTATCCTCCATCTTGTAGCCATGTCCCCATACAGCCTTTAGGTATCTGGGATTAGCACTGTCATATTCAAGTTTCTCTCTTAAATGCCTTATGTGCACAGCTACCGTACTTTCCGCACCTATAGCAGTATCACCCCATACTGACTCATATATCTGCTTTGGTGAAAGCACTTCATTTTTATGTGTCATCATCAATTTAAGAATGTCATATTCCAGTGGGGTAAGCGCTACTAGCTCTCCGTCAAGGTGCACTTCCTTTGACCTGTCATTAAGTTCTATACCTCCAACGGTATATACCTCTTCATTTGTTTCATTCAGGCTTCCTGCCTGACTTCCAAGACAGGTATAACGCCTTAACTGAGACTTAACTCGTGCCATCAGTTCAACAGGATTAAAAGGCTTGGTCACGTAATCATCGGCACCGATAGTAAGTCCCATCACCTTATCCGCATCTTCACTTTTGGCAGTGAGCATTATTATGGGGACATTGGATATTTTTCTTATCTCTGACATGGCTCTGATCCCGTCCATGACCGGCATCATCACATCAAGCAGTATAAGCTGTATATCTTGTCCCTCCGGGCTTGCCATGAGATCAAGTGCTTCCTTTCCGTTTGAAGCCTCCGATACATCAATCGATTCACTCTCAAGATAAATACGGAGTGCTGAAACTATGTCAGACTCATCATCACAGATCAAAACCCTGCTCATAAAAAATCTCCTCTGAAAATATAACTTTAGGATTCACAGTCGAACCGCACATTTACTGCACGATCACAAAAAAAACACTTCATGCTGTGAATAATAAAAAGCCATGTGATCATCACATGGCTTATTGTAAATTAACCTATGTAAACTTCCAAGTATCAAACAGTTTAAGAATCTTTAAGATTTGTTTAAGACGATCACCACATCTGGACCATAGCGTTTTCCATACCTTCTTCATTCTGTATTACAACAGTATGCTTTCCATCCAGCATTCCATATCTGCATATTATCTTATCTTTCTCGGTGATCTCTTTCTTATAATGGATCCTGAATTCCGGGAAAGGAGTTTTAGCATATACATCATCCGGAAGAGCATCCACAGCCAGTCCCATATACGCTGTATTATGAAGATGTCCCACCAGATCAAGACTGCCGCGGCTTATCTGTCTCTCTACAACAGACAATTCTTCTTCAAGCTTTTCGCGACCGCGAAGAAAAACTTTCTTTCTCTCAAAAAGTCTCTTATCCTCAGGTCCAAACGGGGCATACATTTCAGGATTTACTCTTGCGATGCGATGATTCTTCACATCAAGAGCTATCCAGCTTGAAGTAGCCTGCACAAGAACTTCACCCTCTTCGGATCTGATCTCAAAATCCCTTTCCACCATTGTAGCAGTATTATCATGTCCCCACGTGACAACCTTAAGCTTCTGTCCGTAAACAGGGCTTTTAAGTGTTTTCACATACCAGTCGATCAGGATAAAAGTGATCCCCGTTCTTTCAATGTCATTCACGCCAAAACCGGCGTAATCAGAATGCTCACAAGCGCAATCGACCATCATCTCCATGAGCATCTCATTCTTAACACGGTGATCACCGGGCGTGATGCCTATTAACCCGGGCTTCTGTAGTGATTCAAAAAACATCTCTTATTACTTCCTTATACTATCGTTATCTCTCCGAAGTATTATAATAAGAGCGGTCCATAATATGCAAGCAATTAATATATGCATATCCAATTCCCTCCATAATTGCCACCTGATACAACAATTACGGAGGGAATCATTTTATTGCATATATTATGATTTTTTTACAGCTTCAAGTTCATCTCCGGATAATCTTATAAGGATCACATCTCCTTCGGATATGTTTCCTTCAAGGATAAGCTTTGCCGAAAGTGTTTCGACATTCCTCTGGATGAAACGCTTAAGCGGCCTTGCTCCATAGATCGGATCATATGCATTATCGATAATATAAGCAACAGCTTCCGGTGAAAGCTCTACCGATATCTCACGTTCCGCAAGTCTTCTGTTCAGATCATTCATGATAAGCGAAACAATACCGGAGATATTATCCTTTGTGAGAGGCTTGAACATTATGATCTCATCAAGCCTGTTTAAAAACTCAGGTCTGAAATGAGCCTTAAGTTCATTCATTGCCTCATCCTGTGCTGCAGACTTGATATTGCCATCCTCATCTATGCCTTCAAGAAGCTCACGTGCGCCTATATTAGATGTCATTATGATGATCGTATTTTTGAAATCGACCGTGCGTCCCTGTGAATCCGTTATCCTGCCATCGTCAAGTACCTGCAGCAGTATATTGAACACATCGGGATGCGCTTTCTCTATCTCATCAAACAGTACTACCGAATAAGGCTTCCTGCGCACTGCTTCAGTAAGCTGTCCGCCTTCATCATAACCGACATATCCCGGAGGCGCTCCGACAAGCCTTGATACGGAATGCTTCTCCATATATTCACTCATATCGATACGGACCATATTCTTTTCATCATCAAACAGCGTATCTGCCAGAGTCTTAGCAAGTTCTGTTTTGCCGACACCTGTAGGTCCGAGGAACAGGAACGATCCTATCGGTTTATCGGGATCCTTGATCCCCGCCTTTGATCTGATGATCGCTTCGGAAACACGCTTTACAGCATCATCCTGACCGACAACTCTCTTATGAAGTTCATCTCCAAGATGAAGAGTTTTATTACGTTCCGATTCATTCAACTTATTTACGGGGATACCTGTCCAACGCGATATGATGCGCCCTATCTCATCCTCTGAAACATTCTCATGTACAAGCCTTGCCTCTCTCTTTCCTGCAAGGTCTTCTTCCTGTTCTAGCTGCTTTTTAAGCGAAGGAAGCGTTCCGTAAGAAAGTTCTGCTGCCTTCTCAAGATTGCCTTCACGCTGGGCTATCTGTATTTCATTATTTACAGACTCTATCTGTTCTCTTATCTTCGAGACTCTGTCAACAGCTGACTTCTCGTTTTCCCACTGAGCCTTATCTTTTGCAAAGATCTCCTTTTCCTCTGCAAGCTCTTTCATGATAGTCTCAAGTCTCTCACGGCTCAGATTATCATCTTCTTTCTTAAGTGCAGCTGCTTCGATCTCCATCTGCATGATCTTTCGCTGCCTCTCATCAAGCTCCGTAGGAAGAGTATCAAGCTCTGTCTTTATCATAGCGCAGGCTTCATCCACAAGATCTATTGCCTTGTCCGGAAGAAAACGGTCCGTTATGTATCTGTTAGACAATGTAGCCGCCGCTACCAGAGCATTATCCAGGATCTTAACTCCGTGATATACTTCATATCTGTCCTTAAGTCCACGAAGTATGGATATAGTATCCTCGACCGTAGGCTCATCCACCAGCACAGGCTGAAAACGTCGTTCAAGCGCAGGATCCTTCTCTATGTATTTTCTGTACTCATCAAGCGTTGTTGCACCTATGCAATGCAGCTCTCCTCTTGCAAGCATGGGTTTGAGCATATTGCCGGCATCCATTGCTCCATCCGTCTTTCCGGCCCCGACAATAGTATGCAGTTCATCTATGAAAAGTATTATCTGACCTTCGGATTTCTTCACTTCCTCAAGCACTGCCTTGAGTCTTTCCTCAAACTCACCTCTGTACTTGGCACCTGCAACCAGTGCTCCCATATCAAGAGAGAAAAGCTTCTTGTCTTTGAGACCGCCAGGGACATCTCCGGCAACAATACGCTGTGCAAGACCTTCCACTACTGCAGTCTTGCCCACACCCGGCTCACCTATAAGCACAGGATTATTTTTTGTCTTTCTTGACAGTATGCGTATCACATTACGTATCTCTGCATCCCTGCCTATTACAGGATCAAGCTTTTGCGCCTTTGCACGTTCCACAAGATCCTGGCCGTATTTTGAGAGAGTATCGTATGTATCCTCAGGTGAGTCACTCGTCACGCGCTGATTTCCACGCACCTGCATAAGCACATTAAGAAAACGGTCACGGGTTATCCCGTATTCCGTAAAGATCTCTTTTATCCCCTTATCAGGGTGCTTTATCATGGAAAGAAAGATATGTTCAACAGAAACATATTCATCTCCCATGGCCTTTGCTTCATTCTCAGCCATGGTGAGCGCTTCATTTATGTATCTGCCGAAATGCTGATCACCGCCCTGAACCTTTACAAGCTTGTTTAAAGCCTGTTCAACACGGTCAATGAAATGTTCGGTATTTATATCCATCTTCTCGATGAGCTTCAGTATAAGGCTGTCATCGAGCTTCAGAAGAGCATAGAGAAGGTGCTCTTCTTCTATCTCCTGATTTCCGTATTCATAGGCGTATTTCTGAGTATCCTGCACCGCCTGTATTGAATTCTGTGTAAACTTTTGTATGTTCATGAGTCCCTCACCTCCTTAAATGACAGCATTTATATGCGCTTCCTTTTAATCAGTATAATGCCACCGATTGTTAGCACTGTCAAGAGGTGAGTGCTAATTATTTAATTACTGCCTGTCAAAATAATCCTTATCAGCCACAAAATATGTTCTTATATAGCCGTCTTCGGAAAGGAAAACTACAGCTGTTATTATTCTGTTTCTTATTTTCTCATCCATAGTTTTCTCTCCATATTTTTCATTACTGTATTTAAAAAGTCCGACTTATCAAGCCGGACTTCTTCTGATCTGTTTGTTTTCAGTAACAGATTCCCTTATCTTCATTTTACACGGGACAAGAAAATGTCTCTGTTCAGGCTGCTCGCCTCTTACTGCCTTAAGTATCATTTCAGCCGACTTGATCCCCATTTCTGTAAGCGGAAGCTCATCAGTTGTGATGGAAGGAATAAGATATCTGTTTCCAAAGCGGTCATCAAATCCCGCAACCGATATATCCTTTCCCGCTTTCAGACCTCTTTCCTCAAGGACCCTGTATACTCCGGCTGCCATATCATCATTCATTGCCCAGATCGCGGTGACACCCTTATCAAGTATCTTTCCCGCAACATATCCTGACTCCATCGTCCAGTCGCCTTCTTCAATAAGCTCCGGATCAAAGCGGATGCCTCCTTCATTCAAGGCTTTTTTATATCCCTGAAGCCTGTTTATCGAATGTCTGTTATTCCCTGCTCCGGTAATGACTCCTATTCTTGTATGCCCCATGGACATAAGATATTTGGTCATATCATAACCGCCATCTTCATCGTCAATATTAACTGATATAAACCTGTCTCCTTTTGGTGTTGCATAGGTAAACACGGTCGGTATGGTATGATTATCAGGGAATATTGTCAGCTCACGGTCATGAGCTCCTACATAAACTATGCCATCAACTTTTATTGACTGAAGCTCCCTTAATATCGGCTGCAGGAAACCGCTTATCTTCTCTGAACGGTTCCATTCATTCTGCTTCAGCCTGCTGTAAATACGCATATTCATAAGTATTGTATGATACCCTTTGCTTTCGATCCGTTCGGTAAGAGCATCAACAACCGGAGGTGTCGTAAACTGATTCAGATCCTCTGTTATTATCCCTATGATCTGCGTTTCTTTTTTTCTTATGCTTGATGCGAAATAATTCGGATGATAATCTGTTTCTTCTACTATCTTCAGAATCTTTTTTCTGGTTGCATCGCTGACATTATTTTTGCCGTTAAGAACATTTGACACAGTCCCCGGGGAAACCCCACACAGTTTGGCAAGTTCTTTTACAGTCATCTGCAATCCCTCATTAATTATTTAAATCGCGTTCTGCTTGCAGAACGCGCGCGCCGAGCGCGGTTGCAACAGCAACATTTTCCCTACGCGCGAGTGTGCATCCCCCGGAGGGCTTTTGGCCTTATAGAAATTGCAAAGCAATTTCTTATAAGGACAAAAACCGCGGCATACGCTTATTACGAATGCCGCGGCTTTATTACACTGCTATTGATTTAAAACTGTCTATCACTCAGCTTCTGCAGCAGCAGCCTTCTTAGCTTCAAGTTCGGGTGCGAACTTCTCAACATCGAACTTGTTGAGCTCCTGGAATCCAAGACCATCAAGCTGTGTTGTCATATCGTCCCAAATGCTCTCAAAATCTGCATCATCCTTAGCGAAGATAAGTCTCCAAGAGTAGTCATTAACCTTCTCAGAGCACTGATTACGGATGATAGAGATATCGTTATCATCACTTACAAGTGATACTGAAACATTAGGGCTGATCTTAAGTGCATCATGCTGTTTCATCCAGTCAACTGCATCAGTTGCACCGAACTGCTCTGACCATTCTTTTCTTGTACCTACATTGGTCTCATCAAGGTAGCTCTGCCAGTACTGTGTGGTGTACGGCTCACCTGTGTTCGGGTTTGTTGAAATTGCTGCAACAAGCCACTGGTTGATAGCGTTGTTACCATCACTGTAACCACCGCCGCCCCACTCTTCGGGAACAGGAAGGTTATCCATAAGTGCGTTACTGTTGAGCTGTTTATACTTACCGTCAGCCTGCTTCTCATAGTTGAAGCCTTCGATACCGGTATGCTGGTATTCCAGACCTTCGGGACTTGCAAGGTAGTCAAGCAGCTGAAGTATTCTCTGATACTTAGCATCATCTACCTGTGATCCGATAGCCCATACACGTCCGCTTCCGTAGTAAGAATCGGCATCTGCAAAGTAGCTCTGATCCTGTACAGGAATGAATGTCATGCCCTGTCCGCCTGCCATTCTGTCTGCTGAATTCCAGAATCCCTGCTGCCAGCTGTACCAGAAGAGGTAAACCTGACCTGCGCTCATCTTTGCGCATGCGCTGTTCCAATCCTGTGTACCGGAATCAGGATCAACCAGACCACGATGATATGCATTATTGAGGAACTTAGCGAACTTGTAATAGCCGCCGTTCTTATCTGTAAGAGGTATCATGCTTCCGTCCGGCTCAAGGATCATAGAGCCCTTCGGCTTCTCGTTGTACCATGTCATAAGCTGAACGATATTTGCAATACCGAGCATGCCGTCACCGCCATCCCAGTCGGGCCACAGTGAAAATGCGTAGCAAGGATCGCCTGCATCGTTTGTAGGATACGTTGCCTGCATCTTTTCGAGAACATCAAGCATGCCATCGAGATCCTTTATTTCAGGGCATCCAAGTCCCTTATAAAGATCCCATCTCATCTGAGGCATTGAATAGATAACGTTCTGTGAATACGAAGTAGGTGAAGTATTCATCATCTCTGTAGGTATTCCGTAAAGCTTTCCGTCATTGCCGTCAAGGCTCTGATTAAGAGTATCTATCTGATCCTGATAAGCTGCCAGATTAGGATACTTGTACAGATCTGCTGTAACATCCTTTACAAGGCCGTTAGCAACACAGTCCTGCCATTGAGTCTTCTCAAGAATGAGAACATCACCAAGATTTCCGCCTGATGCACGTGTCTGATAAACTTCGTCACCTGCAACCTGAGGCGCGATAATGTTTATCTTAACGTTAACATTATCCTTGAGCACCTTTGCGAACCAACCTATCTGATCGCCCTGATAGTTTGCAGCAACATCGAAGAATTCAAGACTTACTTCATCTCCCATGTCTGCAGACGGATCAGTTGAACCGTTTTCGCCGGATCCGGTGTCTCCGCTTGTCTGTGTAGCTCCCGGTGCAGGCTTTTGCGAGCCTGAACCTGTGCAGCCGCTAAGTGCCCCTGTCACCATGGCAGCTGTACATAATAACGCAACTAACCTTCTTTTCATAACCCTTCCTTTCTGCCACCCCCTCGGCGGCAATACAGTTTTTGTTATATATTATTATCGGACGGCTAAGTTATCCCTTAACAGCACCGATCATAATACCCTTTGTAAAGAACCTCTGGAAGAACGGATATACCAGTATGATAGGTACAACTACTATTATAGTAACGGTCATTCTTATTGATGTAGCAGTCTGAGCGTGAGCTAAGGAAGCCATCAACTGCGTACCGCTTTGTGAGCTGTTTACCAGGGACTTCAGTGAACTTGCCTGGTTAATATACTGATACAGTGTGTACTGCAGTGTATAAAGTTTAGAATCCGTTACATAAAGCAGAGTATCCTGGAAAGCGTTCCACTGTGCCACTGCAGTGAATACAGCAATCGTAGCAAGTATCGGCTTGATGACCGGAAGTATGATCCTGAAGAATACCGATAATGTACCTGCTCCGTCAATCTCAGCAGCCTCTGTAAGTTCCGAAGGAACAGATTCAATGAATGTCTTGCACAGGATAATGTAGAACGGCTGCACTGCTGTAGGGAAGATATATACCCAGAAATTATTTAACAGATGCAGGTTCATCATTGTGATGTAAAACGGTATGATACCGGCATTGAAATACATTGTTGCTGCCACAACACGGAACCATAATTTACGCTTCCAAAGAGACTCTCTTGTAAACATAAAGCCCAGGAAAGCAGCTACTATAACTGTAATAATTGTTCCGACGGCGGTTCTTAAAACAGATACTCCAAGTGCATGCATAAGGCCGGGCAGCTGGAAAACCTGCTGATAGTTTGTAAAATGTAACTCTACCGGCCAGAACAGAACCTTACCTCTCTGGCTCAGGTCATTATTACTTATAGTATTGATAAAGATGTAGTAGAACGGGTATACACATACAAATGCAAAGAATGAGTATACTATGTAGACGATCACACTAAGCACTTTGTCCCCAATCCTATGGTTCTTTGTGTTCTCCATCTTTATCTTGATTTGACTTGACTGTGAATCTGCGGATCTGTTATCCGCATTGTTATTATTTAATTCAATAGGTGTCATATTTCCCTCCACGGATCAGATAAATCCTTCGCCTCTTACGCGCTTTGAAATAGAGTTAGTCGTAAAGAGCAGAACCAGACTGACAAAACTCTTCAGAATACTGATTGCGGTTGATAATGAGTAACCGCCGCTGCCCATAGCCAGATTGTATACGTACAGATCCAGCACTTCGATGTAATCCTTATTGAAGGAGTTCTCAAATACGAAGAACTGTTCCATTCCGTTTGAAAGGAAGTTTGACATCTGCAGCATGACAAGCACGAAGTATGTCGGCATTATGCAGGGGATCGTAACATATTTAATGATCTCAAGTCTTGATGCGCCGTCGATACGTGCAGCCTCTATCATCTGCTCATCTATTGAAGTGATGGCAGCGATATACATGATCGCAGACCAACCTGCATTTTTCCATGTCAGCCACAGCCACTGCTTAAACCATACATGCTCTGTTGACTGAAGGAACAGTATCGGCTGATTGGGATCGATCAAGCCAAGGTTTCCAAGTATAGAATTGAGAACACCTGTACTGTTCAGTATGCAGTAAGCGATTGAATAAACAAGGACCCAGCTTATGAAGTTAGGCAGTGTTGTAACTGTCTGAACAAACTTCTTGAAGGGCTTGCATTTGATTTCGTTAAGGAACACCGCAAAGATCATGGGGAACCATGAAAAGAGCAGGCTCAATCCACTCATTGCGAATGTATTCCTGAGAACGTTGAGAATTGCTCTTCTCTTAATATCATTCTCAACCATGGACTGGAACCACTTAAGTCCAACAAACTTATCCATTGTCAGAGGGAAAGGCGGTCTCCAATCAAAGAACGCATATATCCATCCATACAGCGGATAATATGAAAAAATAAAAATCAGTATAAGAAACGGCACGATATAAGCAAACTCGCGCAACCCTCTCATAGTCTTAGTTTTTGAGGGTTTAGTTTTAACCGGTTGAACGGCTGAAGATCTCCTCCTCACTTTCATTCCTCCTAAAAAATGGTATTTATTAAAACGTTTTACGGAAACGTTTTCCTACATGATGAATTATCCACTATTTTCACAAAACAATCAAGGATTTTATAGCTCCCTTTAGTCATTTTGTATATTTTCAATAATATTGTATAATTTCATTCACAGAATATACACAATTTACACAACCTAAATCGTTTTTTGTAAACACTTGTTAACCTATTTGTACACTATTCTTTGAGCATTTTTATTTTCTATTGTCAAACTTTGTATTTCATTTTAAGTTGTTTTCATCTTCGTGCATATCTGTCCGGTTTTGCTGTCAATGTTTATCAAGATCAGTTTTCAGCTTTTCCCTGATTTCCTCAACAGTCATAAACACCTTGTTTGTGCCGGATGAATACTCAAAACCTTCCTCAACCTTCTTACCGCCGGGGATGATATTTCTGTCACGCCACCAGTCATAATGAGGATAGATTATGTAGTTCTTCTCATATTCATATGTTCTGGCTGCATCTTCACATGTGATCATGATCTCGTGCAGCTTTTCACCTTCTCTTATGCCTACTTCCTTTATCTTGCAGTCAGGCTTCATCGCCTTTGCAAGATCGGTTATCCTGAATGAAGGTATCTTTGAAATAAATGTCTCACCGCCCTGGCTGTCTTCCAGCGCTTTGATAACAAGTTCAACACCCTGTTCCAGACTTATCCAGAAACGAGTCATGCGAAGGTCTGTTATGGGAAGCTCATCTTCACCCTTTTCTATAAGATCCTCAAAGAAAGGTATTACCGAACCACGGCTTCCTGCAACATTTCCGTATCTCACAACTGAGAACACTGTTCCTCCGTCACCCGAATAAGCATTGGCTGCACAGAAGAGTTTGTCGGATACCAGTTTTGTTCCACCGTACAGATTGATCGGATTTACCGCCTTATCGGTTGAGAGAGCCACAACTTTTTTCACATGTTCATCAAGACATGCATTGATAACATTCATAGCTCCCGTGATATTAGTCTTAACAGCTTCATTAGGATTGTACTCACATGCAGGAACCTGCTTGAGCGCAGCAGCATGGATGACATAGTCCACACCTTTCATAGCGCGTCTGAGTCTTTCACCATCCCTTACATCGCCGATAAAAAATCTGAGCACTCCGCCCGGCCTTGAGTATTCCCTGAATTCATTCTGCATATTGAACTGCTTGAACTCATCCCTTGAATAAATGATTATCTTCTTAGGCTTGTAATGTGCCAGCACATATTCAACAAAATGATGGCCGAATGAGCCTGTACCGCCGGTCACAAGTATTGTCTTTCCGTTTAACATATCTTCTCCTCTCAGATATAACCTTTAAGATTATCGGGAACCGCAGGAAGTCCCTTGAGTTCCTTTTCCCATCTTCTGCTTCCGGGATTAAGCACTGCATCTACTGTAAGCATTATAAGCTTCACATATGTGAAAACATTCCTGTGCTTCATGTACCATATTTCCAGCTCACACTTATACGGAGCGATCACTTCCCTGTAGAACTTATCCTTATCCATTCCCTGTTCTTCAACCTTCCAGAGAATGGCCTCCTCATCACGAAAAACTATGGAACCTATACCGGAAAGACCGGGACGCTGCTTTGTTTTCTGTGCAAGACTCTTAAACTCTTTGCTGTAAAGCTTATACTGCTCAACTGTGACCGGTCTGAAACCTATAATACTCATATCACCAAACAGTATATTCAGAAGCTGCGGCAGCTCGTTGATCTTGGTCTTTCTTAAGAACGGTCCCATGGGAAGCATTCTCGGATCATTTTTCATAGTCGTAAGACCGCCCGGCAGATTGGGGCTGTTGCGGAGCATGGTCGCAAATTTAAGAATGTAGAAAGGTTTTCCGCATCTTCCCGCTCTCTTCTGCTTGTAGAAAATATCATGCTCTCCCGTGCACTTAAGTCCTATCATGATCGGGATCATGAACGGAGAGATCACTACTGTTGCAAAAAAGCTCAGTATGATATCAAGTAATCTTGTCATGTTTTCCCTCCTTACATTCTGTTATCGAGGAACTTGCCTGTCTCAAGATGATGGAACTCAGGTATCATCTCATTGAAAAGATCTATCATCTCGCTTCTTTCCCATACACCCTTATTCCTCATTCCGCCTATCCTGTCCGTAAACATGGTAAGTTTTGATTCTTCAAAAACAGCTTCATTCTTTATTACACCGAGTGCCTCAAAACGCTCCATATCAAGCGTTTCTTTATCGGTATAGAACTCTTCGAAGGACTTCTCACCTGTTGTATCGGATGTGAAGAAATAAACCGGATACTTATGCTCAGCCTTAAGCTCACTTACTCTTGCTCTTGCCTCATCCTCAGTCGCACATTCAACAGGCTCATAGCCCCTTGCCCTTAAATACTTAACCGCAATATCCGAAAAAGTAACCATATTGAGTTCATCATCGAGCTTAGGGAAGAATATATCCCTGTTCTCTCCGAGTATAGTGGACATCAGGCACAGCTCGCCTGCCTCCTTGGGCGTTACAAAATATCTCTTCACATCATTAGGTGCAGAGATAGGCTGATTCTTCTCAAGACGTCTGTTGAATCCGTAGAGAAGGCTTCCGTCGCTGAATGCCACATTTGCAAATCTTGCAGTTGAAACCGGCATTTCCAGACTTCTGCGCATAAGGAACATTTCCATGATACGCTTGCTTGCGCCCATCATATTCACGGGATTTGCAGCCTTATCGGTTGATACGCAGAAATACTTTCTTGCGCCATATTCCTTTGCAAGCTTCATTGTCTTATCTGTATTGAAGACATTGGTATCTACCATACGCATGAGCGTGTAAGGGTCCTTTTCGGAACGCACGTGCTTCAGTGCAGAAAGATTGAGCACATAATCATAGCCTGTGCTTCCGTCTTTCCTGCCTCCTCCGGTCCTCATGAAGCTCTCGAATATATCGGAACCTGCGTCTATTGCATAAGTTGCGAATTCGCCGCTTCCGTAGCCCTTTGAAGACCTTATATCACGTACAAGCTCAACCATATTATTCTCGGATATATCAACAACATGAAGAAGCTTTGGATCCCTGTCAAAAATCTCCTTTGATACAGCTGAACCTATTGAACCGGCTCCACCTATAACAAGAAATCTTGATTCATGAACAGTCTTTGAAAGCTCCTCATCATATTTCCTGATGTCCGCATCAAGCAAAGGTTTGGTCCTGCCGATAAGAGGCAGGATATCATCAAATTTAGCCATCGTATCCTCCGTATTTTGAAATTATATATTTCGGCCGTCTCTTCACTTCATCGTATATCTTTGAAAGATACAGCCCTATTATACCAAGTGATATCATCAATATGCTTCCCATGATCAGGATCAGAATGATAACAGTGGTAAAACCTTCCGCTGCATTGCCCAGGAAATATCTCACGAGCGTTTGTATTCCAAGGAGCATTCCAAGTATGAAGGTGATAAAACCTGTAACGGTTATTATATGCATCGGAAGCGACGAGAACTCCATTATATTGTCCACGGCATATTTGATAAGTGCTCTTGTGGACCACTTGCTACTTCCCGCTTCCCTTTCTTTAACCTTAAAAGAAACCGTAGTCGTCTTAAATCCCACCCAGGCTGAAAGTGCCCTGAAGAAGGAGTGATACTCCGGAAAACGGAGCAAAGCATCGACAGCTTTCCTGTCGAGAAGCTTAAAGTCAGATGCATGCATCATATCCATCTTCATCGCATCAGACATTATTCCATAAAAGAAACCGGCACTCATCTTGTGAAGCAGAGATTCTTTGCCACGGTCAGCCTTCACACCTTCTATTACTTCAAAGCCTTCCTTCCAGAGTTTGTACATCTCTGTCAGAGTTTCGGGCGGATGCTGCAGATCACAGTCCATAACAGCCGTACAGTCGCCCTTTGCATTTGCAAGTCCGGCAGAAATTGCTGCTTCCTTGCCGAAGTTTCTTGAGAACATGATATAACGCACATGCTTATCTTTATTGACCAGGCTCTCAAGTATCTCCTGAGTCCTGTCCTTTGAACCGTCGTTGACATATATAAGCTCATAGTCGATCGATTCAGCCGACAGTACCTTGCCAATGGCCTCGGCAGCACGTTCTATGTTTCCCTCTTCATTGAATGAAGGCAGTATTACCGAAAGCATCAGTTCCTCCCTTTCACTTTTTCAAAAGCCGAAGTGACTTTACCGTCTTTCACTTCATATATCTTGTTGCAGTCTTTCAATGTTTCAAGTCTGTGGGCTATTATGATCATCGTGTGACCACCCTTTAACGAAGATATCGAATCCATCAGCGCTTTCTCGGTCTCACCGTCAAGCGATGCCGTAGCCTCATCAAACACAAGTATCTGCGGTTCCATATAGAGCGCTCTTGCTATGCCTATCCTCTGACGCTGACCGCCTGAGATCCTCATGCCTCTGTCTCCTATGAATGTATCGGTTTTCTCAGGCATATCCTGAACAAAGCTCCAGGCCTGCGCCATCTTGAGAGCCTTCTCGACTTTTTCATCATCTATCCTGTCAGGTTCTATTCCAAAAGCCACATTCTCTCTGACCGTCGCATTCGAAAGATATATAGTCTGCGGAACATAACCGATGAAGCTGTGCCACTTGCGCATAGCACCCTGAATATCTGTTCCGTCAGAAAGCACCTTTCCCTTTTCAGGCACTAACAGCCCCATTATAACATCCACAAGCGTAGTCTTGCCTGCTCCGCTTCCTCCTATGATCCCGACAGTCTCACCCTTTTTTATTTTGAGCGTAACTTCATCAAGGATCTTTCTGCCGGTCTTATAAAGAAATGTCACATTCTTAAGTTCCATTTCTTTTTCAAACTTAAGCTCTGTTTCACCTTCATCAGATTTCTTAAGTCCCTGCGCTTTTCTTAATTCTTCGATCTCTCCCATCTTTGAATAGAGATCATTAAGTGCAGGCATTCCATATGTCATATTGGATATAAAGCCGTTAATCTTTCCGACACTCGGGAGCATTCTGAATGCAGCCACTGCAAATACCGCGAGCACAGGTATCATATCCGCCACATTACCGCCTCTTAAACTTACAAAGATAAGTATCGCCATAACGCCACAGATACATATAGTTTCGGTAAGCGGACGCGGCAGAATAACAAGCATCTGATTGCCCTTGCCCGTCCTCGCAAGTCTTTTCCTCTGCTCACTGTATCTCTTTATGAAATATTTCTCTCTGCCCAGAACTTTGAGTTCCTTAATACTGCTGAAAGAATCCAGCAGCACGCGGGCTTCTTCTGTCGCTTCCTTAAGCTGTTCTTCTCCAAGTTTCTTGGCCTTCTTTCTTGAATGAATAAGATAAAATCCATCCACAGCCGCAAGCAGCACGAAAAGGAACAGAGTCATAAGCGGAGATGCCACAACAAGGAGTATTGCGAGTATCAGACATATGACACCCTCAGACATTATCTGCAGCACACCCTCGAGTACTCTGTATGTTCCTATCACATCAACCTGAACCACACGCTGCAGTTCAGGTATACTCATCTGAAGAAAGATGCTGTACGGCGCATGCATGAACAGATCCATGGTATCGGTTGCGGTACGCGTGGTTCCGTTCCAGGTGAATGAAAAGATCGCATCGTACATCTTTACTATATAAAGGTTCTTCAGAATATAGATCACGATAAGAGCAAGTGCCAGCACGACTACAAGCTCTGTTCTGTTCGCAGCAACACTTTCAGGAAGAAACCTTAATAATACCGCAGGAAGCTTTCCGTCTTCCGATGTCATTATCGATATAAGAGGGAAAACAGCAGATACACCTGCCAGTTCCATAAGGCCACCTATGACCATGGCAACAATGAGTGCGACTATACGCTTCTTCTCTGCTGAAGGCAGTACCGTATTCAGTTTTTTAAACAGTGACCGCATCCAGTATCCTCTCGGCACTCTCTTTCCATGAAAAGGCTTTAAGCCTTCTTTCTATCGCATCAAGCCTTTTATCTGTCACAGGCTCATCCAGATATCTTATGAGCCCCTGCGCAAAGGCATTTTCATCATCTTTATCAAAATATTCTGCCGCATCTAAAAGCACTTCCCTGTGAGCCGGGATATCGGAAACAAATAGTTTCTTAACACCGCACTTAAGCGCTTCAAGCGGAGGCATTCCAAAGCCCTCATAAACAGAGGCATCCAGAAATGCTTCAGCTCCTGCATATACAGAAGCCAGATCTTCATCATCTATAAACCCGGTAAATATAAGGTTATCAAGCTTCTCCGTATCGGTAAGCCAGCCGTTCCTGCCGGCAAACACAAGTGGGAGCTCTCCCCCGGCCTTCCTGTATGCTTCATAGCCGCGGCTTAAAAATGCCGCATTCTTTCTGGGCTCCACTGTAGAAAGCGCCAGCAGATATTTTTCAGGCAATCCGTATTTCTTCCTGACGTCTCGCTTTGAAGGTGCCGCATTTATCTCATCAACGGCACAATATGCAAGCGTGATATCTTTCACATAAGGCAGATTCCTTTTGATCCTGCTTTTTGAAAACTCAGATATGGTGATCACACTGTCACATACTTTTGCAGTATGCTTAAGGCCGGCGCCAAACAAAAGTCTTGATCTGAGCTTCATTGTATCAGGAACATCAAAAACAGCAGTATCCGCAACAGTACCGTATATCCTGCGTCCCTTTTTCTTTCCGAACAAAAGCGGCACCGGGAAAGCCGGAAAAATATATGCATCTGCTTTTATCCCGGCCATTGCAAAAGGCAGCTTTATCTGGTTGACTGCAAGCTTGCCGCCCTTTACCCTCGCAAACTTAACATTATCAAATTTCCTGAATCTCTTAAGCGGTTCCGGAAGTGAATTCTTTATCACGATAACAAAAGTGATATCGGGCCTGAGTCTTACCATTTCATAGGACAGGCATACAGCCATCCTCTCAAGTCCTGACAGATTGTCGCTCACACTTGTGAGGTCAATTGCTGTGATCATCTTCAAATCCTTTTCTGTATTTCCACGCAAGAAGGAATATCCTTGTATCCACGACAAAATATCTGTGGAACAGTCTTCCCGGTTCCTGCATGAATCTGTAAAACCACTCGAGGCCTGAATTCCTCATCCATTTAGGAGCTCTTATATTGGTGCCTGCAGCAAAATCGATCGCTGCACCGCATGCTATGGATATATGACAATCCAGTTTTTCTTTATTGTCCGTAATGAAACGTTCCTGTTTGGGCATTCCGAGACAGACAAAAAGTATATCGGGAGAAGCAGCATTGACAGCCTTAACTGCCTTTTCTACTTCTTCTTTATCTTTTTCAAAGCCCATTGGCGGCACATAAAATCCTGCCACATCAAGGCCTTTATATTTTTCCTTTAGATTCGCGGCAGCACGCTCTGCCGTATCTCCGGCGCCTCCCAGAAAGAAAACCGACTTCCCTTCCTTTGCCGCCCTTTCACAGACTGCAGGAAGAAGGTCAGCGCCTGTAACTCTTTCCTTTATGGGATTACCCTGAGACTCAGCGATCCACATAAGCGGTGTACCGTCTGTTGTTACCAGATCGGCATTTTTGTAAATCTTTAAGAAATCGGGATCTTCCGAAAGTCTCATAACATGATCGGCGTTGGGGGTAACAAGATAGTGCTTACCCTTCTTTGCCATTTCCATTATGCGGTCAAGCGCTTCATCGAAACCTATATCATCGATATAGAAATTCATAAAGGGACGTCTTCCGTGAACCGTCTCTTTTTTATTTCTCTTATCAAGACATTTTCCGATATAGTAAATGATGAGTGCTGCGATCATAACGCCGCACATATCCACACAAACATCCTTCAGGTCACCGTTCCTTCCGGGAACGAATATCTGCAGGAACTCATCACTTACCGATACTGCCAGACACATAACTGCTGTATATGCAAATCTGAGTTTTCTCTTGAAACCATTTACCGTTATGGCAAGTCCGGTGAGAAAACTTAAGAAAGCGTATTCCGACAAATGAGCCAGTTTCCTTACTATGCCGTCTAAGATTGCCAATTTGTCTTCACTTATCGAAAGTGCATCCCCGCCAAAGAGGTTGATCAGAAATGCAGTTACATTCCCGCTTGTTTCACCTGAGGTTTCACCGGGCTGAAGGGAAAAGGATAGTATCATGCAGGCGGCTGCAACCGCCGGTATCCATATAAGCTTTTCAATGATGCTGTTTTTTTCTGCTGCCTTTTTCACTTACTTCTTCAGACAAAATTCCTGAAATATTCTATAGTCTTTTTGAGTCCCTCTTCTAACGGAATATGAGGTTCCCAATCAAGTTCCTGCTTTGCAAGATCTATTACCGGTCTGCGTCTTACCGGATCATCCGACGGAAGAGGCTTCTCCACGATCTTTGAAGATGAACCTGAAAGCTTTATAACAAGGTCTGCAAGTTCTCTTATAGTGAACTCACCCGGATTGCCTATGTTTACAGGGCCGGTGAAACCGTCTCTGGAATTCATGAGCCTTACCATTCCTTCGATCAGATCATCAACATAACAAAAGCTTCTGGTCTGAGATCCATCACCATAAACAGTGATATCCTCATTCTTCAACGCCTGCATGATGAAGTTGCTCACAACACGTCCGTCAGCCGGATGCATATTGGGACCATAGGTGTTGAATATTCTCATAACCTTTATGTCAACATTATGAACTCTGTGATAATCAAAGAAGAGAGTCTCTGCAACACGCTTTCCTTCATCGTAGCAGGAACGTATTCCGATGGTATTCACACAGCCTCTGTATGATTCGGGCTGGGGATGCACTTCGGGATCACCGTACACTTCGGAAGTTGAAGCCTGCAGAATGCGGGCATGCACACGTTTTGCAAGTCCGAGCATATTCATGGCTCCGAGCACAGAGGTCTTTGTAGTCTTTATGGGATTGTACTGATAATGCACCGGTGAAGCAGGGCATGCCAGATTGTATATCTGATCCACTTCTATTACTATGGGCACAGTCACATCGTGCCTTATAAATTCAAAGTAAGGATTACCGATCAGATGTCTGATATTATTCTTGCTTCCTGTAAACAGATTATCCAGGCAGATGACATCATTTCCCTCTTTGATAAGTCTGTCACACAAATGCGAGCCCAGAAATCCCGCTCCTCCGGTTACAAGTATCCTCTTTCCCATTTTTAGTCCCTCCAATCAGATCAGTGTTTTGTAAATATCCTTATATATGGTGTAGTGCTGTGATAAAGCGCCGGCAGCAGGCCGTAATTCTTTCTTATGAAATGATACCAGTCCCTGTAAGGCAGGCCTTTGGGACTCTCCTTAAGCCTTATGCGTTCCGATATCGGAAGATCCCTGTCCATCCAGCTTCCTTTTCTGTCATTATCATCGCAGCATCCGGCATATTCTTCAGAGCTTATAACCTTAAGGCCTTTTCGCTTCATCTTAAGACCGTAGTCATAATCGCCCATGCTGTGGGTGTATTGTTTATCCAGATTGCCTGTCTGCATCATCACGGATTTTTTCATGATCAGACAGTTGCAGTTGAAGGTATCGCAAAACTTATCCTTCCCTGGCTTTATCAACTCAAACCTGGCAAAGTGTCTGCTCTTCTGCTTCACTCCTCCGTAACTCATTGAACCCAGACTGTCGCAGAATGCTCCGACCACTGCATCAGCAGACTTTTCCTTAAGCAGCTTTATCATCTTATCGGCAGCCCCGTCATAGAAGATCACATCATCATTTATAAGCATGATCAGATCATCATCTGCTGCCATCCTTGCTGCTCTCTTCATGGCAACTCTCAT
>JAEEGL012461902.1_pt1 | contig 104652 bp, 94 predicted proteins | sample 9134231 | NCBI WGS metagenome assembly JAEEGL01 (sample SAMN16246548, study PRJNA631951) | gut metagenome | biome: gut microbiome; feature: rumen; material: fiber-attached | host: Bos | place: Iran: Karaj | collected 2018-10
GATATTGAATTTTTAGTTCGACAGAGAACTTGGTGCCGAGAGCCGGACTTGAACCGGCACGAATTTTACTTCGGAGGATTTTAAGTCCTCTGCGTCTGCCTATTCCGCCATCCCGGCTTTTTTAAAATCGGGCGAAGCTTATCGCTTCGCCCTTATGGCTCCGGAGGTCAGACTTGAACTGACGACCTCATGATTAACAGTCACGCGCTGCCACCAGCTGAGCTACTCCGGAATAAAACCGCCGCGACTTGCGACTTGATTAGTTTATATCTTATATTCCTTTTTGTCAATCATAATATTTACTTTTTTAATATATCGAATATCAGTAGATTAAAAGCTGGAAATTTGATATACTTTAACGAGTTTTTATACATATAGGACGTAATATAAGTATTTTTTTCAATATGAGCGAAATCAAAGTCAAAACACCCTGGGAAAAAAGTATGGACGGCATACCCATGCATCTGGATTATTTCAAAGGTTCAATGTATGAAGCGGTAGAAAGAGTCGCCAAGGTTTTCCCGAAAAACATAGCCCTGGATTTCATGGGCAAATCCACCAATTACACAGATCTTCTCCGCCAGATAAACAACTGTGCGAAATCGCTTAAGACGCTCGGCGTACGCGAGGGAGATATCGTAACCATTGCGATGCCCAACTGTCCCCAGGCTATATACATGTTCTACGCCATCAATCTGATCGGCGGCATAGCCAATATGGTGCATCCTCTTTCCGCTGAAAACGAGATAGAATTCTTCCTCAATGAAGCGAAGAGCACGGTGGCGATCACGCTGGACCAGTTCTATAACAAATTCGAAAACATCAGAGACAACACCAAACTTGTAAATATCATCATAGCAAGCATCAAGGACGAGCTTGCTCCGCATATCAGGCCTGGTTATATGCTTACAGAAGGCAGAAAGATAGCCCCGATACCCTACGACGCTCCGGTAATTCACTGGAAGGATTTCATGAAACTCGGCAGATTCTGTTCATATAACTATAAAGTGAAAAGAAGCGCTGATGATCCAGCAGTCATTCTCTATTCCGGAGGCACTACCGGTACCACCAAGGGAATAGTTCTCACCAACTACAATTTTAACTCGGCAGGACAGCAGCTTCTGGCGACTAACCAGATGTTCAGGCCCGGAGACAGAATGCTCGCAGCCATGCCCATATTCCACGGTTTCGGACTGAACGTATGTATACATTCGATGCTTTCCCAGGGAGGACGCAGCATACTCGTACCGAGGTTCACCGCAAAATCCTATGCGAAACTCGTCGTGAAATACAAAATCAACTTCATGGCGGGAGTGCCCACTCTCTACGAAGCGATCCTCGGCGTAGACGCTTTCAAGAGAGCCGACCTCAGTTCTCTTAAAGGTATTTTCTGCGGCGGAGACACTCTGTCCATAGAGCTGAAAAAGAGATTCGACGCATTCCTCGAAGAGCATAAGTGCACGGTGCATATAAGAGAAGGCTACGGTTCCACGGAAAGCGTATCGGCCTGCTGCCTTACCCCTCCGCGTCAGTATAAGCCCGGAAGCATCGGCATCCCCTTCCCCGACACATATTTCAAGATCGTCAAACCTTCTACCGATATAGAAGTTCCTCTCGGTGAAGAAGGCGAGATCCTCATCGCCGGTCCGACCATAATGAAAGAATATCTCAATTCACCTGCAGAAACCGCAAAAACCCTGCGGGTACATAAGGACGGACTCACATGGCTCTATACCGGAGACCTCGGCGCGATGGATGAAGACGGCTTCGTATATTTCAGAGGAAGATCGAAGAGAATGATCGTCACCTCCGGATACAACGTATATCCCGCTCAGCTGGAAGGAATACTCGACGCCCATGAAATGATACAGAGAAGCTGCGTCATCGGAGTTCCGGATCCTTACAAGATGCACAGGGTAAAAGCCTTTATCGTTTTAAAGCCAGGTATACCTGCAAACGATGAGACAAAGGAAACGATAATGAAATACTGTAAAAAGAATATTTCCAAATACGCCCTTCCGAAAGAAATCGAGTTCCGAGAGGAACTTCCCATGACAAACATAGGAAAGATAGCCTACCGAAAACTCGAGGATGAGGAAAAGGAAAAATAACAAACAGACCCCTTTCGAAAAAGAAAGGGGTATTAAAATTCAAAAACTATGCCGACGATTGCAGATATCAGAATAAAGAATATCGGATGGATCTTCTTGAACTTGTTTATTCCAACAAACAAAAGCAGCGCAAGGATCCAGGCTTTCCAGAGGAAAAATCCCCCGAGGTTTTCCTGAAGGAGCGTGAAGTCTATACCGCCCGCATCAGCAGTCTTCAGCACTTCGAAATCAAAGAGCGCTATTTTCGCCACGTTGAGTCCAGCTGCCGTGATCATGGCCATCGAAGCAGGTCTTAATCCTTTGAAGGCGCTGTCGACGTATACGTTGTCCCTGAATTTCTTAAGGAATGATGCGATTATGAGTATTATTATGATGGAAGGCATTGCAAGGCCCAGAGTCGAACAAAGACTCCCTGCAAGGCCTGCAGTTTTGAATCCGGCGTAGGTCGCCATATTTATGCCTATAGCGCCCGGGGTCGATTCGGAAATGGCTATCATATCCGCCACGTCCGCAGCAGTAAACCATCCTGTGTTTTCTCCCATTTCATAAAGGAAAGGAAGCGTTGCGAGCCCACCGCCCACAGCGAAAAGTCCAGTTTTGAAGAATTCGAAAAAGAGCCTGAGATAGATCATTTCTTCTCATCCTCCTTTTCTCTGCAGAAAAGCACTCCGAAAAGTCCCGAAAGTATTACAAGAACCGCCATGGGAACCGATACCGGAAGTACCTTTGACAGCAGCGCAAGAGCAAGCACTATTATATACAGAATCAAAGATCTTATGTCGACCACAGAGTTTTTCCAGAGTTTTCTGATAGCCTGGAATATGAGGACGCAGACGCAGACTCTTATGCCCGCAAAGGCGTGCTGAACAAGCGCTATTGACGCAAAATTCCTAAGGAACAGCGATATGACGATAATTATGAGGAAAGGAACGGTTATAAATCCGCCTGTTGCCGCTATAGCGCCTGGAATACCCGCAAGTCTTTGCCCGATGAAAGTGGATACGTTCATAGCTATTGGTCCTGGAGTACACTGGCCTATAGCATAATAATCGGTCAGTTCCTCTTCCGGCAGCCATTTGCGGTTTTCGCAAAGCTCGCGCTGAAGAAGCGGCAGCATTGCGTATCCTCCTCCGAAATTGACGGCCCCTATCTTAAAAAAACACCAGTAAAGTGATAAAACCTTATTCATAACCTTTTATTTTCACTAATGCCTATTGATTCTTAAAATGACAAGCCTTCCCAACATGCCGAGAAATCCGCCGACGAAAGGACCTAAAAGGATCGTAGCAATTCCGTCAAAGTACCCAGGCATAAGGAAGTATCCATGAATTAGAGCGTTTCCTCCGTTACCCATTGCCACGTACACTACCGCCGTACAGCAAACGCAGTATAGCGGGAATAGAAACAGCGTCAGACATTTTTCCTTTATTCCTACGGTAAAAAGAAAGCTAGCCACCGGTATGAGTATTATGTAGAAGAATACGTGCCATATGGGGTCTTCGCTCCCGAAATACCAGTCTACAAGCTGAAATATGCCCATAGCGAAAAGAGTCAATGCGTAAAATATATATCTTTTTTTGTTATTCATATCACCCGTCCGCATTTTGTAACCGATAAATGATTATATCAGCAATAGCGGCCATGTCCAAGACTCAAAGCTTATTGCCCCTTTAACGGCGCCGACAGAAGATCGTAAAGCTGCATCGTTTTCGCCACGTCGTCGGTGCCGAAGAGATACGCCCTCCTGTTATTCGTCAATACGAGTATGTACGGGGTCTTGCCGGGATTGAGACATACCTGCATCGGAGGATAGTCCTTGGAACTGAAGTTCCCTCTCAGTATCTTGTCCGTTGCAGTGCCCCAGGTCCTCGACAGACCTTCAGGATACTCTTCAATGAGAGTCACTTCCTCAACTCTGTCCAGATCCACTTTGTAATCGTCTCTCCCGGAACTTACCGTAACGTAATGCTCCTCCTGTACGAAACTTACCTGCGAGTCTATGCTCCAGTCAAGCAGGAATGGAAATGCCGGCATTGCAACCAAGATTACAACCGCGAATATCATCATGAATTTCCCGAAAGGTCTCGCGACGTTCACCGTTGACCCCACTCCGACTCTTCCGTTTACCATGGTATGCGAATCCCTGGGATTGTAGTAGAACATACCCCATACCCAGTGATCGTCATCGTCTATATACTCACCGATACCGCTGTCTTTGGTAAGTTCCGCCTGCTTTCTCCTGATCCTGAATTCAGGTGCAGCTACGGCGAATACAGTCAACGCGGAATATAGGATCGTGATCCAGACGAAGAGACTCGAATGCCCTTTAAGAAGAAGTGTCGACAATGAGAAAACAGCCGTCAGATACGAAATATTGACCCATATTCTGCCCCAGTAGCTGCGTCTGATCTGTGTGAGAGCCTTGGTGAGATCTACATTTCCATCCACCGCTTCCGACTTTGTCCTGAACGCATACCTGTAAAAGAAGTAGAACATGATCTGTGTGAGCGCGTATACGAGTATAATGGGCCACAACGTCAGGTCAAAAGCAAGAGGAACCAGCGTAAGGACGAACGCACCTGCGAACACCCACGGAGAAAGCCATCTCGGCGTAGATATGTTCGACATATCCACTTTTACAGTGGCCGAAACCGCGCCGTCTTCGTTTAACGGTTTCTTTTTCCAGCCTCTCTCTTCTTTCAGCTTTCTGAGTTTCTTATTGCACTTTACAAAAGGTATCTGTGTAAATACTATTACGAAATCAAGCCAGAGCATCCATGCGAAAAGCATCCAGTTATAGCTTTCAGGCAGCAGGCATGGAATGACTGCGACACCGAGTATGATGCAGATTATCCCCGTTTCCTTCACGTATTTTTTGAGAAGAGCCAGAACCTCTTCGTCCTCTCTAGCCTCCTGGGGAAGCGTTACGCCTACGACAATATTCTTTTTGAACTTTGCCTCGTTTCTCTGGACGAAGAACAGAAAAGGAAGCAGCCATATTATGCTTACCCAAAGAATGATTTTGATCATTTCTCCACCTCCCTGTACAATCGCCTGCACATATCTATTATCTGTTCTTCTCCCATTCCGGATACCCTAAGTTCTGAAATGCACAGATTAAGACGCTTCACCGTGTCCTCGGAAATCTTTATTTCTTTGTTTCCCGCGGATACTACTGCGCCTCCCCTTCTTTCAGTCGAGATATATCCCTCCTGCTTCATCAGCTGGTAGGCTTTGCTTATGGTCATAACGTTGACGCCGCTTTCGTCTGAAAGAGATCTGACAGTCGGAAGATGGTCGCCGGGTTTCAGTATGCCCTTGGATATCGCTATGACCACCTGATTGCGCAGCTGCAGATACAGCGGCACGTCGCTTTGAAAATCAAATGATATAATCATGTCCCTCTCCTTTGTATTATACATACTAATACAATGTATACATTTTGTCAACAATATTTGCTTTCAAGGTCTGAAATTGCTTGTTGTTTGGCACTTTGCATACCCTTTTAAATATAGTATAATATCTTGAAATGAGGGAGTAGCTAACGTCCGTGACAGGATGCAGCAAGTTCAACAATCCCGGCCGAAAAAAAAGGCCTGGCTTGCTCCAAATTGCGAGACTCATGCACATATTTTTGCCGTGCATGATCCTCTAAACCAGATCCAGGCACGAAGACAGCCTGTTATTTTTATATTCAGGCAACTAACAATATATCGGAGGAAAAATCAATTGAATTTCTATTCAGAAGAAGCTCAACAAGTCCTTAAGGAAGTAAAATCATCATCCGTTAACGGACTGAATTCCCGTGAAGCTGAAAGAAGGCTGAAAGAAAACGGGAAAAACAAATTGAAAGAAGCGCACAAGGACAGTCTCTTTAAGAAGTTCCTGAAGACGCTTGCAGACCCGATGATCATCATGCTCATCGCTGCGGCAGCCATACAAGCCGTAGTTACGGTTCTTGAAACGGGCGGACATTTCACGCTCCGGGACTTTGCCGACGTGATAGTCATTCTGGCCGTAGTCATTATCAACACCTTTTTAAGCCTGCTTCAGGAAAATAAAGCGGAAGCGGCTATGGACGCCCTGATGGAGATGACGGCCGCGACGTCCAAGGTACTTCGTGACGGAAAGGTAGACGTTCTGAAAAGCGAAGATGTGGTAGTCGGCGACATACTCATTCTTGAAGCCGGAGACGCCGTTCCCGCTGACTGCAGAGTCCTTGAATCCTACAGTATGAAGGCGGAAGAATCTGCGCTGACCGGCGAGTCCCTTCCCGTAACCAAAATCGTCAACGCTCTCATGGGCAACAAAGACGGAAGCGTTCCCCTCGGCGACAGAAAGAACATGATCTACAGCGGATCCACCATAGTCTACGGAAGAGGCAAAGCCGTCGTAGTCGCTACCGGTATGGATACCGAGATGGGAAAGATAGCCGAAGCATTGAGCAAGGCGGAAAACGAACAGACCCCGCTTCAGAAGAAACTTGCGGAACTCTCTCTCTTCCTTACCAAACTGGTTCTCATAATCTGCGGCGTCGTTTTCGCAGTCGGAATTATCCGCGGAGTTTTCTTCAGCGGTCAGCCTTTCACCTGGGGAATGCTCGGCAATACGGCTATCAACACCTTCGTGGCGGCAATCGCTCTTGCGGTGGCAGCAATACCCGAAGGACTTCCTGCAGTAGTGACCATAGTTCTTTCTATCGGGGTAACTGCAATGTCGAAAAGACAGGCTCTCATAAGAAAGCTCACCGCAGTCGAAACTCTCGGCTGCACGCAGATAATATGCTCTGACAAAACCGGTACTCTCACCCAAAACAAGATGACCGTCGTAGAGCACTACGCAAACGACGAGAAACTTCTTGCTTACGCCATGGCTCTCTGCTCCGACGCCACTATCAGCGAAGGAGAAGAATTCTCCACAGGGGAACCGACGGAAGCAGCTCTCGTAAACTATGCGAACAAGATAGGGTTCCCACGCTACAAACTCGTGGAAGAACAGCCCAGAGTCGGTGAAGCGCCATTCGATTCACTTAGAAAGATGATGTCCACCGTCCACAGAAAAGGAAAGGATTTCGTACAGTATACAAAGGGAGCGCCTGACGTAGTAGTCAAACTCTGCACTTCATACCTCGATGAGAACGGAAAGATCGTTCCCATGACCGAAGGAATGAGAAAAGAAATACTCAACGTAGTAAAACAGTATTCGGACAGAGCTTTAAGAGTCCTTTCAGCAGCCTACAGGGAATATGACCACATGCCCCCTTCCTGTGAACCGGAGGCTCTTGAGCAGGAAATGACCTTCATAGGTCTTACGGGAATGATAGATCCCTGCCGTCCCGAGGTATACAAGGCTATAGAAGAATGCCGCAAGGCGGGTATAAAGCCCATAATGATCACCGGCGACAGCAAGGATACGGCTATAGCCATAGGCAAGGAACTCGGAATCATAGAAAGCGCTGAAGAAGCGATGGAAGGCGCCGAACTCGACAAGTACAGCGACGAAGAACTTATAGAGATCGTCAGAAGATACTCCGTTTACGCAAGAGTACAGCCTGAGCACAAATCCAGAATAGTAGACGCGTGGCAAGCCCAGGGGATGGTCACGGCAATGACCGGAGACGGAGTCAACGACGCACCTTCTATCAAATCTGCGGACATAGGCGTGGGAATGGGTATTACCGGTACCGACGTCACTAAAGGCGCGGCTGACATGGTCCTTGCCGACGACAACTTTGCAACCATCGTAAACGCCGTAGAGGAAGGAAGAAAGATCTACGACAACGTGCTGAAAGTACTCCAGTTCCAGCTGTCCACGAACATGTCTGAAGTTCTTATCATGTTCATTTCCTCTATACTTAACTTCAAGATCCTCACACCGGTCGGCCTGCTCTGGGTCAACATGGTAACCGACTCTCTGCCGGGACTGGCTCTCGGAACAGAAAAGGCGGAACCGGACGTGATGAGAAGAAAGCCCAGAAGCTCGTCGGACGGAATCTTCGCAGGAGGCGCCGGAATCGATATGGTATGGCAGGGAATATATATAGCTCTTGTTGAACTCGCAGCCTACTTTATCGGTTATCACTTTGAATTCGGTTCCTTCGCAGGAGTCTTCAGCGGAATCGAATGCATCAACGCGATGGCAATGGCATTCCTTACGGTCAACTTCAGCGAAATGTTCTGCGCCATAAACATGAGATCCAGAACCGGTTCGATATTCTCCAAGAATCTTATTCAGAATACCAACTGGTGGCTTGTCGGAGCTTCCGCAGTAACCGTTGTACTCACACTGATCGCCATATATATGCCGGGACTTCAGGAAGTGTTCGGAATACTTCCGGGAACCTTCCAGACGAAGGAACTGCTGGTTTCTCTCGGACTTTCCTTATCGGTATTCCCAGTATTCGAAATCGGAAAGGCGATCCACAGAGCCGCAAGGAACACCGAAAAAGCATGATAGTACAGAAGAAGGAGGAGAAAAAGATGAAGAAAGCTCTTGCAGTATTGCTGGTATTCGCCATGCTCTTCGCATGGGGCTGCCAAGGTGAAAACAAAAAAAACGATGATAAATACAAGGCAATTGAGCCGATCGACGGAGAACACATGATCTTTATCCCCGATCCTTCATCAGGCCTTGACGACTGCCTTACCCGTATCGACAAAAGTTCAAACTCCCTTGGAGACAACGCGAAGGTTGTCCTTGACGTCATTTATGAAGATTTGGAATCAAGAGGCATCACTTCATATGCGAAGGACGTATACGGAGTGGCTTACGAAGCCATGGACCCCCTGGATGAAGCAGACGTTTACAAAGTGTTCCTGAACGACGAAAGCATAGAGCCCGTATTCGTGGTGATACTTCGAGACATACGCGACTATACCGGTGAAGACTACTGCCTCATAGGCTCCTTCACGGAGGAAGCATTGGCAGACGGACTCCGCAGCGCGGTAATGCAGGTAGTAACAGACTACAGAGAACAATTGACAAAGGACCTGGGATTCTTAAGGGATGACGTTGAAGTGAGATTCCCCATCACGATAACAAGAGACCTGGCCTTCGCAAAGCCGAGCGCAGAGCAGATAACTCTGTACGAAAGGACCAAAGAAACTTTCGAGAAATATACCCTTGCCGAATGGAAGATGGATGGAAACAACAGGATAATCGTGAACGGAGCCCCCTACGACAAAATCATCGACTCTTCAGTCTTTTCAATGGAAACCCTCGGAAAGTATCTCAGCACCAGTTTCACCGAACGCGTCATAAAACAGATAGATAAGCATTACTCTTATCTTAAAAGCGGCAATAACCCGGTCTACATTGAGCAGGACGGTTATCTGTATGTGCAGGGCATCGGACTGGGCGCGCCCATGAGTTTCAAAAGCGTTGCGCCTAAGTATACTGCTCTTCAAGGAGATTCCAGACTGTTCATGATAATAGAATCGGAGTGGGCTGTATTCGATAGCGGTTACAATGAGATCGGTACAACTTATAAAGAAGATCTTATCGTCTTTGAAAAGACAGATGGAGACTGGAAGTGCGATCATTATACTGAAGTTCCTTTCGGAAACTTCGTAACAAGCTTTAAACTCTACAACGGATATGACGGTGAGTGATACGATTAGGCAAGATAAACAAACCCCGAGCAACTGCTCGGGGTATTATTTTTCTATTTCTCGAACATATAAATTGTAGTGCTTCTAAATACTTCTCCGGCCTTAAGGAGCGTGCTGGGGAACTCATCATGATTGGGAGAATCGGGGAAATGCTGGGTCTCCAGGCAGATCTCTGAAGGAGTATTGAACACCTGCATGCCGGGCTGATCCGTCATACAGGTCATAGTGATACCCGTTTTGAGACCCTTCAGTACGGCTACCTTTCTCAATCCGTTTCCGTTAAGAACAAAATTCAGGTCGAGGTTCTTCAGATACTGTCCGCCCTGTTTCAGATCGAAATCCGTTCCCTTCAAAGGCAGTATCCTTCCTGTAGGTATCAGTTCACCGTCGACTTCAGTATAGCTGTCGGCGTCGACCCAAAGAGTATGATCCCTTACCACTCCGCCTCCGTTGAGATTGAAATATGAATGGTTTGTAAAATTGACGACAGTGTCTTTGTCGCTGCTTGTTTCATATTTAATGACGAGTTCGTTCCCGTCGGTAAGCTCATAGCTGACCCGTATATGAAGAGTTCCGGGAAACCCCTGATCACCGTCGACGGATACAAGGGAAAAAACGACGGATTCAGCATCGCTTTCGTCGTTGGTGACTATTCCGAATGCATCGTACATCTCGGCTCTCCATTCACGCATCTGGAAACGGTCTTTTCCGCCGTGCAGCGTATTTCCGTTCTCGTTTACGCTGAGCTGATAAAGAGAGTCATCTATGCACAGCCTTCCTTTCGAGATCCTGTTGGCATATCTTCCGACGGTCACGCCCTTTTTTGCAAGAAGCGTTTTTCCGTACCAGAGTTCATTGACCGCCGCGCCCTTTTTGTTAAGCACAAGCTTCATTCCATTTTTGTTTTTCAGTGTGATCATAATTCTCCCGGTGCTGTCATTGCTGTTCTTTCAGATTTTCCAGCACTATTTTTGCCTTATCCGCATATTTTTTTGCTTTTTCAAGATCTCCGGATTTTTCGTAAAGATCCGAAAGTGCCGTCATTGCGTCGTAGTTGGAAGGGTTGAGTTCGAGAACCTTGAGGTAACCTTCTTTGGCTTCCTCCGCATGTCCGATACTGTCGTAGGCAGCCGCAAGATAGTAGTGAAGAGGCCACCATTTTTCGTACTTTCCAACGGCATAGGGTTCGAGTATGGCCAGAGCGTCGTATACCTTTCCTGCTATAAGAAGATTTTTACCCTCTTCTATCCTTACAGGATCCTTCAGTTCCTCAAGCCTGTCCCCTACTTCTTTTTTATCCTCTTCGGGCTGTCCTTCCGAATGCTGAATATAGTGTCTGAAAGCGATCTCCGCCTTTCTGTACGCACCTGCGTTCAGGTATGCATATCCGAGAAAATACCATGCAGGAGCGAAATCCGGATGGATATTCGTGGTCTGTGAAAAATAGGTATTGGCTTCAGTTTTAAGCGCTGCTATGAGTTCCGTATCGTCACTGCCCTCCAGAGACTGATACCATATTCGGCAGCCGTTGGCGTAGCAGTACATTGACTGAAGACCCTGTGGATCGAGCAGAAGAGCCGCTCTAAGATAGCAGATAGCTTTCCTCGGAGTATTTTTGCTCAGCAGATCCTCCGCCCGGCTGCAGAGCACCCCTGTCAGTTTTTCGTCAAATACCTTTTTAAGATAGCGGAGGTAGTATTCTTTGTACTTGAAGCTGCCGTCGGCGCCTATGACCAGCGACATGTTATCTGCAATTGTAACAGCGGACAGTCCGCCCGAGCCGAAGTCTTTGAGATTTTCCCTTCTGATCGGAATCGGAACGCCTGAAAGGAAGGAAAGATCGCTCTCCCCGAGGAATTCGTCGCTGATTTCCGTGAACAGAAAATCTTTTATTTCACTTGTAAGATACTTGGATAGATCAGTCATTTTACATTTTGTCCGGTGCTACCATTCCGAGAAGCCCAAGGCCGTTTGCTATGACCTGCTTTGCGGCATACGTGAGAGCGAGTTTTGCCTTTCTCTCATCTTCGTTATCGACGATTATGTGCTCGTCGTGATAGAACTTGTTGAAACTCTGAGCCACATCCGTTATGCAGCGTGTGACTGTGGACGGCTCGTTATCTTCTGCAGCCTTGGCAACCGCTTCCGGAAATACGTAAAGCTCCTTGACGAGTTCTGAGGCTGCTTCTCCTGAAATATATGAATAGTCGATGGAAGAAGGATCGAGACTCTCAGGATCGAATTCTCCGTTTCTCAGTACGCTGGCGGCTCTTGCGTGGGTATACTGAACATAGGGACCGGTCTCTCCGTCGAAGTTGAGGACCTTATCCCAGTCGAACACGTAGTCCTTTATCCTGCCGGCAGAAAGCTCCCTGAACACCACGGCGCCTATACCGACGATCTTTGAAGTCTCGTCAAGCTGATCCGTGTTGACGCCCTTTTCGAGTATTATCTCCTTGGTTTTTTCAACTGCTTTGTTCAGTACGTCCTCAAGGAACACGACTCTTCCGTGCCTTGTCGAAAGCGTTCCGTCAGCCAGGGATACCATACCGAAGTTAACGTGGATCATATCCTTTGCCCAAGGATATCCCATGAGTTCGATCACCTTGAAGAGCTGCTTGAAATGAAGATCCTGCTGGGAGGCGACTACGTATATGCTCTTGTCGAAGTCGTAAGTCTTCTTTCTGTACAGAGCTGCGGCTATATCACGTGTAAGATAAATGGAAGTTCCGTCGCTCTTCGTTATGATCGCGGGAGGCATATCATATTCTTCAAGATCTACGATCTGCGCGCCTCTTGATTCTTTAAGAAGTCCCTTTTCCTTGAGTTCCTCTATTACTGCAGGCATCTTATCGGAGTAGAAAGACTCTCCTGCATAGGAGTCGAAATGAATACCGAGCATGTCGTAGACTCTGTTGAATTCCTTAAGGCTTTCGTCCCTGATCCACTGCCACAGCTCCAACTCGTCTTTTTCACCGTGTTCGAGGGCGTAAAAAGCTTTTCTGGCCTCCTCTTCGAGTTCAGGAGCATTTTCCGCTTCCTCGTGGAATTTCACGTAGTATGAAAGAAGCGTTTTGATAGGATCGGCTTCAACGTCCTCTTTTTTACCCCAGTGTCTGAAAGCAACGATCATTTTACCGAACTGGGTGCCGTAATCGCCCAGATGGTTGAGCCTTAATACCTTGTATCCGAGGAATTCATAGATGTTCGCAAGTGCGTTACCTATGACCGTCGTTCTTATATGCCCTATATGGAAGGGTTTCGCAATATTCGGGGAACTGTACTCCACGAGCACAGTCTCACCTTTGCCCTGATCCATACTCCCGTATTTCTCTCCTTTGGAAACTATCGCTCCGATGGTTATTTCCGCCATATTGGTCTTTTTCATGAACATATTAACGTAAGCGTTCACCGGGCGGACCGTTTCGAACATCGGATCGTATTCTATCTCCTTCGCTATATCGGCAGCAATCATATTCGGAGCCTTGCGCAAAAGCTTTGCGAGCTTGAAACAGGGAAATGCGTAATCTCCCATAGAGGAATCGGAAGGGATCTCTATGAGTTTCCCGATTTCATCCGCTTCCAAGCCTTCGATTTTTTCAGCTAAAAGTTCTGCGATCTGCTCTTTAACGTTTAACATCTTTTTCTCCAATACTATTTCTTCAAATTTACTACCGTGACACCGTCTCCGCCTTCCTTGTATCCGCCGGAACGGAATGACGCAACGTGCTTATGGGTCTTGAACATTTTCTGGAGGCCGCTTTTAAGTATGCCGGCTCCTCTTCCGTGAATAACGGTGACAGTTTCCAGACCTGCAAGAAACGCGTCGTCAAGATACTTGTCCACGTTCATCATCGCGTCGTCAAGGTTCTGCCCTACGACGTTTATTGACATGGGAACGGACATTGCCTTCGCCGTTCTGAGCCTTGAATATTTGACTTTTTCTCTTTCTTTATCCGTAACGTTTTCCTGGACCAGAGTAACGTCGCTTAAATTCACTGTCAGTCTTATGGATCCTATCTGGACCTGGAAGTTGCCCTTTTCGTCAGGCAGCGAGAGGACTTCCCCTTTCTGTCCCACGGATAGCACGTTGACTCTTCTGCCTACGGATACGTCCTCGGCTTTCGGAACTTCGTCGTTGATCTTCTTTTCTACGCGGTCGGCGTATTTATCTCTTTTTCCCTTGAGAGACGATCTCGCGGATTCCACGGCCTTTTTTAGTTCGTCCGACACCTGGGCGTTTTTGATGGCCTCTCTCAGTTCCTCCACCTCGGCGCGGGCCTCTTCGATAAGATCTCTTGCCTCTTCCTTCGCTTCGCTTATGTACTTCTCTCTCTGACTTCTGAGCTTTGCCTCAAGAGCGTCAAAACGCTCTTTCTGGGCCTTCATTTCCTCGTTTAAAGCATTTGCCTCAGCCAGTTTTCTTTCCGCTTCCTTACGGTCGTTTTCGAGAGATGTGATGACGTCTTCAAACTGTATATCACCGGATTCCAGCAGAAGCTTCGCATGATCTATGATAGTCTTCTTAAGCCCGAGCTTCTGAGATATTTCAAAAGCGTTTGACTTTCCCGGTGTTCCTATGATCAGTCTGTAGGTCGGAGAAAGGGTCTCCACATCAAACTCCATAGACGCATTCTGAACACCCGGAGTGGATATGGCGTATTTTTTCAGTTCGGTATAGTGAGTCGTTGCGACCGTAACGGCGCCCTTATCGAAAAGGTGCGTGAGTATGGACATAGCCAGCGCCGCTCCTTCCGTAGGATCGGTACCGGCGCCAAGTTCATCTAACAGCACCAGATTTCCCCTGCTTGCTCCGTTCACTATCTTCACGATATTCGTCATATGTGAACTGAAAGTCGATAGGCTCTGTTCTATGCTCTGCTCGTCCCCTATGTCGGCGAAAATATTATAGAACACAGGTATTATCGTTCCGTCTGAGGCGGGAACGAAAAGGCCTGACTGCGCCATGAGACATAAAAGGCCCACGGTCTTCAGTGTTACGGTTTTTCCTCCGGTGTTGGGACCGGTAACGATAAGGGTCCTGTATCCCTTGCCTATTGAAATATTGATGGGAACGACCTTTTTGGAGTCTATAAGGGGGTGCCTTCCCTGCCTAATATTCACGTAGAAGTCTTCGCTTACCTCCGGCTTCATCCCGTTCATGTTGACGCCGAGCTTTGCTTTGGCAAAAGCGAAGTCAAGAGCGGTCATCACCTTCTGATTTCCTTTTATCTGAGCCTCGTCTTCGCCAACTCTTCCGGAAAGTTCTCTGAGTATGCGGACTATTTCCTCATGTTCTTTGAGTTCAAGTTCCCGCAGCTCGTTATTCATGTTCACTATGGCGGTAGGCTCAACGAAAAGGGTCTGACCGCTTGAACTCTGGTCGTGTACGATCCCTGAAAGCTTGGACTTGTGTTCAAGTTTTACAGGTACCACGTATCTTCCCTGTCTCTGGGTCACGATGGCATCCTGCAGAAAAGTTTTGTTGTCTGAAGAATTTACGATCTGGTTAAGTTTGACCCTTATGCTTTCGTTCTGTTTTATGATCGCTTTTCTGAGACGTCTCAGCTCGGGGCTTGCATCGTCAGCCATTTCATCTTCGGAAATGATACAGCGGTAAATCTCGTCCTCAAGCCCTTTGAGCACAGCTATGGCAGATACCAGTCCGTCTATGTAAGGAAGCTCGGGAAGATCCGAAGACAGGAAAGCCGCCGTACGCCTTGCTGTCTGCAAATTGTAGGCGACTTCAAGCAACTGTTTGTTGTTAAGGGTGCCGTCTTTTCCGGCAAGGTGGGCAAGGCCTGCCACGTCGTAGAAGTTACCAAGAGGCGGAGCACCCTTCTGCATCAGAACGGTGTACGCTTCTTCCGTCTGAAGCAGGGCTTCCCTTACTTCTTTTATGTCGTCATAAGGCAAAAGATGCTTTGCCTGTTCACGGGTCAGACTGCTGCTGCACTCCCGGCAAAGCATCTCTGTAATTTTTTCATATTCAAGAACACGAAGTGCTTTTGAATCCATCAGTTAAAAATCTCTTTTCTTGTAATTCTCAAGTTCGTTCATAAGACGGATGTTCTCCATCTGCAGATCGAAGAAGCTGCTTTCAATATCCTTGCAGCGGTTCTCGAGTTCCTCGATTCTCTGCGCAGCTTCAGGAGGCACGTTCTGGGAATCTGCCAGGCGCGCTTCCTGAGATGCTATTATACTCTTCAGGCTTTCTATGGTGCTCTCCTGTTCTGCCTTGTAGGAAGCAAAACTTGACTTTGCTTCTTCCCACAGCGCTTCGTAGTCGCCCGACTGCTTTTCGAGGGCGGTCTTTTCTGCGAAAAGCCTTTCCGCCTTCTCTTTTTCTGAGTAATACTCGTCGGAAATAAGCATGGCGGCAAGAACGGCGGTCTTTGAGAGAGACTGACTGTTTCCCCCTGAGAGCTCATTCATTTTTTCATCTACCTTGTCGGCAAGTTTCATTATGTACTCTCTCGGCATATCACCGGAAAGCGTATACTCCTGTCCGCATATAAGGACGGTTACCTTGTTGATTTCGCTCATGGCTTATCCCTTTCTTTAACTATATTTCACGCAGCGTAACGTTGTATCTGTTCTTAAGGTTCTCAAGCACCTTTGCGTTGATTTCGTTGACTTCGTTCTCAGTAAGAGTCCTGTCTGCCGCTCTGTAGGCAAGGCTGAAGGCAACGCTCTTGAATCCGGGAAGTATGGGTGCGCCTCTGTATACGTCGAAAAGCTTCGCGCTTTCGAGAAGAGGTCCTGCGGATGCTTTGATCTCTTTTTCGAGATCTCCTACCTTGATTTCTTCCCTGACGACCATAGCGAAGTCTCTCGTCATGGCCGGATACTTGGGCAGCGGCTTGAATATGAGTTCATGGTCGGCCATAGAACAGATATCCCTGAACTCGAGTTCCGCGGCGTAAACCTCACAGTCTATACCGTAGTTCTCGCAGACGTCGGGATGTACCTGACCTATAGTACCGATATATTTCTCTCCGGAATAAATATCCGCGCATCTGCCGGGATGATATGAAGGATCGCCCTTCTGGGTAACGAACTCATAATTCTTTATACCGAAGTTCCTGAGCAGTTCTTCCACTCTGCCCTTCATTACGTAGAAATTCTCTTTTTCACCGTAAGCGGCCATACAGAGAACGTCCTTTTCTTCCGGAAGCGCTCCGTCGTCCATCTTGTGGTTATCGAAGAAGGTGTTGCCGAGTTCGAAAACTTTTACGTTTTCGTTGGATCTAGAATAGTTGGTATAGAGTACGTCCATCACGTTGGGCAGAAGCATCGTTCTCATGACCGAAGTCTCGTCTCCAAGAGGATTCAGTATCTTTACCTGCTGGCGTCTGTACGAATCTTCGGGAACCAGAACCTTGTCGAGTGCCTTGGGGCTTACGAAACTGTACGTCTGTACCTCATCCAATCCCAGCGCTTTGAGAACATTCTTTGCAAGCAGTCTCTCACCCTGAAGCCCGAGGAACCTTGCAGTGTTGGAGCTCTTGGGAATGCTTACGGGCAGTTTGTCGTATCCGTACATTCTTGCGACTTCCTCAACGTAGTCCTCCTCTATGGACAGATCCTGACGCACAGTAGGAGCTGTACAGGTAATGACGTCGCCGTCCATTTCAGTCCCTATTTCAAGGGCGTTGAGATATTTGCACATCTGCTCACCGGAGATTTCCAGTCCCATGACCTTATTGAGTCTGGAAACCCTGATCTTGGTCACTACCGGTTTTTCCACGTTGGGATATACGTCGACGTCTCCGGAAAGAACCGTTCCTGCGCCGAGAAGCTCTACGAGATAGCAGAATCTGTCGCAGGCGTCCTTTGCGAGGTTGGGATCTATACCTTTCTCGAAACGTCCGGAAGATTCCGTACGGAGTTTAAGATCCTTCGACGTTCTTCTGATACTGTCTCCGAGGAAGTTTGCGGATTCCACGAGGACCATATTGGTGTCTTCTCTGATTTCGGAATTGAGACCTCCCATGACGCCGGCTATTGCGGAAGCTCCGGCTTCGTCTCTTATTGTGAGCATAGTGGAACTGAGGCTTCTTTCGGTTCCGTCGAGAGTAGTGAATTTCTCTCCTTCAGCCGCAGTGTCTACTATGATATGTCTTCCGGCTATCGTCCTTATATCGAACGCATGCATGGGCTGTCCGTATTCGAGCATCACATAGTTGGTGATGTCAACTATATTGTTGATCGGACGCTGTCCCGAGAGTATGAGTCTCCTCTGAAGCCACCAGGGGCTCTGCTGGATTTTGATGTCCTTTATTACTCTGCAGCAATAACGCTTGCAGAGGTCGGGTCTTTTGATGTCGACTTTGATATAGTCCTCACTGCGTTCGGGAGATACCTTAGTGCATTCGGTCTCTGGATAGCGGAGCTCTTCTCCGAAGGTAGCCGACGCTTCTCTTGCCATTCCCAGCATGGAAAGGCAGTCGGGTCTGTTCGGAGTGATCTCGAAATCTACTACGGCGTCTTTTAGCTGAAGAGCTTCGACGAGGTCCGAACCGGGCGTCCACTCTCCTTCGAGGATCCATATTCCGTCTTTGCTGGCCATGGGAGCTGCTTTGTCGGGGAAACCGAGTTCCGTGAAGCTGCAGAGCATTCCGTAGCTTTCCACGCCTCTGAGTTCTCCGCTGTGGATCGTTACTCCCTCTTCGGTCTTAGGCTGTCCGTGAAGAGGTCCGGGAATATGGCTTCCGTCGAGGCAAACGGGGACGTAGGCGCCTTCGAATATATTTGAGGCGCCGGTGACTATCTGAACGGGTTCTCCCCTGCCGACGTCGATTTTGCAGACTGAAAGCTTGTCCGCGTTGGGGTGCTTTTCGATGGAGACTATTTTTCCTATCACGACTCCCTCTATTCCTTCTCCCCAATACTCTATGACTTCAAGATTCGAGCCGCTGATGACCATGCGGTCCACGAACTCCTGAACGCCGGTATTTACGTTTGTATATTCTTTTAACCAGGATACGGGTACTAACATTTCAAAACCTCCTACTTGAACTGTTCTATGAAACGAACGTCGTTTTCATACAGATAACGAAGGTCATCTATTTCGTGCTTGAGCATGGCGACACGCTCAAGACCCATACCGAATGCAAATCCGGTATACTTTTCGGTATCGACGTTACCGACCTTCAGAACGTTTGGATGTACCATACCGCATCCGAGTATTTCTATCCATCCTGAACCTTTGCAGATACGGCAGCCTTTACCGCCGCACTTGAAACAGGTCACGTCCATTTCCGCCGACGGCTCGGTGAACGGGAAGTGATGTGGTCTGAACTTTGTCTTTGTGCTCGGTCCGAACATCTTCTTTGCGAATATGTCCAGAGTCCCCTTCAGATCAGCCATCGTTATACCCTCGTCTACAACAAGACCTTCAAGCTGGTGGAACATGGGCGAATGGGTTGCGTCGGGAGTATCGCAGCGGAATACCCTGCCCGGAGCGATGATCCTTATAGGAAGGGGCTCCTTGAGCAGAGTTCTGACCTGTATAGGTGAAGTCTGCGTTCTTAAAATAGTTTTATCGTCGATATAGAAAGTATCGGTCATATCCCTTGAAGGATGGTTCGGGCCTGCATTTAGAGCGTCGAAGTTATAGTAGACCGTTTCGACCTCAGGTCCTTCCGCAACCGAAAATCCCATATTCATGAATATTTCCGTGATCTCGTCTATCGTTTTGGATACGAGATGGCTCGCCCCGAGCTTGGCTTCGACAGCCGGTTCCGTCACGTCTATTGCTTCCGCTTCAAGTTTTGCTTTTTTCGCAGCGGATTTCAGAGCTTCCTTGCGCGCGTTTATCATGGATTCGATCTGCGCCTTAGTATCGTTGGCGGCCTGTCCCATGATTTTTCTTTCTTCAGGAGCCAGGTCCTTCATGGATCTCAGGATCTCCGTAATAGCGCCTTTCTTTCCCAGGAATCTGATCCTGAGAGCCTCGGCTTCATCCATCGTACGAAGCTCTTCAAGGTTTTTCTTGGCTTCTTCAAGTAACTGTTTGAGTTCTTCTTTCATTCTGATCTTTGCCTCATTGATTCATACATTATAACGGTTCCGGCCATAGCCGCATTGAGACTTTCCGTTTTTCCCGCCATGGGTATATACAGTCTTTCCGATGCGGATAAGAGCTCTTCGCTTATGCCGTTGCCCTCATTTCCGATTATTACTGCCGCGTCTTTTTTCAGGTCTGCGTTCCTTGCCGCAGTATCGCCCGTCATACAGGCTCCGTATGTTTTCTTTCCGGCTTTTTTAAGTAATTCCGGTATTTCCGGACTGCCGCACTGAAGAAGCGGCATCCTCAGCAGACTTCCGGCTGAAGCCCTGACGACTTTTGGCTGATAGGGATCTGCGCAGCCTTTTACAAGGATCACTCCTCCGAAACCGAAGGCTTCTGCGTTCCTTATTAGCGTGCCCATGTTCCCGGGATCTTGTATCCTGTCAAGAACAAGCACGTTGGCGCTGCCTACCGCCCTGAAAAAATCATCTGTTCCGATTTCCTTTTTCTCAACTACGGCAACTATGCCCTGTGAGTTCTTTTCCGGAACGATTTTAAAAAACGCGTCTTCCGATAATTCATATACGGCCGTAAGCCCTTCAGCTAAGCGCGCGATTTCCCACGCTTCTTCGCCGGCTCCGGCCTTAAGAAATATGAACCGGATTCTTCCGCCGTATTGTATAAGTTCCCGGACAAGATTGGGTCCTTCGACAAGAAAGAGCCCAAGAGCATCGCGGTACTTCTTTTCCTGAAGCGACGCAGCCTCCTTGACCGTTGAGTTGTCTCTTGAACTTATCGTTTTCATAAAATCTGAAAAAAGGCCGGTGATTTCACCGGCCCCGGTTTTTCCTTCCTGTATTTATTGCTTTGTGAACCTGTTCAGAAACGACGGGATCGGGAACTGAGTATCGTCTTTCTGTTCCTCTGCCGTTCTTTCTCCGAACGCTCTGTTGAACAGTTCTTCGAAATCGTCTACTTTCCTCTCAGGTTCCGCTGGAGATTCTTCCTTCTTCGGTTCTTCTTTCTGACTTCCGGAAACAATATTTCTCATTTCCTCATCAAGGGAAAGTTCAGTATGCATCGAAGGTCTGAAAGTCCTGTCGATCGGTTCAGTCTGCGACTGTACGTAGTTGAATATGTCTTCCTGTTCCTTTGTGACTTCCTTCTTTACGGGTTCCGGCGTTCTGCTTTTGCCTATGCTGTCCTCAAAGCCTGTGGCGATAACTGTGACCTTGATCTCGCCTTCCATATCCTCTCTGACAGAGGTACCGAATATGATAACGGCTTCCTCGTCCACCTGCTGATGGATGAGTTCCGAGGCCTCGTTGACTTCGAGCATACCAAGGTCGTATCCGCCTTCGATATTGAGAAGGACGCCCTTAGCGCCGCGGATGCTGGTCTCAAGAAGCGGACTTTCGATGGCGTTCTTGATAGCGTCTGAAACTCTGTTTTCGCCCTTGCCGCGGCCGACGCCCATATGAGCCATACCGCGGTCGCTCATAATGGTCTTCACGTCCGCAAAGTCCAGGTTGATAAGTCCGGCATCGGAAATGAGAGTCGCGATACCCTCAACGCCGTCTTTAAGCACTTCGTCGGCCATTTTGAAGGCCTCCATTATGCTGGTGTTTTTGTCTGATATTTCAAGAAGTTTATCGTTCGGAACGACTACGAGGGAATCCACGTAGTTCTTGAGAAATTTTACGCCGAGATCCGCATGTTCTCTTCTCTTCTTTCCTTCGAAGCTGAAGGGTCTTGTCACGACGCCTATAGTAAGAGCTCCTGAAGTTTTGGCAGCCTTTGCGATAATGGGAGCCGCTCCGGTCCCCGTTCCGCCGCCCATACCTGCCGTAATAAAGATGAGGTCCGCTCCGGCGACGAAGTCTTCGATGGCTTCGAGACTTTCCTCGGCGGATTTCTGGCCGATTTCGGGATTACCACCCGCTCCCAGTCCTCTTGTGAGCTTTTCGCCTATCTGTATCTTATTGTCAGCTCTGGATTTATTTAGAGCCTGTTTATCCGTATTGACGGCAACGTAGCTGACTCCGCTCAGGTTCGCATCAATCATGCGGTTGACAGCGTTGCAGCCGGCGCCTCCTATGCCTATTACTTTGATGTTCGCAGATGTTTCTGCCGGTGCTTCGTATTCTAAAAACGGCATTTTTGCCCTCCTTGAAAAATGAACTGTAAATTCAAACCTTATTATACAATATATTGTGTATATTTACACCTGAAAAAACAAAAAAATTCTATTTATGGTGCATAGGAAAGATAGCCGCCCGAGCCTACGTAAATGGTTCCGTGGGTGATATTTTCACCGTACTGCTGAGCGACGAGGACCTTGATCTCGGACATGGAAGCAATGATATTATCCAGAGTTCCGTCACAATAATACTGATCGTAGTAGATATATGCCTTGGCGGACGAGACCGACAGTTCAAGACGTTCGAAATAGAAATCTATGACCTCTGCTTCACGAAGAAGCGAAAGACTTTTCGTCAGAAGATATGCCTGTTCCGTTTCCAGAGGTTTACCTTCCGATACGCTGATGACTTTAAGTCCGGATATGAGCGGAAGATAGGCATCGCTGTCAGAAATACGCAGAACCAGTCCTTCGTTGTCCAGGATAATATTCTTATCTCCGTAGGATACCGCCGCGAATTCTTCTCTCTCGTCGAGTTCTATTACAACGGTGCCCGGAAGTTTCCTGGAGATTTTTGCGGTTTTTACGTAGGGGGAACTTAAAAGGTTATATCTCGCAGTGCGGAAATCGGTCTCAAACAAAAGATTTTTTCCCGTTCTGATACCGCAAAGATCCTCAACCATGCTGTCGGTGAAATGAGAATTGCCGCTGATTTCAAAACCCGTGACGTAGAACAGCGAACTGTTCAGCACAAAATACGCCCCCGCTATGACGGCGATGAAAAGAATCAGCCTGAGCAGGTAATTCTTCTTTCTTCTTTTCTTCTTTTTTTTGGTTCTTACCTCTTCAGCCATTTATATTCCCAGATTGTTGTATATTATCTCGGCAGCGTCGGTCTTGCCCATCGCCTTGGCCGCATCGGACATAAAGCTTACGATCTCAGGATGATCGAGTATCTTCAGCACTTCGTCGGAAAGATCTACGCTTTCCTCGAGAAGATGTTTCTCTTCGAGAAGAACCGCAGCCCCCCTGTCCGCAAGAGCCTTGGCGTTGTAATACTGGTGATTTGCGGTAACGTTGGGTGAAGGAATAAGTATGCTCGGTCTGCCGCACGCCGCGATCTCCGATACGGCTATGGCTCCGGATCTGCTGATCACAAGGTCCGATGCGCACATGAGCTGAGGCATGTTGTACGCATAGGCCATAAGGGTTACGAAATCCGGAAGTATCCCGTCTCTGTTTCCATCTATTATCTGCCTGATTTCGTCGTAGTATCTGTTACCTGTGACGAATATCACCTTTATGCTTCCGTCTCCCCGCTCTTTTTCAAGCCTCTGGATGAGCTGTATGCTCTCTTCGTTGATCACCTGAGCGCCGAGACTTCCGCCGAAAATAAGAACTAGGCGTTCCTTATCCGTAAGTCCGAGCTCTTCCCTGCATTTTTCTCTGTCAAGCACAGAGAATTCAGCTCTTACCGGGTTTCCGGTCAGCACAGCTCTGTCGGGATGAGCAAAATATTTCTGAGTACCCTCGAAACTGATGAAAACCTTAGTGGCGAAATTGGATATGAGCTTATTGGCAACTCCGGGCATGGCGTTCTGCTCGTGAATAAAGCAAGGGATATGATGCTTCTTCGCCTGAAGCAGTACTGGCCCGGTAACGTACCCGCCGGTGCCTATGGCAATGTCCGGTTTGAACTCTTCGAGTATTTCGATCATCTCCTTGCTGCCGCTCAGAGTATCGTGTATGGTTTTGAAATTTTTCAGAAGATGTTTTCTGTCAAATCCCTTTGCGTCTATGCTTTTTATATCGTAACCGGACGCGGGAACGAGCTGGTTCTCCATTCCCGATTTCGTGCCGACGAAAAGTATTTTGGCATCCGGATTTTTCTCTCTGATCTTGTCTGCAATGGCGATCCCGGGATAAATATGTCCTCCGGTACCACCGCAAGAAATAAGTACATTCATTTTATTGTTCCTTCTTCAGCGGTTTCCGCTTCTATGATTCTTGATTGTCTGGATATATTATACACTATACCGAGTTCCGCCATATACAGTATAAGCGCATTTCCTCCAGCTGAAACCAGAGGAAGAACCACTCCCGTAGGCGGCGCTGTGGCTGTCACTACCGCAACGTTCAGTATCACCTGAAGACCCAGGTGAAGGGCGACTCCTCCGGCCAGCAGCATTCCGAACCTGTCTTTCGCTCTGATCGCAACGCTGAACAAAGTATATACGAGAGCAAGATAAGCTATCATCAGTACGAGTATGCCTGCGAAGCCCAGCTCCTCTCCTATTATTGCAAGTATGAAGTCGCTCTGGGCTTCGGGAAGATAAAAGGCTTTCTGTATGGAATTTCCAAGTCCGACGCCGAACATACCGCCCGACCCCATGGCCAGAAGCCCCTGGCACACCTGATATCCGGCTCCGAGAGCGTCGTCAAAGGGATGCGTGAACGAGGTGATACGCTCCATCATGTAGCCCCCTTTATACAAAAGCAGAAAAGTTATCCCGACAGCTGCAATAACTCCCAGGGCCACCATATATATCAGAGGCAGTCCCGCGAGAAACATCATGCCGAATATTAACATAACCACTATGATCGCTGTGGACAGATTCGGCTGTTTATATATAAGCCAGAAAGCCGCTACCGCTATGACCACCGTAAAACACACCCATCTGAATTTAACTGCATACTCTTTGCCCTTTGCATAAAACCATGCGAAGAACAAGATGGCGCAGGTTTTTATGATTTCCCCGGGCATAAGAGTGAAACCGCTTTTTCCTATCCCTATCCATCTGGTTGCGTTGTTTATAGTCACGCCCAGAGGCGTATAAATAAGCCCCAGCAGGACGAATCCTGCAATAAGCGCAGGTATTGCAAAAATCCTGTACAGGTCGTATCTGATCACAACGGCGCAGATAATGAAAACAGCCCATCCTCCGACAAACCAGATGACGGCCGTTTTCAGATAGTGATACGGATCGCCGAATTTGCTCAGCGAAACGTAATACCCAGCGGAGAACTCCATGATAATTCCGAAAAGAGAAATCGCCAGAGTAAGGAAAAGTATCCAGATATCACCCTCATGTATTCCGTTTTTGAACCTGTACGTCTTCAATTGTCTAAAGTTCTTTCACCAGGCGTTTGAATTCTCTGCCCCGCTGTTCGTAATTATCGAACATGCCCCAGCTGGCGCATGCGGGTGAGAGAAGCACCGTAAATCCTTTTTCCGCAAGTTTGGCCGCGCTGCTTACGCAGACTTCCAGCGAATTGCATTTTATGATTCTGTCGTCAGGAAAACCTTCGGCCAGAGCGGTCTTTGCAATCTGGTCAGCAGTGGCTCCGAGAAGAAGAATATATTCCACCTTACCCTTCATCGCCTTGATATAGTCCGTGAAGTCAAGATGTTTGTCATAACCGCCGGCTATGATGATAACAGGAGCCGGCATGGCTTCGAGAGCCTTGATCGAAGCGTCGGGATTCGTTCCCTTGGAATCGTTGATATATCTCACGCCTTTGAACTCTCTTACGAATTCGAGCCTGTGTTCGACTCCCTTGAAAGCTCTCAGACTCTTGCCTACGCTTTTGGGTTTGACGTCGGCGAATACGGCTATGGCTGCAGCCGCAAGGGCGTTTTCCAGGTTGTGACGGCCGGGAATCTGAAGAGCGTCAGCCGGGCAGATTTGATACTCTTTTCCGGCCTTCTTGACGCATATCATTCCTTCGGAGACGTATGCCGAGTTATACAGCATCGAAAGAGCCTCGCTGCTTCTTCCTGCGGAAAACGGAACCTTCAGTACATGATCCACGGAATCCGCAAGTTTTTTGGTTTCCGGATCGTCTTCGTTGTAGATGAAGAAATCTCCGAGCGTCTGATTCTCTATTATCCTTGCTTTTGCGGCTATGTATCCTTCAAAAGTCTTATGCCTGTCGAGATGATCGGGCGTAAGATTCAGTATAGCGCTTATATGCGGATGAAAATCGCGTATCGTTTCAAGCTGGAAAGAAGATATTTCCGTGACCATGGCTGTTTTGTCCGTCGCCTGTTCGCAGACGTCCGAAACTGCCGCCCCTATATTTCCAACAACCATCGTATCCACGCCGGCATCTTTCAGGATCTCGCCGACAAGACTGGTAGTGGTGGTCTTTCCGTTTGTTCCGGTGATACCGATAAAGTTTCCCCTGCAGTGTCTGTAAGCAAGTTCGAGCTCTCCTATGATCTCGCTCCCCTGATTTTTTAAACGCACGACAAGAGGATTGTCCATGGGGACAGCGGGACTGACTACGACCTCGTCGAAGAAGCCTTCCGGGTCCTTACCGAAATAACATTTTACGTCAAGATCCTCAAGTATAGCTTTCGTTTCTTTGTTTATCTGTTCTGCGGTCTTGGCGTCATAGGCGCATACTTCCGCTTTTCCCTTTAAAAGCCTTATGCTTCCCAGACCCGAAATACCAAGACCGATAACCAATACTCTTTTCATAATCAATTAAAATCCTATCGAAAAAATATATATACAGAGCGCTCCCATCGCAAGCGTCACCAGCGAGAACACTGTATCGACCTTCTCTTCGCTCCATCCTCCCAGTTCGAAATGATGGTGAAGAGGCGACATGCGGAAAAACCTTCTTCCGTTCTGCGTTTTGAAAACGTAAACCTGGATGATCACGCTGAGAACTTCCAGCACGTATATGAGCCCTATTATCGGAAGAGCGAAGTCAAAACCGTTGGTCATGGCCATTGCGGAAAGAGCAGCTCCCATAGCGAGAGAACCGGTATCCCCCATGAAGACCTTTGCGGGATGATGGTTAAAAATCAGAAAACCTATGCAGCATCCGCACAGAGTAAACGCAAGTGCCGCGCCTGCGGGATCTCCGGAATAGCCCATTGTTATACCCGTTTCGTGATTCGTATGCTTTGATCCAAGCAAAAGCAGGAGCCCGAGGCAGGCGGATGCGTTCATGGTAACGCTGCTTGAAAGCCCGTCGAGTCCGTCCGTAAGGTTAACAGCGTTAGTCATTGCGACGAATACGAATACGGTGAACGGAATGATGAAATAACCGAAATCCACCATTTTTCCCCAGAAGGGAATGAATACGCTCGTGTGACCGGTGAAAAATCTGTAGAAAGCCAGCACCATTCCTATTGCGACCTGAAGAAGGGCCTTATGTTTTGAAGACAGACCTTCGTTCTGGTGGTGTCTGATTTTCAGAAAATCATCGTAAAAGCCTATAGCTGAATAAGCGATGGTGCAGAAAAGAATTACGAGCACCGTCGGCGCAAGCTGAGACTGCCAAATGATAACTGCGACTCCGAAAAGCGTAAAGGTTATGAGCATGGAAACGCCGCCCATGCTCGGAGTTCCGGCCTTGGAAAGATGAGCCTGAGGGCCTTCTTCGCGTATATTCTGGCCTGCTTTAAGTTTTTTGAGTATGGGTATTTCCACGTATGTAAGCACAGCGCACAGTACTGCTGCCGCTGCTGTGATAATTCCCGCTTTGATCAATGAATCCATTAAAGATCCGCCTTTCTGATTTCTTCGGCGACAACGCTTACGCCCGTTCCGTTAGATCCCTTTACGAGTATCACGTCGCCGTCCTGTAATAACTGCAGCACCATATCCACTGCACTTTTATTGGTTCCCAGTTCTATGACCGTGGTTTTTGCATTTTTTATACTGCTGACTCCCTGGGAATACAGGCTGCTATTCTCCCCTACGGCTATGAGCATGTCTATTCCGTTCCGGGCTACTGCGCAGCCCACCTCGAAATGACCCTCTTCTTCTGCATCTCCGAGTTCGTACATATCGGAAAGAACGGCTATCTTTCTTTTTCCTTCGGAAGCCGCGAGAGCCGACAGCCCGGCCTTCATGGAATCGGGGCTTGCGTTATAGCTGTCGTCGAGAAGGACTATACCGCCTATCTTTTCGGCTTTGAGCCTTCTGTCCGTGCTTGTCACGTTCAGAAGAGCCCTAGCCGCCTCAGAAGGACTTACTCCGAAATGCTCGCCAGCCTTGATAGCAAGGCAAGCGTCTATTGCGTTCTGTTCTCCTATGATAGGAAGACTGTAGTTGTTCCCTTCGAATTCGAACTCGATACCTTCGAGTCCCCTGTTGATCACCTTCTCCGGAACCTTGACTATTGTAACAGAAAAATCCGATTTGTTAAGTGCTCTGCTGCGTATTTCATCTTCAGTCCTTAGGTAATCGGAATCTCCGTTGACGATAAGCGCACTGCTGTCAGTAAACTCACTCGTTATTTCCAGCTTCGCGTCGGCTATGGCGTCCCTGCTTCCCAGTCTTTCCATATGGGAGACCCCCACGTTGGTAATGATCGCAAGTTCCGGTTTTATGAAAGACACGTCTTCGGCTATTTGCCCTTTTCCGTCCATACCCATCTCGAAAACGATCGCCTCCGTGCTTTCGTCCGCGAGAAAAGCCGTCATGGAAAGTCCCAGATTCGTATTGAGATTCTTCTGCGTACATATGGTATTGTATTTTGCGCCCATCACAGCCGCAGTCAGCATCTTTGTAGTGGTTTTTCCGACGCTTCCCGTCACCGCAAGTTTTCTGACGTCGAACTGAGCCAGATACGTTTCGGCCATAAGTTCGAAAGCCCTTACTGTATCGGGCACAAGAATGACGGCGGCGTCTTGATGAGCGTCGACCATTGCTTCCGCCGCAGTTTCATCGGACATCAGGAAGGCTCTGCATCCGTTTCCGTATGCGGATTCGGCGAATCTGTGTCCGTCGTTAAATTCGCCTTTCACGCAGACGAACAGATCTCCCTCGGAAGCTTCTCTTGAATCTATCTTCACGTCTGAAATTACTAGATCTTTATTTCCGGACAGCCTGCCTTTACAGGCGTCGCATAAAAACTCTATAGATGTTTTACGCATTTATATCTCCTTTAACGGTAGTACAAAGTAACTGTGGATCCCTTCTGGACCTCCGTTCCCGATCTTGGGAACTGGTCGCTTACCACAGTTTCGTGATAAGCGCTCCCGGGATCTGCGGAAATGACGCATTCGAGATCATGCCCGGCAAGTATACCTGAAGCGTCTTCAAGCGTCTGTCCCGTAAGATCCGGCACCGTTGTCTTGGTTTTCTTCATTTCTTCCAGTTCCGCCTGACTGTAAGACGGCTGTATATTGAGCTGGAGCAGAACCTCCTGCATTATTTCTTTCTCGCATGCCGCAGCGGTAGTCGTGGAACTCTGTACGTTCGGACAGTCGAAGACGACAAGAACGACGACTTTGGGATCGTCTGCAGGAGCAATTCCCACGAATGACGTGTATACGTCAGTTTCGGAATAGACTCCGTTTTCCGCCTTATACGCGGTACCGGTCTTTCCGGCCACCCTGTAACCAGGAATTACTGCAGTGCCCGCTCCACCGTTGTACACGACCTGTTCAAGCATATACATCATGTTGTCTGCAGTCTCCGCAGACACCGTGACTGCCCTGACGACCGGTTCTACGTCCTGAACGACCTTCCCGTCCATATCCATAACGCGCTTTACGAAATGAGGCTGCATAAGTTTGCCGTCGTTGGCGAGAGAACTTATTGCCGTTATGAGACTGATAGGAGTCACCGCTATGCCCTGTCCGAAGGCCATTGTAGCCAGTTCTACAGGGCCGGTTTCTTTTTCCGGATAGATTATGTTAGTTCCCTCTCCGGGATAATCCACACCTGTTTTTTCAGTTATGCAGAAGGTCCTCAGACCGTTGTAATAATTTGCTCTTCCGAGTCTTTGGGCGAGCTCTATCATCACAGAGTTGCAGGAATTGACAAGAGCGTCGCTCAATGATTCCCATCCGTGATTCCACGGCCAGTTCCAGCAGTGTATGGTCCAGTCCTCCACGTCTTTGTAACCGGCACAATAAAACCACTCGTTCATATTGGTCACTCCGTAATCCAGAGCGAGGGCTACGGTTATGGGTTTGAAGGTGGATCCGGGCTCATAAACGTCACATATGCTGAAGTTTCTCCACATTTTATACCAGTAATCCACCTGTTCGGATTCTGTCAGAGTCTCGTAATACTCTTCGTCGCCGCTCAAGGGCTTCCTTGGGTCGTTCAGATCGAACCTGTCGTTCTGAGCCATGCCGAGTATCTCGCCGGTTTTGGGATCCATAACTATCCCTATAACTCTTTCAGCGTCGTAGAGATCGCGGTACTTCGTTATCTTCTCTTCTACGATGCGCTGTATATTGCGCACGATTGTCGTTTCTATGGTATATCCGTCTTCCGGATCATAGTATTTGCTCTTACCGAAGATCAGCGTATCGTCGTTGTTGTCGGTGCTGGTTATAAACCTGCCGTTGGTTCCCGACAGGAGCGAATCATAGTATTTTTCAAGCCCCGTAAGGCCCACATTGTCGTCCGTCGTTATACCTATGAGGTGGGACGCAAAGGAACCCATGGGATAATACCTTTTTGAATCTTCGATTATATCGACTCCGTTAAGATTGCACTCTCTCAGTTTGTCAGCCTTTTCGGAGCTGACGTTTTTGGCCAGTTTGCATATGGCCTTGTCCGAAGTCACTATTTCATAAACGTCATAGGAATCGAGTTCCAGAACGTCGGCTATGGAGTATGCGACGTCGTATGCGTTCTTTATCTTTTCCTCTTCTGTCTTGCCGTTGTTTTTTATAGCGACAGGTCTGACCCATACGGTGTTCGTCGTAGCCGAAACCGCCAGCGCATTGCCCTCAGAATCCAGTATGCTTCCTCTGAAGGCAGGAATAACGCTGTCGACAGTCTGCTGTTTTGCAGCCTTCTGAGCATATTCGTCACCCTTTATAATGGAATGCCACGCAACTCTTAAAGTAAGAGCTGCGAAAAGAGCTGCGAAAATGCAGAAAGCTATAAGCACTCGTCTTCTGTTTTGTCTTCCCGGACTATTCTTAATCATAAATTATATTATAACGCAAAAAACGGCGCCCGTCTTGAGCGCCGTCGATTTTTAACTAATTATATGCGTTTTGTTTCAGCGCCGTTGCGAAGTCCCTGAACTGAGTGTTTGCACTCCTTATGGTCACTATCCTGTCAAAACTGGGATATACAAGACCCATCTCCATCGCTCTGCTTTCCAGCGTATCTATGCTGGTTGCCGACTTTATGCTGACCTCAAGGTTCGCGGCCTTGTAGGTGGTAGTCTGTATTTCGCTGTTGATTTTGTTGATCTCATACTGGAGTTTTGAGGAATAGGCATTCAAACCAACGTAGGCGATGCATATCGCCGCCGTGATTATCATTATCCCTATTATCTTGAATCTGTTTCTGAACATATTCCTCATATCTTTTCTATAACTCTCAGTTTTGCGCTTCTTGATCTTGGATTGATAAGCAGTTCTTCGGCTGTGGCTTCAACCGGTTTCCTCGTCACCTTCCGAACGTCCGGCTTTTTGCCGCATACGCAGGGCAGATTCGGAGGACAGGTACAAGGGTTGAGATGTTTCTGGAAGCACTCCTTGACTATTCTGTCCTCAAGAGAGTGAAAACTAATCACCGCCAGTCTCCCTTCGGGAGCGAGCGCTTCTATAAAATCATCCAGACTCTTTTTCAGGTGTTCGAGTTCCTGATTAACTTCTATCCTTATAGCCTGAAACGTCCTTTTGGCAGGATGCGGGCCTTCCCTTCTTGCCGAGGCCGGGATCGCCGCCTTTATGACGTCTACCAGTTCAAAAGTGCTTTCTATCTCCTTTTCTTCGCGGGCGTCGCAGATAAATGCCGCTATTCTTGCCGCCCACTTTTCTTCTCCGTACTCTTTGATGATCCTGCGAAGTTCCTCTTCGCTGTATCCGTTGACCACGTCCTTGGCGGTAAACCCTTCATCCCTATCCATTCTCATGTCCAGAGGAGAATCGTACTGATAAGAAAAGCCCCTGCTCGAGTTGTCGAGTTGAAAGGAGGAAACACCTAAATCGAGCAGGGCTCCATCGATATTCTTTATTCCCAGCTCGCTTAAGACGAGCTTTATTTCCGAATAATTGCTGTGTACGAATTTTTTACGGCATACACAGTCTTTAAGTCTCTCTTCGGCTGCAGCGAGAGCGTCAGTGTCCCTGTCTATACCGATCAGCATTCCGTTTTCAGACAGCTTTGAGCATATCCCCAGGGAATGACCACCGCCGCCTATGGTTCCGTCGACGTATATACCGTCGCTCTGTATATTCAATCCGTCGAGAACCGATTCGTACAGAACCGGAACGTGTTTGAATTCCATAGTCCTATACTCTGTACTCTTCGGAGAATTTCTCCAGATCCTCAGCAGTAAGTTTTCCGCCGTTCTCACTGTTGTCGTAAACGTCTTTGGCCCAGATCTCTATCCTGTCGATCATTCCTATGGTCACGAGTTCCTTCTCTATATGGGCGAACTCTCTGAGATCCGAGGGGAAAAGTATCCTTCCCTGCTTGTCGACTTCGACGTCTCTTGCGTTGGCGTAGGTGTAGCGGAGAAATGCTCTTACCCTGGCGTCTGATCTCGGCAGCTCTGCCAACTGTTTCTGCTGCTCCTGCCAGGTCGACATGGGGTAAAGAACGAGGCATTCGTCAAGGCCGCGCGTGAGCACGCACTGAAGACCCAGTTCGTCTCTGAACTTGGCCGGTACGATCACACGGTTCTTCGCATCTATTTGGTTTTGGTAGATGCCCATCAACATCGGCGCTTCACTCCACTTTTACTGCTGATTCAGGGGGCACTTATCCCCTGACTTTATTTCTGCTCCATTTTACTCCACATATATACGCAAATCAAGTAATTATTCATATTTTTTTGGGATTTTACTCCACTTTTTTGCAACTTTTCTCCATCGCTGAAGAGCTGCGGAATTATTGATAAAAAAAGAGTCAGATGATATACTTACGAAAAGACTAAATTTGTAAGGAGCAGTTTTATGGGTAACACTTTTTACTTCCAGTGGGAAGTCGGCTTGATGCAGTTTCTACAGGCTTTCATGAGCGATATCCAGGTCAAGATAGCATCCATAGTTTCCATGTTCGGAGAAGAACTCTTCCTGGTGCTGGTGCTCGGATTCGTATACTGGATCTACGATAAAAGGATAGGTATAAAGATTGGAATGAATATGATGCTCGTCAACATCACCTATCCGATCGTAAAGAACATAGCGCTGAGACGCCGTCCCTATATGGACCATCCGGGTATAGAATGTCTGAAACTCATAGACAAGGATGCGGATCCCATGGATATATACGCGCAGGGATATTCATTCCCCAGCGGGCATTCCGCAAATTCGGCGGTGGCAATGGCTTCTTTGGCGTACTTTTTCAGACATTGGATCTTCAAGGTCCTGGCAGTGCTCATCCCGCTTCTTGTCGGAATATCAAGATTCTGCCTCGGCGTTCACTATCCTACGGACGTGCTCTGCGGCTGGGCAGTCGGATACGGCGCGGTATTTCTCATGCCTTTCCTTGAAAAGAAGTTTAAAAATCCGCGTACCCTGTATTTCATAATATTCTTCGTGGCATGCGCAGGGGTCTTCTTCTGCAGAACCAACGACTATTATTCCGGAATGGGCATGCTGCTCGGGCTGATACTCGGAAATATGTTCGAAGAGAAATACGTCAATTTCGACAAGCCGGCAAACGCCTTTGCCGCAGTGCTCCGACTGGTGTTCGGCATAGCGATTTTCTTCGGACTCAACACACTTCTGAAAATGCCATTCTCACCCGAACTTCTGAATTCAGCCACCATGGCGCAGTTCGCTCTGAGATTCGTAAGATACACTATCATCATATTCATAGAAGTCGGCGTTTATCCGTTGGCCTTCGGGAGAATATTCAAAAAGAAATAAAGTAGATGTATTAAAAGCAAAAGGAGAGCCGGCTTCAGCTGAGCCGGCTCTCCTCTTATGTTTTCCAAAACTTAAAAATCTTTCGTTATAAGATTCATCAAATGTCCCTGCAGATACCATATGGTCTCATAGTGCATGAAATCCTTCATGTTCATATCGACCATGATCACAAGCTGGGGAGGAAACTCTTCGTCGGATGACCAGAATGAAAGTACCGCGCAGAGATCCTTCCATAGAGGTATTTTGTAACTGACGTCTCCTCTTCCGTAAGGAACACCGCCGAGAGTTTCGCAGCCCTTTGAAAGCTTTTCTTCCTTTCCGTCGAATTCAGAGGCCATGCTGTCGACCATTCCCTTTCCGGCGTAATACGAACCGGTAACGGTATCAGCAAGATTTTTTACCTGCGTATATTCTCCCGCCGCGACTGCTCCGGGTTTAGAATATGCGATTAAATCGTAAAGTGTCATAGCCTCGCTGAACCCCGCCGGAATGCAGCTTTTGAAACCGTCTCCGGACCACTCCGTATATCCGTCGCTTTTCCTGATACGGTAGCTGCGGGTCAGCATGTCGGTATATAGATAAGTTTCGTCTTTTTCTATACCAAGTTTTTCGGCCATAGCGTCAAGATCATAGGAAACGAAGATTTCGGCAGCTTTGCCGACCATCTTCCTGTGGTTGTCGCCCACTCCCTCTTCCTGCATATTTATGGCGTGCTTTTCAATGCTCATTACATTTTCCTCCGACCGCCTTATTCTATCACAGGGGGCATGCTATTTGCACCACCAAAGCAGTTTAGAAGATTTTATTCCTTCACAAAAATACTGCACTGTTTCGCCATAATGTGTATAATATGGGATGACGAAAGAATATATCCACATTCGATTAGAGAGGTGATGATAATATGTATAACAGAAAGAAAGATCCGTTCGTACCTTCCATAGGACTGATAATCTTTTCGTTCATATTCTGCTATCCGCTGGGATACTTATTTCTTTTCCTGAGACTCAGGAACAAATTCACAAAGTCCTACACAGCGGTAAACCCGAAAAACGAACCGATAAAGTCCTTTAATATAAACATGGGATACAAGACGGTGAGGAACATACTAATAGGAATCGGGATTTTCTTCGGTATCGGCGCGGTATCCGAGCTTGTAGATATGATCTACTACTACGGCTTCAACTACAACTACCTTGAAGATATACTCATCCCGATGGCGATATCGATAGTCTGCCTGTACTTTGCCTACAGACGCACGGCGAAGATGACTAAATACCAGCCCTATCTCAACTATCTGGCGGCATACGGCACGGACCCCATCTACGACCTGGCATACTCTCTGGGAGTAAGCCACGAGCAGGCTGTGAAGGATCTGTCCGCAATGATAGAATGTAAGATGATAAACGCATCCATATCTGCCGACGACTATATAGTGCTTGATTCCAATCCCGCAAAGATCCCCAGCGAATCGAGGTACAAGAAAAAGTATATCAGATGCCCCTTCTGCGGCGCTCCGAACGCCCTGAACCCGGGCGAATCCAGAAGATGCGAATACTGCGATTCTCCGCTGGAATAGACGAATGCTTCGGCCGGTCTTGAAAAAGGCCGGCTTTTTCTATATATTCATAAGTATGAACGGCAAGAAAAGGACAATCAAAACCATAGCGTTTCTGCTCGTATTCATCCTCGCAGCCTACGGTATAGCCTACGTCGCAGATACGATCAAGGCAAAGAAGGATCCAAACGTTCCCCCTTCCCAGGACGAACAGGTACCGCCGTCCGAAGGCAAGGAAGATGAAGGCAAAAGCGATGAGGCAGAGTCTGAAGGGAAAAAGATCACGGACTTTGCCATGCAGTATACCGGCTCGAAGTATTCCATGGGCGGAAGCAGCCCCGAGACCGGATTCGACTGTTCCGGCTTCGTGTTTTACGTGCTCAACAGCACCGGTCATACGACTAAGGCGAGGACAGCCCTTGACCAATATAAAGCAAGCGAAAAGATCGATGCCGGACAGCTTCTCCCCGGAGACCTCGTATTCTTCAGCGGGACCTACGGGACTTCCGAAGTCTCTCACGTGGGGATTTACCTGGGGGATGGTTCGATGATACATTCCGGAGACGAATCGACGGGCGTGCACGTTTCGAACATAACAGACGGATACTGGGCGTCGCATCTTTACGGCTACGGAAGACTGAAATAGTATTTATCTGCAATCTAAATATCAGAATCGAGCTGTGCCCGTTTCTCTTTGTGCAAGTTTTAATCTCATTCCAGTATCAATCATTAATAAAGAAATTGCGCGTGGGGCCTGTTCAAAGGAAGGTCTTTCTGTGTATGGGACAGGGCCCCTGCTTCTTAAGTCCCTCGTAATGAGCTTTGGTGCCGTATCCTTTGTTTGATGCAAAGGCGTAGCCTGGGTACTTTTCATCCATTTCGATCATTTCCCTGTCTCTCGTGACCTTAGCGATTATAGAAGCCGCAGCTATAGACACGGACTTTGCGTCACCTTTTATGATGGAGGTCTGAGGTATATCCAGACCCTTAAGAACGACTGCGTCAATTAGAACGTGATCGGGCCTTATCTTAAGCCCTTTAATCGCATCCAGCATAGCCGCTTTGGTAGCTTCCAGTATGTTTATTTCGTCGATGACTTCCGGATTTCTCCTTCCGATCGAAACCGCGATCGCCTTTTCCATGATCAGGTCGAAGAGTTCTTCTCTTCTTTTCGGAGAGAGTTTTTTCGAATCGTCGACCCCGAGCACGTCGAAGTCCTCGGGAAGTATTACCGCAGCTGTGACCACTGGACCCGCCAGAGGGCCTCTGCCCACTTCGTCTACTCCTGCGATATACTTCTTTCCGGCCTCCCAGAGAGGTTTTTCGAAAGCCTCCATCTCGGACAGTTTTTCCATTTGTTTAAGCAGTCTTTCTTCTTTAGTCATAGCACTATGATTATACTCCCGGCGCGTAAAATATGATATACTGTAAAAAAATAGTATATAAAAAAAGACAAGGAGGTTAAGGATGAAATATAGCAAATTTCAGGATATAGAACTGTCTGCCCTCGGTTTCGGATGCATGCGTTTCCCTCTTCTTGAAGACGGAAAAACCATTGACGAGGATCAGGTCGAAAAGATGTTCGAAATCGCCATAAAAGGCGGAATCAACTACTTTGACACAGCTTGGCCCTATCATGAAGGAAAGTCTGAAATAGTTACGGGCAAAATGCTCAAAAAGTACCCCAGAGACAGCTTTTATCTGGCTAGCAAATTCCCGGCGTTCCAGTACAAAGAGGGATCGCCCGACAATCCCAAGCCCTCCGAGATCTTTGAAAAGCAGCTGGAAAAATGCGGAGTCGAATACTTCGACTTCTATCTCTGCCACAACGTTTCTGAAAGGACCATTCCCGTATTCGAAGACGAGGAGATAGGTATAATCCCCTATCTGCTGGAACAGAAAAAACTCGGCAGGATAAAGCATCTCGGCTTCTCGTGCCACGCTCAGTACCCCAATCTCAAGGCTTTTGTCGAAAGACATCCCGGAATATTCGAATTCTGCCAGATCCAGCTCAACTACCTCGACTGGACTCTGCAGGAAGCGAAGGAAAAATACGAATACCTGACCGAAAAAGGTATCCCCGTATGGGTCATGGAAGGAATAAGGGGCGGAAAACTTGCGAAACTTCCCGAAGCGCTTACGGGAAAACTCAGAGCTTTAAGACCGGAAGCAAGCGACGCCGAATGGGCAATCAGATGGGTACAGAGCCTGCCCAACGTATGCGTACAGCTTTCCGGCATGAGCAATATAGCCCAGACCGAAGAGAACCTCAGAACGATGAACGAAGGACAGCCCTTAAGCGAATCCGAGTTCAATCTGCTTCTCGAGATCGCCGAAAGTCTAAAAAGATCCGTGCCCTGCACCAAGTGCAGATACTGCTGCGACGGATGCCCGATGGAGCTCGATATCCCCGGCATCATAGCCCAGTACAACGCATTCCTCACTCAGGATGATTTCACGGTCAGAACGTATATGGGCAGCCTTGATCCCGAGAAACAGCCCGCGGCCTGCGTATCCTGCGGTCAATGCACCGATATCTGCCCGCAGAATATAAACGTACCGGTCATAATGGAACGTTTCGCAGCAGCCCTCGCAAAGGAAAAGACCTGGGAGGAAGTCTGCAAGGAGCACGACGCCGAATACTAATAATTCATGAATATGTTTAACGCTCTGCCTTCACGGCAGAGCGTTTTTCGTTACAGAAGTTCTCTGTTGTACAGTCCCGCAGTCCTTCTGAACCCGGGTGTTTTGCCGTTCCGGACCATATCAAAGATCCTCCGGCACTCCTCCTTCTCTTCTACGGTGAAGTACAGAGTGTAGAAATCGAAAGGCGGGAGCTGCTTGTCGGCGGCGTAGAGCGGCACGCAGTTGAGCAATTCGGAGTATCTTGAATCATGACACAGTATGCGGAATTTTTCTCCCATTCTGTCGGTGAGATATTTATCTCTGGAGCATCCTCTGCAACCGTCCTTTCCCATGGCTGGACAGGCCCTGAATTTCATCAGCGGAAGAAATCCGTATACGATAATTCCTACCGGCACGTTCAAACCGGCCTTTTTCAAAGCGGAAAGGAATTTTCTCTGCTTGCCGAAAGGCATCTCAAAACTGGCGGTAAGGTCCTTTGCGCCCAGCTCTGCATACTCCTTTACGGACATACTGTTGAGCACGTTTAGATAAGCCCCTCCGCGTATCGCAAAGCCGAGTTCATCGCATATATTTATGGCGCCGATATTTTCGCAGAGCGCATCCTTTATTCCAAAGCTTCCGAGTTCAGACAGCAGCGATTTTATTCTTTCGACAGAGTTCTCCCAAAGTACGGAAGGTATTTCCGCAATCAATTTCCCTTCAGAAGCGAGCTGCCTGAGCGCAGGTTCGGAATCGATATGCTTCGCGATTTCCTCTGCCGGGATGACGACTTCGGCATCGGGCGGAACGTCAAAGAGCTGTGAAATTGTCTCAAAACGCAATCTGTACATCAGCGTTCCCCCTCGAATGCTTTCACTCTTTCTTCAGTGAGCTTTGACACAGCGTTTCTTCTCAGTTCGTTCAGGGACGATACCGGAATCATAAGTCCCTCTTCTATATCCGCATCATAACTGCCAAGGTAATATACGGTGCCGCCGAGTTTTGAAAGATTCTTTTCGGCACTTTCTTTTGTCATAGGCTGGGTCTTCGCGATCTGCGGTTTTTCGCCTTCGCAGACTACCCAGATGCTTCCGTCGCTGACCGTAAGAGAAACGGGCTCGTCTCTCCTGACCTTAAAGAACATATCCACAGGGACTGCGGGATTTTCTTTTTCATACAGCCTGGATAGGTCCTTGAGCACGTCCGCTGCCGCGACTACGTCTTCCTTGGTCCTGTAACCGAACATATCGAGATTTCTTCTGCCCGTGAGATACCCGTCCGTAAAGCCGCTCCTGCTGAAGACGGACCTCAGCGATTCAAGGTCGTAGGATTTGCCGTCCCTGGCGTTTCTGCACGCGGTCACCGCCGCTGCGACGTATTCCGCCCTTTTCATCCGGCCCTCGATTTTCAGGCTGGCGACGCCCGCCTCGGTCAGTTCCTTTATATGATCCATATACGACATATCTTTAAGGGACAGCGCGTGGTCTCTTCCGCATACGCTGCAGTCCAGTCTGCAGGGCTGGGCGCAGAGCCCCCTGTTTCCGCTCCTGCCCCCTATCATGGAAGACAGATAGCAGTTGCCGGAGAGCGACATACAGTGCGCGCCGTGAATGAATACCTCTGTTTCCGCTCCGGTTTCCTTAATGATACTCTTTATCTCTTTCAGGCTGAGCTCCCTTGCCAGAACGACCCTGTCGAAGCCCCACTTAAGAAGCGCCTTCACGCCCTCGCTGTTGTGTACGGCCATCTGGGTCGAAGCGAATCTTTTCAGATCCGGGTAGCGGCTTTTTGCGTAAGCCGCAACAGCGAAATCCTGGATTATGAGAGCGTCCGCTCCCGCTTCTGCTGCGGTATCTACAGCCTTGTATACGTCTTCAAGCTCATCGTCGAATACGAGAGTGTTTATAGTAATATATACTCTGCAGGAGTGCTCATGGCATTTGCGCACGGTTTCCTTCAGATTTTCCCCGTTGAAATTGTCGGCGTTCCTCCTGGCGTTGAAATTCTGCAGTCCAAAATACACGGCATCTGCGCCGCAGCGCAAAGCCGCCCTGAGTTGTTCCTCTCCCCCTACGGGAGCCATGATTTCAGGTCCGGGTCCGTACAATTAAAGCCTCTTTCTGATTATATCTCCGGGAAGCGCACCTTCCGGCAGATTGACTTCCAACGTATCCATGGGATGGGATGATCTTCCGAGAGATTCTCCTTCGGAGTTGATGATTTTCTCAACTCTGAAGGCTCTTCCGGTCTGTCCCGGTGTGAGCACTTCCAGTTCGTCTCCGACGCTGAAGGGATTTCTCGTAAGCATTTTTCCTTTTCCTGAAACGTTTCCTACGTAGAGCGCATCCCTTATGTATCCGTTGTCGTCGGGAGCGATCTCAGAGGGCTGTCCCTCGTAAAATCCCGTGCAGTAGGGTCTGTGAGAAACCGTATTGAGCTCGTCTCTTGCGGCTTCGGCGCTTATCTTTCCGTCCATAAAAGATCTGTATGCGTTTGCGACGGTCCCCACGTAGAAAGGCGTTCTCATTCGCCCTTCCACCTTGAAAGATGTAACTCCTGCGGAAGCCAGCTTACCGAGAAGATCCACGCAGCACAGTTCCTTGGAACTGAGTATGGTCATTCCCCTTTCCGATTCTATCACGGGGAAGTACTCTCCGGGACGCTGTTCCTCCATGAGATAATAATTCCATCTGCAGCCCTGAGCGCATTCTCCCCTGTTTCCTGAACGTCCCGTAAGGAAGGCTGAGATCATGCACCTTCCAGAATAGCTCATACACATGGCGCCGTGTATAAACGCTTCAAGCTCGAGACCTTCGGGTTTGTTTGCCGCTATCTCCGCTATTCTGTCTATACTCAGCTCCCTTGCGAGAACTATGCGCTTCACGCCCATATTGTAATAGACTTCCGCCGCTTTATAGTTCATGCAGTTTGCCTGGGTTGACAGATGTATCTCCATATCGGGACACTTCGATTTTATTACCGCTATGGCTCCGATATCCGAAACGATGATAGCGTCTACGCCTATCGATTTGAGACTTTTGGCATATTCTCCGAGCTTTGGGATCTCGTCGTTGTTTGCGAAACAGTTCACCGTTACGTACAGCTTTTTACCTGCCTTGTGAAGCTTTTCGCATGCTTCCGCGACCTCGTCCAGGTCGAAACCGACGTGCTCCGCTCTCATCTGCATAAAGGGGCCTCCGAGATATACGGCGTCCGCGCCGTATCTTATTGCGGTTTCAACGCATTCCATATCCCCGGAGGGGAGCAGCAGTTCTATATTTTTAAGATTCATTCTATATTCTCCCGTAAGTTTGTTCCTTCAGGTTATGATACTATTTTTAGGCGTACATGACAACAAAAGAAGAGCCTTTCGGCTCTTCCCTCAGTGTATTTGTTTCATCAGAAGAGTATATCCTCATAGGTCGGATAAGGCCAGTATTCCGCTCCTACAAGCGCTTCCAGATTGCTCAGAAGAGCCCCCAGTTCTTCGACGGATCTCAGGATGTTTTCGCGGTAATATACAGCCGCTTCTATCCCTTCCATGATTCCGGGAGCTTCAGCAAGTTTACTCAGCATATCTCCGTTTACTTTATATACTTTCTTTACAAGAAGCCCGATCCTCGAAAGAATATCCTTGTCGACGTCGACGTTTATTCCTATATCCTTTTTGTTGAGGATGAGTTCGCTGAGCATGTTCTCATATTCCTTAACGCCGGGCAGGATATGTCTTAAAATCATCTCGCTTACGGTATTCGCTTCAATGGCCGTCTTGGCGCAGTAGTCGGCAAGGTGTATGGAATATCTCGCTCTCATCTCGTTTTCGGTATAGACGCTATGAGACGTGAACAGTTTTATATTCTTCTCGTTTATATACTGCGGCATGCTGTCCACTGTATCGTTTAGTATTGACAGCCCCCTCTTTTTCGCTTCTTCAGCCCATTCTTTTCCGTATCCGTTTCCGTTGAATACTATGCGCCTGTGGGCTGCAAATGTCTCCTGAAGGAGACTCTGAAGAGCCGCGTTGAAATCGTCCGCCTTTTCCAGTCTGTCCGCAAAGGAGCGCAATTCCTCGGCCATCATGGTATTGAGCACTACGTTGGGTCCTGCAATGGACTGACTTGACCCGACCATACGGAACTCGAATTTGTTGCCCGTGAAAGCCATTGGAGCGGTTCTGTTCCTGTCCGTCGTATCCTGAGGTATCTCAGGCATGCTGTCCACGCCGATTTTGAGGGTCTTTGCAGCTTTGTCTTCGTAATCCTTGCCTTCTATGATGGCGTCGACTATAGCCGTAAGTTCGGACCCAAGAGATACGCTCATTATGACCGGAGGCGCTTCGTTTCCGCCCAGGCGGAAGTCGTTGCCGTGATATGCCACACAGCAGCGCAGCATTTCCTGATAATCGTCGACTCCCGCAAGGAATGCGGCTATAAAAGTAAGGAATCTCGCGTTCTGGCTCGGAGTTTTCCCGGGTCTTAGGAGGTTCTCTCCCTTGTCCGTCATAATACTCCAGTTGTTATGCTTACCGCTTCCGTTCACACCAGCAAAGGGCTTCTCGGAAAGAAGGCATTCGAAGCCGTGCTTCCTGGCCAGTTTCTGCATGAGTTCCATGGTTATCTGGTTATGGTCGCAGGCAGTGTTGACTTCGCAGTATACGGGGGCGAGCTCGTGCTGGCACGGAGCTGCTTCGTTATGTTCGGTCTTAGCGTTGACGCCGAGTTTCCACAGTTCTTCGTCGAGTTCATGCATGAAGCTCATGACCTCGGGATCGATGGACCCGTAATAGTGATCGTCAAGTTCCTGTCCTTTTGGAGGTTTTGCTCCGAAGAGTGTGCGTCCGCAGAGCTTGAGATCGGGACGTGCGTCGTACATTTCACTCTTTATGAGGAAATACTCCTGCTCCGGTCCTACCTGTGAACTCACGTGCGCCTGTCCTTTTTCACCGAAGAGCTTAAGTATTCTCCCGCACTGCAGGTCAAGAGCTCTTGCAGATCTTAGAAGCGGAGTCTTCTTGTCGAGAACGTCTCCGCCGTAGGACAGGAATATAGTCGGAATATACAGCGTATTGTCTTTTATGAACGCGGAGGAAGTGGGGTCCCAGGCCGTATATCCTCTTGCCTCGAAAGTCGCTCTCAGCCCTCCTGAAGGAAAGCTTGATGCGTCAGCTTCTCCCCTTGTAAGTTCGCTTCCGGAAAGTTCAAGTAGGACCTTTCCCTTTCCGTCGGGGACTATAAAGCTTTCATGCTTTTCGGCAGTGAAACCCGTCATAGGCTGGAACCAGTGCGTATAGTGCGTCGCGCCCTTTTCGGTAGCCCACCTGCACATGGCGTCCGCTATGTCTCCCGCAGCTTCCAGAGAAAGAGTGGTACCGTTTTTAACGCACTCGTTCCAGGCATCGTAGGATTCCTTCTTTATGTACTTTTTCATGGTCTCTTCCGTAAAGACCATGGATGCGAATAATTCGGGTATTTTCATGTGTTACCTCTTGCATGAGTATTTATGCTAAAGCTTTTCAAAATACTTGAATGCCGAACTGAAGAGCTTTATATCGTATTCTCCCGGTACGTTTTTGTAGAGTCCTTTCCCTATTCTTTCGGAATGGCCCATCTTTCCTATGACCCTTCCGTCGGGAGAAGTGATACCTTCTATGGCGTACATGGAACCGTTGGGATTGAACTGAATATCCATGGTAGCGTTGCCGTCGAGATCCACGTACTGAGTTGCGATCTGCCCGTTTGCGGCGAGCTGTTTGATGAGCTCTTCTCCGGCTATGATCCTTCCCTCGCCGTGCGAAATGGGAACGCTGTATATTTCTCCGGGATGAGTGAACGACAGCCACGGCGATTTATTCGACGCGATCCGCGTTCTCACTATCTTTGACTGATGTCTGCCTATAGTATTGTAACTCAGAGTCGGACAGTTCTCATCGGTGTCTATTATCTTTCCGTAGGGTACGAGGCCCAGTTTTATGAGGGCCTGGAAGCCGTTGCATATGCCTCCCATAAGGCCTCCCCTTTCGTCAAGAAGCTCTGTGACCGCATCCTTTATCTCGGGATTGCGGAAGAAAGCCGTGATGAACTTCCCGCTTCCATCCGGTTCGTCTCCTCCTGAGAAACCGCCCGGTATAAAGACTATCTGAGACTCTCTGAGTCTGTTCGAGAAGGATTCTATGCTTCTTGCTATTCCTTCGGAACTCAGGTTGTTTATAACAAACACTTCCGGATCCAGCCCTGCGTCAGCCATAGCTTTCGCCGTATCCATCTCGCAGTTTGTCCCCGGGAATACGGGAATCAGCACCTTGGGTTTCAGAACCGCCAGGGGCGACGAAAGTCTTTCTGAAGTTTCATAGCTGAAGGTCTCTGCATTTCCATCGTTCTTTATATCGTTGCAGGGGAATACTTCCTCGAGTTTTCCTTCGTAGAGCTCGTATATCTCCGACGTCTTTATCTTCTCGTCTCCGTAAACGAACTTCCTTGCGGACGTTATCTCACCGATAATCTCCATTCCCTCTTCGGGTTTGGCCATTTCCAATAGGAACGCTCCGTATTCCCATGAAAAGAGTTCCTGAAGGCTGCGGTATTTGGAGAATTCAAATCCGAAATCGTCTCCCATTGCCATCTTCATGACGGCTTCCGCGACTCCGCCCATACCAAGCGTATAGCAGGACACAGCCTTTTTGCTTCTGAGGAGCTCCGTTACTTTTTCATAAACTGAAATAAGGGAAGCTGCCTTGGGAAGACCGTTTTCACCGTATTTTGGCGCTATCTTCACCAGCTTGTTACCCGCTTTCTTGAATTCGGGTGTAACGACGTTATTGATATTGTCCGTCGTTACTGCAAAGGATATGAGCGTAGGAGGAACGTGTATATCCTCAAAGGAACCGGACATGGAGTCCTTTCCGCCAATCGCTCCTATTCCCAGATCCATCTGTGCTTTATATGCGCCGAGAAGCGCTGCGAAGGGTTTGCCCCATTTCTTTGGGTCTTTTCCAAGTCTTTCGAAATATTCCTGAAGACTCAGATATACGTCTTCAAATTTAGCGCCAGCCGCTATGAGTTTTGAAACTGATTCGACTATGGCAAGATAAGCTCCGTGATATGGGCTCTGTTCTGAAATATACGGATTGTAGCCCCAGGACATGAACGAGCAGGTATCCGTATGACCTTTCTCGACAGACACGGTATGCACCATTGCCTGTATCGGGGTGCGCTGACGCTTTCCGCCGAAGGGCATCAGAACGGTATTCGCTCCTATCGTGGAATCGAATCTCTCCGCAAGTCCTCTTTTTGAACAGGTATTGAGATCAGTTGCAACCTTCTTCATCCCGCTTATGAAATCGGAAGGTATATCCCTGTCCCTGAATTCAGCCTTCGCCGTTTCAACGATGACGTGTTTCTCAGCTCCGTTGGAATTAAGGAACTCGCGGCTGATGTCGACTATTTTATCTCCGTTCCAGTAGAGAGTGAGCCTGGGATCTTCCTTTACTACGGCTACTCTTACCGCCTGGAGATTTTCAGAATCCGCGATTTCAAGAAACCTCTTTTCATTTTCGGGAGCAATAACCACTGCCATTCTTTCCTGTGATTCGCTTATGGCAAGTTCGGTCCCGTCCAGGCCTTCGTATTTTTTCGGAACCGCATTGAGATCGATATCTATACCGTCTGCAAGTTCTCCTATAGCTACTGATACGCCGCCTGCTCCGAAGTCGTTGCAGCGCTTGATCATTTTTGAACTTTCCGGATTTCTGAAGAATCTCTGGAGTTTTCTTTCCTCGGGCGCGTTACCTTTCTGGACTTCCGCGCCGCAGGTTTCAACTGATTTTACGGTATGAGCCTTAGACGAACCGGTGGCTCCGCCTATTCCGTCTCTTCCGGTCTTTCCTCCGAGTAGTATGATAAGATCACCCGGAACAGGTCTCTCCCTGACTACGTTTTCGGCAGGAGCGGCTGCTATCACAGCGCCTACTTCCATTCTCTTGGCAGCATAGCCGGGATGATACACTTCGTCGACTATGCCGGTTGCGAGACCTATCTGGTTGCCGTAAGAGGAATATCCCGCAGCTGCGGTAGTCACTATTTTTCTCTGGGGAAGCTTGCCCTCGAGAGTCTCTGAGATCGGGACCGTCGGATCCGCGGCTCCCGTAACTCTCATGGCGGCATATACGTAGGACCTGCCGGAAAGCGGGTCTCTTATCGCTCCTCCTATACAGGTCGCCGCGCCGCCGAAGGGTTCTATTTCCGTCGGGTGGTTATGAGTCTCGTTTTTGAAGAGAAGGAGCCAGTCCTGATCTTCCCCATCCACGTTTACCTTTATCTTTACGGTGCATGCGTTGATCTCTTCGGATTCGTCGAGTTTATCCAGTTTACCCGTCATTTTCAGCGCCTTGACCGCAATGGTAGCGATATCCATAAGGCAGACGGGTTTCGACCTCTCAAGGACTTTTCTTGTCTGAAGATAATCGTCAAAGGTCTGCTGGAGGAGCTCGTCTTCGAACTTCACGTAGCCTATTATGGTGCCGAAGGTGGTGTGTCTGCAGTGATCGGACCAGTAGGTGTCTATCATTTTGACCTCGGTGATGCTGGGATCCCTGTTCTCTTTTCTGAAATATTCTCTGCAGAATGCCAGGTCGTCCGCATCCATAGCCAGCCCGTAACGGGCTATGAAGGCGTCTATAGCCTCGCCGTCCATATCTCTGAAACCGTCAAGTACGGCAACCTTCGAAGGAACTACGTACTCCATTTCGAGGCTCTCCGCTCTCTCCATAGACGCTTCCCTGGCCTCCACCGGGTTGATAACGTATTTCTTTATCTTTTCGATATCATCATCTTTAAGGTCGCCGTAAAGAACGTATACTTTAGCTGAACGTACGAGGGGCCTCTCACCTTTTGTAATCAGCTGTATACACTGGGCTGCGGAGTCCGCTCTCTGGTCGAACTGTCCCGGAAGATATTCCACAGCAAAAACCGCAGCGTCCTGAACCTTAAGTTCACGGCAAAAATCGTCGACCTGGGGTTCTGAGAAAACGTATCTCACCGCATAGTCGAAATCGCTTTCGCTGATGTTCTCGACGTCATAGCGGTTGAGAATCCTCAGATCCTCAAGAGAGCTGATACCGAGAAGCTTTCTCAGTTCATTCAGAAGCGACAGGGCTTCGTGGGCAAGTTCCTTTTTCTTCTCAACAAATACTCTGTAAACCATTATTCTATCCTTTGTACGCTTTAAGGGCTCTCTGTCCTATATCTTTTCTCATATACGCGTTTTCGAAACTGACCTTGGACGCGATCTCGTAGGCTCCCTTGACGGCATCCTCAAGGGTATCCGCAACCGCCGTGCATCCGAGTACTCTGCCTCCGTTGGTAACGAGTTTTCCGTCTGACAGCTTGGCTCCCGCCACGTATACCTTGTCTTCGACTTCCTCTGGAATACTCAGGTCAAAGCCTTTTTCATAATGTCCGGGATATCCGTCTGAAGCCACTATTACGCAGCACGCGTGTTTGTCTGAGAACTTCACTTCGGTTTCAGACAGTTTCTCATCCGTAACGGCCCTCATAACTGTCAGAAGATCGCTTTCGAGAAGAGGAAGCACGACCTGGGTCTCGGGATCTCCGAAACGGCAGTTATATTCGATGACCTTGGGTCCGTCCTTGGTTATCATAAGTCCGAAATACAGACAGCCCTTGAAGGTCCTTCCCTCCGCGTTCATAGCCTTCATCGTGGGGATGAATATCTTTTCCATACACTCCTCTGCGACTTCCTTCGTATAGTAGGGATTCGGAGCTACCGTACCCATACCGCCGGTATTGAGTCCGGTGTCGTTGTCTCCAGCCCTCTTATGGTCCATCGAAGATATCATAGGCACGAGAGTCTTGCCATCGGTAAAGGAAAGCACGGATACTTCCGGTCCTTCGAGGAACTCTTCTATGACAATGCGGTCTCCGCTTTTTCCGAACTTTTTGTCCAGCATTATTTCTCTGACGGCGTCTTCGGCCTCCTCATGGGTAAGGGCAATGATAACCCCTTTTCCAAGGGCGAGACCGTCGGCTTTTACGACCGTGGGAAGCGGAGCCGTCTTTACAAACTCAAGCGCCTTCTTTGGATCGTCAAACACGTCGTAGGCAGCGGTCGGAATTCCGTATTTTTTCATCATTTCCTTGGAAAAGACCTTGCTGCTCTCTATGACAGCCGCCTTTGCCACGGGTCCGAATGAAGGGATGCCCTCCGCTTCAAGCGCGTCTACGCAGCCGAGAGCAAGAGGATCATCCGGAGCGACTACCGCGTAGTCGACGGCTTTTTCCTTTGCGAACGCTACTATGGCTTCTATATCCGTCGCTCCTATATCAACACATACGGCGTCCTTTGCCATACCGCCGTTTCCGGGAAGCGCATATATGACTTCCACGTCTTTGTTTTCCTTGATCTTCTTAATGATGGCGTGCTCTCTGCCGCCGCTTCCGACTACAAGTACCTTCATAATTCACAGCTCCCAGTATTCTATTCGTTATCAGTGGTGGAACAGCCTCATGCCGGTAAAGCACATTACCATACCGTATCTGTCAGCGGTTTCTATAACGTTGTCGTCCCTTATGGACCCTCCGGGCTCGGCAATATACTGAGCGCCGGACTTTCTCGCTCTTTCGACGTTGTCTCCGAAGGGGAAGAATGCGTCACTTCCCACGGTAATACCGCTCTGAGTCGCTATCCAAGCCTTCTTTTCTTCCGCAGTAAGAGGTTCCGGTCTGTATTTGAATCTCAGCTGCCATTCGCCGTCACGCAGAACGTCGTCCCATTCCTCCGAGATATATACGTCTATGGTATTATCTCTGTCCGGTCTTCTGATATCGTCGCGGAACGGAAGCTCCAGTACCTTCGGGCACTGCCTTAAGTACCAGTTGTCGGCCTTGTTTCCCGCAAGTCTTGTGCAGTGTATCCTGCTCTGCTGACCTGCGCCGACGCCTATCGCCATACCGTCTTTTACGTAGCATACGGAATTGGACTGGGTATATTTGAGCGTAATGAGGGAAAGTATCATATCTATCTTCGCTTCCCTGCTCAGCTCCTTATTCTTCGTCACGACGTTTGAGAGAAGATTTTCATCTATTCTGAAATTATTGTGTCCCTGCTCGAAGGTGACGCCGAAAACGTCTTTCGTTTCCTGGGGAGCCGGTACGTACGCGGGGTCGATCTCCACCACGTTGTATTTCCCGCCCTTTTTTGTCTTGAGTATCTCAAGAGCTTCATCAGTATATCCCGGAGCGATTATTCCGTCGCTCACCTCGTATTTGATATAGTTCGCGGTATCCGCGTCGCATACGTCGGAAAGCGCCGCCCAGTCTCCGTAGGATGAAAGTCTGTCGGCTCCTCTGGCTCTTATATATGCGCAGGCGATATCTGAGAGTTCCTTTTCCGTATCGACGAAATAGATTTTTCTTTCTATATCCGTGAGCGGTCTTCCAACAGCCGCTCCGGCAGGACTTACATGCTTGAAACTGGCTGCAGAAGGCATACCGGTCGCCTCTTTGAGTTCTCTTACCAGCTGCCACGAGTTGAGAGCGTCGAGGAAGTTTATATACCCCGGTTTTCCGTTGAGCACCCTGACGGGAAGGTCGGAACCGTCCTTCATATATATTCTCGACGGTTTCTGATTCGGATTGCATCCGTATTTGAGTTCCAGTTCGTTCATGATCAGTCTCCTAAATGCTTGTTGAATATTTTCACGTCTCCCTTTACGTAAGTGTAAAGAGACACTTTATTGTCGCTGTTGAGAGCTTCCCATACCTCTTCGGGGGATGGAAGCGTAACTTCTACAGGTTCGCCTTCGAAGGACGGAAGAGGATTTCCGTCGCCTTTGTACGTGCTTATGAAATAGGCCTTCCCTTCGGGGCAGGACTCGTAGGAGAAGAACTCCCTGAGGCATCCCCCGTCCTTATGCTTGAGAATCGAGAGTTCGAAACTCTTGTCTGCGTATATCACGGCTGAGATTCTCGGAGTGAAGTTGGGAACGTCAGGCTCGTATTCCCTGGTCATCAGGGCTTTTCTGAAATCTCCGGCTTCTACTATGGTGTCAGTCTGATCTCCGTTGGTCACGACAAGAGCGTCCCCCATGGTCCTGACGGGATGGTAGATAATGAGACTCGGGTCCTTCATTTTGGACGGATCGTAGGCTTCGGTCTTGATGCCGTCCTCCGTAGGAGTAAAAACTCTGTTTCTGCTGTTTTCCGATCTACCCATGATCCAGTAATACACGGTGTCGTTGCCTACTGCAATTCCTCTTCCCGGATAGGGATTGTTCCTTAAAAGTTCAAGAAAATCCTGCATATTCTCAGCTCCTTTGTTCAATTATTTCCTTTGATATTTTTTCTACAGCTCTGGGCAGGAGTATCCACTCAGCCTGTTCCATTATTCTTCTCTGAAGCACTTCGGGAGTATCCCCGTCCTGAATTTCCACGGCTTTCTGGAAAATTATCTTTCCTCCGTCCGGGATCTCGTTGACGAGATGGACCGTTGCGCCGGATACCTTGACTCCGTATTTCAGGGCTTCCTCATGTACTCTGATCCCGTAAAAGCCTTCTCCGCAGAAAGAAGGTATCAAAGACGGATGAACGTTTATGATCCTGTCTCTGAAACGTTTCGTAAAGCTTTCGGTGAGAATGACCATAAAGCCTGCAAGCACTATGAGGTCTATATGTTTTTCTTCAAGTATATCCCCTATGGCCTTGCAGAAAGCTTCTCTGCTTTCATAGCAGGACCGTAGGACGACCGCAGTTTCTATGTCTTTCTTTCTCGCTCTTTCAAGAGCATAGGCATCTATGGTATTGGATACCACAAGAACGACCTCTCCGTTTTTTATGATCCCGCTGTCCTGAGCGTCAAGTATGGCCTGAAGATTGGTCCCGCCTCCTGAAACGAGTACTGCTACTCTTGCTTTGTCTGACATAAAACCACCTTTTCGTCGCCTTTTACTATACTTCCTATGACGTACGCGTCTTCACCAGCTTCTCTGAAAGCTTCGAGGGCTGCGTCTGTGCTTTTCCCGGACACTACGACGACCATGCCCACGCCCATATTGAAGGTATTGAACATATCCCTTTCCGGTATACCGCCCTTTTCGGCTATGAGGCCGAATATTGCGGGAGTTTTTACCGCGCTTTTGTCTATTCTGGCGCAGAGACCGTCGGGTATGCACCTTGGAACGTTTTCGTAGAACCCGCCGCCGGTTATGTGGCTGATCCCCTTTACGTCTGCCTTTTTAAGAGCTGTAAGCACAGGCTTTACATATATTTTGGTGGGAGTAAGAAGAACCTCTCCGAGAGATTTCCCTCCCAGTTCTTCAGGACATTCGTTCAGATCGGCGTTTTCAATATCGAAGACCTTTCGCACCAGCGAATAGCCGTTGGAATGTATTCCGCTGGAAGGAAGAGCAATTATGACGTCGCCTTCTTCCATCCTGCCGTTGTCGAGTATCTTCGACTTATCTACTATACCCACGGCAAAGCCCGCAAGGTCGTAGTCGTCGGGATCCATCACTCCCGGATGCTCGGCCGTCTCTCCTCCTATGAGGGAGCAGCCTGCCTGAAGGCAGCCTTCGGCGACGCCCTTTACGAGGGTCGCGACCTTCTTTGCCTCGTTTTTACCTATCGCGATATAATCGAGGAAGAATATCGGCTTTGCTCCGCTGCAGATGATGTCGTTGACGCACATCGCAACGCAGTCTATGCCTACCGTATCGTGTTTTCCGAGCAGCTGCGCTATTCTCTGCTTGGTGCCGACACCGTCGGTGCCGGAAACGAGCACGGGCTCCTTCATACCGGAGATGTCGGGCATATACAGTCCGCCGAATCCGCCAAGTCCGGAAAGAACTTCGGGCGTGAAGGTCTTTTCAACGTGCTCCTTCATCAGCTTTACCCCTTCGTATCCTGCCTGAATATCCACTCCGGCAGCGGCATAGCTTTCAGAATATGATTTTTCCATTCCTTATTCCTTTCCAGTCCAGCAGTAAGTGCAGACCTTGTTTCTGTCGAGGCCTATAGCGTCGAGCAGACCGTCTATGGTCTGATATCCGAGGGAATCGAAACCCAGTTCCTTGCATATCGATTCAAGGAGACATTTTCCCCGTTTCGTATTCGGATCAGAATATTCTTCAAGGTGCTTCTGTCCCTCGTCACCTTCAAGCGCCTGGACCGTCCTTCTCGCAAGGAGATCCATGTGCGACTCGTTTCTTGAGAAATTAAGATATTTACATGAGTACATGATGGGAGGACAGGCGGAACGCATATGGACCTCTTTTGCTCCCGAACTGTACAGAAATTCCACCGTTTCCCTGAGCTGAGTTCCCCTTACTATGGAATCGTCCACGAAGAGCAGTTTCTTACCCTCTATGAGTTCCGGAATGGGTATCTGCTTCATCTTTGCGATCTGGTTTCTCATACCCTGATTGGCAGGCATAAAAGACCTGTACCAGGTAGGCGTATATTTGATGAGAGGACGGGCGAAGGGTTTGCCCGATGCGTTTGCGTATCCTATGGCGTGGGGGATTCCGGAATCCGGTATTCCCGCCACGAAATCCACGTCGGGAAGAGTCCCCCTCGCGGCTTCGTCCTTAGCCATTATGATGCCGTTTCTGTAACGCATCAGTTCGACGTTAACGCCTTCGTAATTCGAATTTGGGTAGCCGTAATACGCCCAGAGGAAGGCACATATCTTCATCTCTTCGCCGGGAGGCGAAAGAGTTTCATAGCCGTCCTTCGTCACTCTTACGATCTCTCCGGGTCCCAGTTCATGGCAGTCCTCGTAGCCCAGCTTGTTGTATGCGAAGGATTCGAAGGATACGCAGCAGCCCTCGTCGTTCTTTCCGATATGAATGGGAAGTCTGCCCTTTTTGTCTCTGCAGGCTATGATCTCTCCCGGACCTGTCATGAAGAGCATGGACATAGTGCCGTCTATCATATCGCAGGCGTATTTTATTCCATCGACGATATCTTCCTTCTCGTTCACAAGTCCTGCGACGAGATCCGTTACGTTTATTTTTCCGTTGCTTAGCGTAGTGAAATATCTTCCGTGATCGAGAAAATGCTTCTTTACCAGTTCCTCCGCGTTGTTTATGATTCCGACCGTAGTCAGAGCGACCATGCCGTTCCTCAGCTGAAATACAAGGGGCTGGGGATCGGAATCGCTAACGCATCCAATACCGCAGGTGCCTGAAAATCCGGGAAGATCTCCCTCGAATTTGGTTCTGAAGGGAGTGTTGTCTATATTGTGTATCTGTCTTTCTATGCCTTTTTCAGCATCCCAAACAGCCATCCCCGCAGTTGCAGTGCCGAGGTGGCTGTGATAATCGGTGCCGAAGAAAACGTCCAGAACTATATCGCGGCGTGATACCGCGCCGAAAAAGCCGCCCATTACGCGAAGAAGAGCTCAGAAAGCTTCAGAGGCTGAATGTATTCGCCGTCTTTGTATACTCTCATGTTGCCGGAAGCGATCTCGTCGATGAGCATGACCTCTCCGTCCTTGTCGTATCCGTATTCGAACTTGATATCGTAGAGTTCGAGTCCCTTTTCGGCCATATCGTCTGCAACTATCTTGGTGATCTTCTGAGTCATATCCTTGATATCGTCATACTGCTTTTCCGTCATGATACCGAGAACTACGAGTCCGTCCTTTGTTACTAGAGGATCGCCGAGATCGTCGTTCTTGAACGTCATCTCTACGTAATACGGAAGATCCGTACCGGGCTCGATGTATTCGCCGTAACGCCTGATAAAGCTTCCTACGGCTTTTCTTCTGCATACAACCTCAAGTCCGTGTCCGAAGACCTTTGCCGGAAGAACTTCCATGGTGGTGTCTTCGAGGTTCGCCTTTACGAAATGAGTGCGGATTCCCGCAGCGTTGATCTTGTTGAAATAGTATTCGGTCATACGGAGATTGACGTCGCCTACGCCTTCGATGGTGAGTCCGACCTGGTTCATGCCCGGATCGAACACGCCGTCTGCGCCGGTGCAGTCATCCTTGAACTTGAGAAGATAATTTCCGTTTTCAAGCTCGAATACGTTCTTTGTTTTTCCTGTGTAAACTAATCTGTTACCCATTGTTTTCCTCCTGAAAATGATATGTGAAAATATTTTAGAAACAGTGTAAAAAAGATATAACCTGCCGGAAGGCAGGCATATAATTATAGTCTCGATTCAATATCGGCGTCCTTCTTAAGGACGGCTTCAGCTTCTTCCGATCTCTTCCTGTCCAGACGCTCCGCAAGGTCTCTGTCTTCCAGAGAGAGTATCTGAGCCGCAAGGAGAGCAGCGTTTTTTCCTCCGTCGATCGCCACTGTGGCTACGGGTATTCCTGAGGGCATCATAACCGTGGAAAGAAGAGCGTCCATTCCGTCAAGAACGGATGATTTGCAGGGTATCCCTATTACGGGCAGTGTCGTTCTGGCAGCCAGAGCGCCGGCAAGATGCGCCGCCATTCCCGCAGCGGCTATAATAACGCCGAAACCCTTCTCTCTTGCGCCTGCCGCGAAATCCGCCGCAGGTCCGGGAGTTCTGTGCGCTGAATAAACGTGCACCTCAAAGGGGATCCCAAGTTCGGACAGAACGTCCGTCGCTTTCTTTATTACGGGAAGATCGCTGTCGCTTCCCATTACGATACCGACTTTTTTCAAAACAAAAATCTCCTGATTTATCCTGTGTGATAAAGAACATTGTCAGTTTACCATTACTTGCCTTTATTTGCTTGAAATACGTCAAAAAATACGGGTTTTTGCTTAAAACAAAAAATAATCGTTCGCCATATTAAACGAACGATTATTCCTTTATATTAAAATATTTTTCGCTTTATCTGCCTTGTTTTCTTATTTTCAGACTCTTCAGGTACTCTTTCTGTTCCGGCGTTATGCAGTAGCTTTCCACAGCCTTCTGGATCGCCTTATTGTGCGTCCACTCGTCAAGTTTTCTGTCCTTTATATACGGCAGTATCTCGTCATAGCGTTTGGCAAGAGCGGTGGCGAAATACCAGGCTTTCATCATGTTTACATAGTACTCGCCGGATCTGAGTTTTGAAACTGTTTCCGGATATGAGGGATCGTATGCGTCGTCAAGGTAATGCTGCATGAGCATCCCGACAGCAAACCTTATGCTATAGGTTCTCCCAGAACTAATCCATTTACCTATATGCTCCGCCAGTTCAGCCTTGTGTTTTGCAAATACCTTAGGCGACATCTGATCGCAGGTCGCCCAGTTGTCTACGTATGGAAGGAATTTTTCGACTTCACGGATACACAGGTCATAGTCCTTTATTTCGGAGACTATAAAGGCGTGAAGCTGGTTCTCGTCGAAATATCCGTGCGGGAGGTCTGACAGGAAATCTCCTGCATCCTCTCTTTTTACAAGCTCCTTCGCGTATTTTCTCAGTTCCGGCGTTCTCACTCCAATGACGGAGGCGGGATCGACGGTGGGATTCAGTTTGCTGCTGAAAAGAGCGTACTCCCTGTCCTGAAGACTGAAAAGCTTTGCCCTTATTTCTTCCGTAATCATGAGACTAGACGTTGAAGAGGAAGTTGACTATATCCCCGTCCTGCATCACGTATTCTTTTCCTTCGCTTCTCAGGAACCCCTTTTCTCTTGCGGCAGCCATGGAACCGCCGACTTCGATGAACTTGTCGTAGGCAATGGTTTCCGCTCTTATGAAGCCTCTTTCGAAGTCCGTATGGATCTTACCCGCTGCCTGAGGAGCCTTGGTTCCCCTCCTGATGGTCCAGGCTCTGCACTCGTCTTCACCGGCTGTAAGGAAGGATATCAGATCGAGGAGGCTGTAGCTCGCCTTTATGAGCTGGTCGAGTCCGCTCTCCTCTATACCGAGATCGTCGAGGAACATTGCCTTTTCATCGTCCTCCATCTCAGCAAGATCCGCTTCAAGTCCCGCGCATATGGCTATGCACTTGGAACCTTCTGCGTCGGCTATTTCCTTTACTACTTTGACAAATTTGCTCGAAGAAGCATCTGCAACGTCGTCTTCCGCAACGTTGGCGACGTAAATGACCGGTTTATATGAAAGAAGTCCGAGACTTTTTACAAAATCTCTGTCCTCGTCTTCTATTTCCATGCTTCTGGCGTTCTTCCCCGTTCCAAGGTAATCGTAGATCTGCTCCATCAGATTGCAGGCGGCAAGCTGGGTCTTGTCTCCGCCTTTCATAGAAGATTTTGCTTTAGCTATTCTTCTTTCGAGTATTTCCATATCGGAAAGAATAAGTTCGGTATTGATAGTGTCTATATCTGCAGCAGGATCTATGCGTCCGTCAACGTGGACTATGTTCTCGTTTTCGAAGCAGCGTACGACGTGGACTATGGCCTCAACCTCCCTGATATGTCCCAGGAACTGGTTGCCGAGGCCCTCGCCCTTGCTGGCTCCTTTTACAAGCCCAGCTATATCGCAGAACTCTATGGTTGCATATACCGTCTTCTTCGAGTTGTAGATCTCATGAAGCCGCGTGATCCTCTCATCCGGTACGGTGACCACGCCCACGTTGGGTTCTATGGTGCAGAAGGGATAATTCGCAGCTTCTGCTCCTGCTTTGGTTATTGCATTGAAAAGTGTCGATTTTCCCACGTTGGGAAGTCCTACGATGCCTAATTTCATAATTTAATCTCCTTGTCAAAGACTCTTTTCATTATACTCCAGACAAGGCCTTTTCTCAACGGCAGCCTTATCTGCAAAAAACAGTTTGCCTTTGCTTCATTCTTTGTGGTATTATCTTCGGCGTATCTATGGGTGTCTCTTGGAAACCACCCTAAAAAAACAAGGAGAAATTTAAAATGAAAAAAACCAAAACCTCTGCGCTCGAACTAGCCCAGGGCGGAATAATCGCCGCACTTTACGTAGTTCTCACCCTCGTATTCGCACCTATTTCCTTCGGAGAAATACAGCTGAGAGTCGCAGAAGCCCTCACTATTCTTCCCTTATTCACTTCCGCCGCGATCCCGGGCCTTTTCGTTGGCTGCCTCATAGCGAACTTGCTTGGAGGAGCAGTGCTCTGGGATATTCTGTTCGGAAGCCTGGCAACTCTGCTGGGAGCTCTCGGGTCATATTATCTGAGACATAACCGCTGGCTGGTACCGCTTGCACCGATACTGGCAAACTCCGCAATAATACCTTTCGTTCTTAAATACGCATACGGCTTTAACCTGCCCATTCCTCTGCTGATCGTATATATTTTCGTAGGAGAAATTGGAGGCTGCTATATACTCGGAGAACTGCTCGCAAGCGTGTTGATGCCATACAGAAACATACTGTTCAAAGAAAATCTGAACAAATAGAAAAGCAGGAAAGAAAACATTGAAAAAAGAGGAGCACAAGGCTCCTCTTTTTGTATGGACTGTAAAATCTAGTTGCTGCTACTGCTGCTTTGAGTGGGCAGATAAGGAATGATCGCTTCTGCAACGTTCTGAATGGACATTGTCTGAAGAGTGACTTTTCCGGGTCCTGAAATAACGGTGTTGAAGAGTCCCTCTCCGCCGAAGAGAACGTTCTTTACGCCCCTTACGGTCTGGATATCCATGGAGCAGGTGGCGTCCATCATAGCGAGATTTCCCGTATCGACTATGATCGACTGGCCGCTTTCAAGCTCATACTCTATGGTGGATCCGTCTATTTCAAGGAATACAGTGCCGCTGCCTGAAATTTTCTGCATGATGAATCCTTCGCCTGCGAAGAATCCGGTTGACGCCTTCTTGTTGAAGAACACCTCGGTGGAAACGCCGGTAGTGCAGGCCAGGAAGGCTGACTTCTGTACGATTATAGGCGTGCTCGGAGTGATTTCCAGAGCGAGAATGGATCCCGGAAGCGCTGCTGCAATTGCAAGAAGTCCGGGGCCACCGGTTGCGGTATAAAGATTTCTGAAAATCTTCTCTCCGGAGAAGAGTCTTCCGAGAGCCTTTCCGAAGCTTCCGCCACCCTCTGTCTCCATTTCCATATTGGGGCTCATCCATGCCATTGCGCCGCCGTCTGTGCTGATGGTCTCTCCCTGCTCTACGTTGATCAGTACTACGGGGAAGGTACCTCCTTTGATTTCGTAATTCATAATTTACTCCTTTTTCTCAATAGCCTTTTCAGGTCTTTCAATGACCAGTTTATCCTTATTCTTATTAATCAATATCAAACCCGCTATACCGCAGATCATGAGAATGACCGATATCACCTGAGCCTGTCTGAACCTGCCTATCCAGAGACTGTCTGTACGCAGTCCTTCTACGAAGAAGCGCTCCACTGAATAGAATATAACATAAAGGCAGGTAAGCTGGCCTCTGTATTTTACCTTCTTTTTCTCGAACCAGAGAAGGAAGAAGAACAGCAGGAAACACCATATGGATTCATACAGAAACGTCGGGTGTACGAATTCCCCGTCGCAGTATATAGCCCATGGAAGATCCGTTGCCGTGCCGTGAGCTTCCGAATTGAAGTAATTGCCCCAGCGTCCTATTGCCTGGCCCAGGACCACGCCGAGCATAGTATAGTCGACCCAGTCCAGTATCTTCTGCTTCCATCTGATAAGACAGATAATTCCTACCGCAAGCCCGCCTATTATTGCGCCGTGGATTGCAAGGCCGCCCTCTCTCAGTCTGAAGATCGACATAAGATCGCCCTTGTAGTTGTCCCATTCGAAGATGACGTAATAAAGCCTCGCCCCTATAACGCCGAAGGGAACTATCCATAAAACGTAATCCAGGCATCTTTCCTGATCTATCTTTCTCGAAGGAGCCAGATGATATACGACAAGGAAAGCCGCCACGATGCCTAGCGTGAGCATTATGCCGTACCACATTATATCCAGGCCCCCGATGAGCGGTACTCCTTCGGGTATAGTGAAAGCCACCCTGTCTGGAACAGGCAGAAACGGCTTTCTCGCCGCGTCCGCCGCATATGTAAGCTGAACTGTCGTCATAGTTCTCTCCTGCCCTCCATTGCTCTGTAAAGAGTCTCTTCATCCGCATATTCCAGATCGCCGCCCACAGGAAGCCCATGAGCTATGCGGCTCACCTTGATACCTGCAGGTTTGATCAGTCTCGCGATATACATAGCGGTCGCTTCTCCCTCAATATTAGGATTGGTAGCGAGAATAACTTCCTTTATATCGTCGTTTTCCTGAAGGCGTACTATGAGCGAGCGCAGGTTTATATCGTCCGGACCGATGCCGTCCATGGGAGAAATGGCTCCGTTCAACACGTGATAAAGTCCGTGATATTCCTTCACCCTTTCCATTGCCGACACGTCTCTCGGATTTTCGACAACGCAGACGACCGACCTGTCTCTCGAATTATCGCTGCAGATATCGCAGGGATCCTGATCGGTCAGATTACCGCATACGCTGCAGAAATGCATATTTTCCTTGGCGTCGACTATGGCTTCCGCAATACCCCTCGCTTCCTCCTCAGGCATCGAAAGAATATGAAAAGCCAGTCTCTGCGCCGTTTTTCCGCCTATGCCGGGGAGCTTTGAAAGCTCCGCTATGAGGCGGCTCAGAGGTTTAGCGTATCCCTTCATAATTTAAAAACCGAATCCCATACCGCCCGTTACGGCGCCCATCTTGCTTTCCGTAAGCTCGTCGATCTTTCTCATTGCCTCGTTGCAGGCTGCGACTATGAGATCCTGGAGCATTTCGACATCATCCTGCGCGACTTCTGGATCTATGGTGACGCTGATGAATTCATGCCTGCCGTTTGCAACCACCTTGACGGCGCCGCCGCCTGCAGTCGCTTCGACTTCGCTGGCTTCCACTTCTGCCTGAGCAGCCTGCATTCTGGCCTGCATTGCCTGAAGCTGAGCCATCTGTGCCTGCTGATTATTTACCTTGGGCTTCTTGCCCGCTTTCATACCTTTACCCATTTTATCTCCTTATACAAGCTCGCCGTAAAGACTGAAGGTCTGCGCCTTCACTATCTTCACGTCTATTATTTTACCTATCAAATCGGGATTTCCCGTGAAGTCCACAGTCATATTGCTTTCAGTTCTTCCGGTAAGCACTTTTTCGTTGGTCTTTGAAGGCCCCTCGACAAGGACTTTTACCGTTTTATCCTGATAAGCCCTGGATTTCTCTTCCTGTATCTCGTGGATGGCTTCTATCAGTCTGTTGAAGCGCTCGTGTTTTACGTCCTCTGGGATCTGATCCTCGTATTTTTCCGCGGGAGTATCCTTCCTTACGGAATAGATGAAGGTAAAAGCGCTGTCATAGCGTACCCTTCTTACCAGATCCAAGGTTCCCTGAAAATCCTCTTCCGTTTCGCCTGGGAAGCCCACTATTATGTCTGTCGATATGGCTATTTCAGGACAGGCGGCTCTGAGCCTGTCTATTTTGTCGAAGTACCACGCCCTGTCGTAATGCCTGTTCATCTTTTTCAGCACTGCGTCAGAACCGCTCTGTACGGGAAGGTGTATCATGCGGCACAGGTGTCTGCAGTCCCTGAAACATTCGATGAGTTCGTCGGAGATATCCTTTGGATGAGAGGTCATGAACCTTATTCTCTCAATACCCTCTACTCCGTCGATCGCTCTTATGAGACCCGCAAAATCGAGATTCAGACTGCCGTCCTCAAGAACGGAGGGCTTGTTTTCGTCGTAATGATAAGTTCCGGGAACGCTTTTTGCTCTTCCGTACGAATTGACGTTCTGTCCCAGAAGAGTTATCTCTTTGCATCCGTTTTCCGCAAGGCATCTTACTTCAGCAAGGATCTCCTCGGGCCTTCTGCTTCTTTCCCTTCCTCTGGTATATGGAACGATGCAGTAAGTGCAGAAATTGTTGCAGCCCTGCATTATGCTGACGTAAGCCTTGAAATCGTAATTTCTCTTGGCAGGAAGTCCTTCTGCTATCGCTTCCGCATCGGACCATACTTCCACGAGCTTTTTCTTTTCGTCCCTGACGTTTCTGAAAAGCATAGGAAAATCCTGAATGTTATGGGTGCCGAACACAAGGTCGACCCACGAATACTTAGCTTTGAGCGTATCGATTATGTGTTGCTGCTGCATCATACATCCGCATACGCAGGTTATACGACCGGGGTTCTGCTCGTGGGGATTTTTGAGCTGGCCCAATACGCCGAAAAAATGCTTATCGGCATTTTCCCTTACGCTGCAGGTATTCAGTATGCATACGTCGGCTTCTTTGAAATTGTCTTCGTATACGTAACCAAGCTCTTCCAGCATGCCCGCAAGAGTTTCCGAATCTCTTTCGTTCATCTGGCAGCCGAAGGTCACGACGTGATATGTCTTCGCCATGCTACTGATCCTTTTCGCTTCTTTCCCTGAAGACGAACTTTATCGAAGTGCCTTCAAATCCGTATCCTTCCCTTATCTTGTTTTCAAGATATCTTGCGTAGGAGAAGTGCATTATGTCCCTGTCGTTTACGACAAAGCTGATGAGAGGCGGTTTGACGCCTATCTGGGATACGTAGTATATCTTCAGCCTCTTTCCCTTGTCGGAAGGGGTATTGTTCATAAGCACGGCGTCGGCTATGAGGCTGTTTAGCTGGCCCGTTGAAATTCTCATTGCTCTGTTTTCAGCAACGGCCTTTGCCTTGTCTATGACGGGGCCGAGGCGCTGTCCCTTGAGGGCTGAAGTGAACATGACAGGAGCGTACGACATAAAGGCGAGTTCGCCCTTGATCTTCTTCTCCATATTCCTCATGGTGTTGGTCTCTTTTTCGACCGCATCCCATTTGTTGACGACAACTATGATGCCCTTGCCCGCTTCGTGGGCGAGACCGACTATTCTTTTGTCCTGTTCGGTAAGACCTTCCGTGCCGTCTATGACCATAAGCGCAACGTCGCAGCGTTCTATGGCCGCCATGGCGCGTATGACGGAGAATTTCTCTATGTCGTCCGTCACCTTGCTATGCCTTCTTATTCCGGCTGTATCGATCAGAGTATACTTCTGACCGTCCTTTTCAAAGGGCGTGTCAATGGAATCTCTGGTGGTGCCGGCAATATCGCTTACTATGACTCTGTCTTCCCCCAGAAACGCGTTTACTATGGAACTCTTTCCAACGTTGGGCTTTCCTATGACGGCAATTTTTATATCGTCCTCGTCATCTTCCTCAAAGGCTTCTTTGGGTATCTTTTCGAATACTTCGTCGAGAACGTCTCCAAGTCCCAGCTTGTTTATGGACGAAACCTGCATGGGTTCTCCGAGACCGAGTTCGTAAAAGTCATAGAGACTGTCGGGTACCTTGCGGTTGTCTATCTTGTTGGCTACCAAAACAACCTTTTTCTGTTTGCGCCTGAGTATATCCGCAACGTCTATATCCGCATGGGTAAGTCCTTCTTTTCCGTCGACTATGAAGATTATGACGTCCGCCATATCCATGGCCAGTTCGGCCTGGGCTCTCATCTGGGAAGGAATCACCTCTTCGTTATCGGGCTCGATACCTCCCGTATCGACCAGCAGAAAATGACGGCCGCACCATTCTGCGTCCGAAATGATCCTGTCCCTTGTGACTCCGGGGGTATCTTCGACTATCGATACTCTGCTTCCTACTATATCGTTGAAAAAGGTCGATTTGCCCACGTTGGGCCGCCCTACTATCGCTACTATCGGTTTGCTCATTATTTCCTCTGTTAATACCGCGTATATATACCGGTAAATGACTGATTAAAGCTGACTATATATTATAGCACATTAAACGCTTTTATGGTATAATGCTTAAGATATCCTTCTGAAGGATAATTTTAGTATGTTTTCCGCGTCATCGCGGGGTAAGGAGTTCTATGAAAGTTTGTGTCGTCGGAATAGGTAAGCTGGGTTATTCCATCGCGCTTGCCCTTCTTGGCGGTGGCAACGAAGTCACCATAATAGATAACGACAACGAAAGAATACAGAATGCCGGAAGCAATCTCGACGCTTTCACGGTTCAGGGCGACGCCTTACAGATCGAAACCCTGAAGGGAATAGATATCGCGTCTCATGATCTGATCATAGCCGCAACTGAAGAAGACGAAAAGAACATGATCATCTGTGCCTTTGCGAAAAAGCTCGGCTGTCCGAAGACAATGGCAAGGGTCAGAAGTCCGGAACACGTAAAGCAGCTTCAGTTCATAAAAGATACCATAGGAATAGACAGACTCTTAAATCCCGATTTCGCCTGCGCAAGGGAGATATTCAAATATCTCACCCAGCAGGAAGCGATAGAGGGAGGTCTCTTCGTCCAGGACGGTATAGCCATTCTCGAGTTCAAGGCTGACAGAATGCCCGATCTCGTAGGACAGAAGATAATGGATTCAAGGCACTATATCGAAGGCATGCTGATCGGAGCCGTATCAAGAAACGGAAAGATAACCGTCCCCAACGGCAGCAGCGTTATCGAAGCGGGAGACACCCTCTACGTGGTCGGCCTTGAAAACGACATTTACAACCTGAACGGAAAGCTCCGCGCAAAAAAGGTCGAAGAACTGCCCAAAAGAGTCATGATCGCCGGCGGAGGAAAAAGCGGACTGTTCCTGGCAAAAATGCTCGAACAGAAAGGCATTTCCGTAAAAATCATAGAAATCGATTATGAAAGGTGCAAGGAGCTTGCATCTGAACTTGGAAGCAGCATGGTCCTCAACGGAGACGCCTCCGAAATAGACGTTCTCATGGACGAGGGTCTTGAATCCATGGACGCTTTCGTTGCCGTAACTGGATTCGATGAAGAAAATCTTCTTCTTTCACTGCTTGTGCGTCAGCACGGAGTGGAAAGCGTCGTCGCGAAGGTATCAAGACAAACCTTTATCCCGGTCATAAAGAATCTGGGAACTTCAGCTATAATCAATCCTCAGGAGATCATAGCGAACGACGTTCTGGCGTCCATAAGAAGAAGCGGTATCGTTCTCTTCAGCAAGCTCATCCACGGACAGGCTGAATTCAGAGAGATACAGGCCGAAGGCTCGATGCCTCTTACGAAAAAGAGCCTTGCCGAACTTGATATACCCGAAGGTATAATCATACTCGCTCTCCGCCGCGGGAAAAGCATCATAATCCCAAACGGCAAGACGCAGATCGCAGCCGGAGACAAAGTCGTTATCCTTTCCCTGCTTTCAGCGGGAGGAGAACTCGAAGCGCTGCTTACAAACGGACAAAAGAGTATTCTGTAAAATGATAATCAACAAAAAAGCTATAACTAAAATACTGTGCGCGGTAATGGCGGTCGTCGGACTGTCTATGCTTCTTCCGCTGATCGTATCTCTGTTCTACGGGGAATTCGAAATAGCGAAATGCTTTGCGTATTGCGCCCTGCCTACGATTGCGCTGGGGCTCCTGGGCGTAAAGGTCCTGCCGAAACAGGATAACTCCGTACTGCGCATGAGAGACGGTTTCTTCATAGTCGCCGCGACCTGGTTTGTAATGTCTTTGATAGGATGCCTGCCCTTCATAATTTCGGGAGCTATCCCGAGATTCGCAGACGCCTTCTTCGAGACCGTGTCGGGATTTACGACAACCGGATCTTCTATCCTCACCGAGATCGAAAGCCTCCCGAAAGGCATACTTTACTGGAGAAGCTTTACCCACTGGCTCGGCGGTATGGGGGTGCTAGTACTCACCATCGCCCTTCTTCCCATGCTCGGCATAGGCGGGCAGAAAATAATGAGAGCTGAAACCACAGGTCCGACCATGGATAAGATCTCATTTACCATCAACAGCGGAGCAAAGGGACTCTACATCGTATACGGAGCCATGACCCTCGTGGAAATGATACTCCTCGGTCTTTGCGGACTGGATTTCTTCGACGCTTCAACCCACGCCTTCGGCACCATGGGTACGGGCGGATTCTCGACCTACAACGCTTCGATAGGAGGTATGCACAATCTTCCTGCGGAAATAGTGATTACGGTCTTTATGATACTTGCAGGAGTAAACTTCAGCCTTTATTATTCTGCAGTTTCAGGCAAGAATCTGAGCGCCTTCAAGGACCCCGAGTTCAAGGCGTATATGGCAATAGTTGCAGGCGCCATGGTTTTCATTACGGCGCTGCTGACAATACATAAGACCTACGGAAGCTTCGGAGAGAGCCTCAGGATGTCCTCTTTCACCGTTGGATCTATCATTTCTTCAACAGGTTTCGCCATTACAGATTACGAGATATGGCCCGAAGCCTGCAAACTCACCGTGCTTATACTCATGTTTGTAGGAGGCTGCGGAGGATCCACAGCAGGCGGACTCAAGGTCATAAGAGTAATAGTGCTTATGAAACTCATCAGACGCGACGTTAAAAAGCGCCTTAGTCCGAGGACTGTTACGGCTGTAAAAGTCGGAGGAAAAGCGCTGAGCGAGGATACCTTAAACGGAATAGTTTCCCACATAGGACTTTACGCTCTGCTCTGCGTACTCGGAACCATGATAATTTCCCTTACGGGAGTAGACAACATCACGTCGTTTTCTTCTGTCGTGACCTGCCTTTCCAACATAGGTCCGGGATTCGGTCTCATAGGGCCGACGGAGAACTTCGCCTTCTACAGTGATTTCATCAAATATCTGCTTTCGGTATTTATGATAGCCGGCAGACTTGAGATGTTCACTATAGCGATACTGTTCACCAGAGATTTCTGGGACAAGAATAAATAGCTGCAAATACAAACAAACAATAAACATATTAATTAAATGCCGGGCAACGCCCGGCATTTTTCTTCTGTATTTCAGTGTTTCAGCGAATACACTTCGTCTATCCTCTTCAGAAACTGGTAATCAAGTTCCCTGCTGTGCCCCGAACTCAGTTCGTAGACTTTCTTTCCCGAAAACGGATCGCAGGGATAGATCCCGTAGTTTTTGAAGAGATTGAACTTTCTGTTGTTTCTCTCAGGTTCGAATATCGTAACCGGCATAAAGCTTACGTCTGAATCTTCGCCTGAACAGATCCTATGCGCAAGAAGCGTCATGGTCGGATGTATATGCCCCTCACCTCTTCTTGCCGCTTCGTTTTCAAAAACGTCAGCCTGCCTCGTAGCCGACGGGGCGACTACTATTATGCCCTTTCTGTCCGCGCACTCTTTGGCAGCCTTCATATACAGTCTTTCGAAAGCGATCTTGAACTGCTGTACCCGTGCGAGTTTCGTTTCGCAACCCGCGAACATGGCGTTGAGTTTAGATTCAGTTCTGGGCGTAATGATCGGGGTTATCCTTATTCCGGAATCTTCGAGAAGCGGTATAACAGGAACGAGGGTCTCATACCAAGGAATGTTTACGGGAAAGAGAAAATCTCTGTCGGGATAACAGTCGAGACCGTTGTACAGCAAACGGAATATTTCTCCCAAGGACGGATGGTTAAAGCCTATCACTATGCAGCTGTCGCTTCTGAAATACGGTCTGAGTATCGTCGAAGGCGCAAAAAACTTAAGGACCTTCGACGCTCTTTTTCTGGTTCCGTCCCTGTCGTTATTTATATGTACAAGACGAACGAGAAAACGGCAGAAGGCTCCCGGCCTTTCCATCTCCTTAAGCAGCGCGTCCGCTCCTATGCTTCTGAGCAGCGACACGTCCCGTTTATTGATTTCTTCCAGAAGCTCGGAACGCGAAAGCTTCGCCAGTTCCTCCTCCGGTTTGACTGCTTTATACATCGGGCTGTCGATTATCAGTCTTTCAGATAGAATACGAAACCCATAACGGCCGCGACGATTCCGGGGTATACGATATGGTCGAGAATCGTAAACTCGAAAATGTCCTTCTGAAGGAAAACCAAGATAACGTAATCAAACAGGTCCCATATAAACATACAAACCAAAACGAACAGTATAAACTTTACGTATTTATTCTTTATCATTTTCTGCTCCTTAAATCTGTTCTGCGATTTTTACTATCACTTTCTCCATAAGCCTCATAGCGTCTACGGACACGAATTCCTTGACGCTGTGATAATTCTCTCCTCCTGTGGGAAGATTAGGACAGGGAAGCCCTTTGAATGAGAGCTGAGCGCCGTCCGTACCTCCTCTTATGGGAGTCGGCTTAATATCTATCCCCATTTCGTTAAAGACCTTTACGGCTCTGTCGATTATATACATGCAGGGCTCTATCTTTTCCTTCATATTGTAATATGAATCTCTTAAATTCACCACCGCAGTATCTTTCCCGTATTTTTCGTTGAGGTATGCCGCTGCATGAAGGACGTAGTTCTTTCTTGCTTCGAATTTTGCCCTGTCGTGATCCCTTATGATCATGGATATGACGGTTTGGGTTTCATCACCGCACATTTCCGCAACGTGGTAGAATCCTTCGTAACCTCCCGTATGTGCCGGAGTCTCCGCCGGAGGCAGCATGTTTATGAACTCGTTTGCAATGAGCAGCGAGTTTTTCATTTTGTTCTTTGCTGCGCCGGGATGGATATTGAGACCGTTGACCGTCACTTTGCATGACGCTGCGTTGAAGCATTCATATTCTATGCTGTCTATTCTCCCGCCGTCGAGAGTGTAGGCATACTTTGCGGGGAAAGCTTCAAGGTCGAACCTGTCCGTACCTCTTCCTATTTCTTCATCCGGAGTAAAGGCCACGAGAATTTTGCCGTGCTTTATTTCCGGATGCTTAAGAAGATATTCCATGGCCGAGACTATCTCCGCGGCGCCTGCCTTGTCGTCTGCACCGAGAAGCGTCGTACCGTCGGTCACTATGAGTTCCTGACCCTTGTAGAAATCGAGGTCGTACTCGGATGCAGAAATGGACATCCTGTCGCTGAGGACTATATCTCCTCCCTCGTATCTGAACTGTCTGGTTTTGATGTTTGCTCCCGGAGCGTCGGGAGAAGTATCCATATGCGCTATGAAACCTATGACCTCCCTGTCCTCGCAGCCATCGCTGGCGGGAAGCCAGGCGTAAACGTATCCGTTTTCGTCCATCCGCGCATCACTGAGACCGAGTTCCTTTAGCTCTTCAGCGATATACCTTCCGAGTTCAAGTTCCTTCGGCGAAGACGGGCAGCTCTCGCTGTGCTCGTCTGAAGTAGTTTCAAAACTGACGTACTTTAAAAACCTCTCAACTATATCCATATCTATGCTCTCCTATTCGTATAGTCTTGCAAGTCCGCCTTCCGACGTTTCACGGTACAGAGGCGATATATCCTTACCTGTGCGGTACATGGTATCCACAACGTTGTCAAAAGAAATTTTCCTGGTATCCGCAAGGAAGCGGGCTATAGAAACGCAGTTCATGGCTCTCATGGCCGCTACCGCGCACCTTTCAATGCAGGGAATCTGGACAAGACCCTGTACCGGGTCGCAGGTAAGACCCAGGGAATGTTCCATTGCGACTTCAGCGGCATACTCGATCTGATGGAGATTGAAGCCGTAAAGCTGTGCAACCGCAGCGGCAGCCATACTGCAGGCAGAGCCTATTTCAGCCTGGCAGCCCGCTTCGGCTCCGGAGATGGATGCGTTTGTCCTTATGACGTTTCCTATGACTCCGGCCGTGGCAAGCGCGTCTATTATTTGGTCTTCGCTTATTCCGTGTTCATGATGCATATAGTAAAGCACCGCGGGAAGAACCCCCGCCGCACCGCAGGTAGGGGCCGTTACGACAGTACCCTCGCAGGCGTTTTCTTCGGCTACGGCAAATGCATAGGAGGATATGACTCTATCTTGGGTCACTTCCGGAGTCTCCCCTTCAACGTGCATTTCGGAAAGCATTTTTGCTTTCCTGGTAATATTCAAAGGTCCGGGAAGCATACCCGTGTGTTCGAGCCCCGCCTCTACGCAGTCGGTCATTGCTCTCCATATGTACTTAAGGTACTCAAAAATCTCGTCGCCTTCGCATTCTCTGACGTACTGCGGTATCGAAATACCCTGATGGCCGCATCGGTACAAAATCTCGTCGAAGTTCTTTTCGTGATAAACGTCCCTTTCCTTGGGAAGAACTTCTCCGTCGACTTCGATCGCGCCGCCACCGACGCTCATTATTCTCATGAATCCCTGCTCCACTCCGTTTTTAAGAGCAATGAAATCCATGGTATTGGGATGGGGTACGGGTGTATCCTGATCGTCCGGAATTATCTGAACGTTGTTCAGAACGCTCCTTATGGATTTACCCGTGCCGTGTCCGGTTCCCGTAAGAGCCAGAGACCCGTACAGTATCACAGTATAGTGATCGGCATCCGGGTATCTGCTTTTGAAAAGCTCCGCCGCGGCTTTAGGACCGAAAGTGTGTGAACTTGAGGGTCCGAGTCCGACCTTATACAAACTTCTTAAAGATTCCATCGTTACCTTCCGTTACTATTTTTTCAGCGTTTTCGCCTATTGCGGTTTTAAGATATTCCATCTCGTCAAAGGCGCCTTTGACGTGGGGAACGAGGTAAGCACCGGCATCGGAGCCGCAGGCGATTTTAACGCCCATCGCAGCGCCCTTTCCCACGTTTGCCATATGTTCGTCGAATATTCTCTTAGTTACGTCTGCCGGGTATCTTCCGTCTCCTACCAGATTCCCTACGGTAGAGATCGTCGGGACCCATACGGTTCCTCTTTCGGACATTTCTATGAGGCAGTCGTTGTTTATATAGAAACCGTGCTCGACGCTGTCCGCGCCTGCTTCGATCACGGCCTCAAGATACCTCTCTCCGCTGGCGTGAGCCATTACCATAAGTCCTTCCTCATGTCCCACGTGGACCATTTCCTTTATGGTCTTTTTATCCGGCCCTTCATATATGAACGCCCCGTATCTGTCAAAATCCACTATGCCCGAAACCATTATCTTCAGAAAGTTGGCCTTCTTGGATTTTATCTCTTTTACGAGTCTGTAAAAATCGTTTTCATACTCAAAGCCCTCGCCTATGAACGCTCCGTAACATCCCTTCCTGTAAATGGGGAAATAAGGCGTCAGGTACGAAATGCCGTATTCGGGAGCTATTTCCCTTGCCGCAAGGCAGGCTCCGTACTTGTCTCCTCCGTCTCTGAGATAATATATCCCTTCGTCGGCGTAGGCCTCCAGGGTCTTTCTTATGAATTTGTAATCCGGAGACTCGCGGTGTCTCCTCATGGCGTCTCTGAAATCTGAAACGCCGTCCAGAACCATATGTATATGGCAGTCAGCTTTTTTTATCATGACAAAACTACGCAAACATCATAAACACAAGATGAGTAATGAAGGCGAATATCCAGGCTATCACGCACTGCCCGATGCAGATGCCAAGAGCCCATTTCCCGCCAAGCTCCCTCTTTACTGAGGATATAGCGGCTACGCAGGGGGTATAGAGGAGGCAGAACACGAGCATCGAAGCTGCGGTTGCGGGATTCATGATGCTGTAAAGCGCTTCTCCCGGGAAGAGTACTTCCAGAGTGCCCACGACGCTTTCCTTAGCAAGGAATCCTGCTATCAGGGAGGTCGCGGACTGCCAGTTTCCGAATCCCAGAGGCGCGAAAACCGGAGCGATGAAGCCGCATACGACCGCAAGTATGCTTGCGCTTCTGTCCTCTACAAAGTTGAAACGGAAATCGAAACTCTGAAGCAGCCATACTATTATGCTCGCCATGAAGATAATTGTGAAAGCCCTCTGGAGGAAATCCTTCGCCTTATCCCACAGCAGCATAAGAGTGGTTTTGAGTCCCGGAAGCCTGTAAGTCGGAAGTTCCATAACAAAAGGTACGGCTTCTCCCCTGAAGGCAGTTCCCTTTGCTATAAGGATGACGATGATGCCGATAATAATGGAAAGCACGTACAGTCCGATCATTACAAGAGCCTTATGACTGCTGAAAAACGCGTCAACAAAGAAAGCGTAAATAGGTATTTTCGCCGAGCAGCTCATGAACGGTATCATAAGTATGGTCATCTTGCGGTCTCTTTCGGAAGGAAGAGTTCTGCCGGACATGACCGCAGGCACTGAGCATCCGAAACCGATCAGCATGGGCACTATGCTTCGTCCGGAAAGTCCGATTTTTCTCAGGAGTTTATCCATGACGAAAGCGACTCTGGCCATGTATCCCGAATCTTCAAGCATCGAAAGGAAGAAGAACAGGACTACTATGACGGGGATAAACGAAAGAACGCTGCCGACGCCTGCAAATATTCCGTCTACTACCAGGCTCCTGACCGCGTCAGATACGCCGTGAGCCATCATAAAGCCGTTCACCGATACGGTAAGGTTTCCAATGAGTTTCTCAAGCAGATCCTGTCCCGCGGCGCCAATGACTTCAAATGTCAGCCAGAAGATCAGGCCCATTATGACGATAAAGGCGGGGATCGCAGTATATCTTCCGGTTAGGAATTTATCTATTTTATCGCTCCTGACCTTTTCTTTTCTTTCTTTCGGTTTTACTACCGTATTCATGCAGACTTTTCCTATAAAGGAAAAACGCATGTCGGCGATGGCGGCGCTTCTGTCGAGACCGCTTTCCTCTTCAAGCTGGAGTATGATATGTTCTATCATCTCCTTCTCGTTTTGGGTCAGGTTCAGTCTGTCCGCGACTCTCTCGTCGCCTTCCACAAGTTTTGTAGCCGCAAATCTAACCGGTATGCCCGACGCCTTTGCGTGGTCATCTATCAGAGTCATTATGCCGTGAATACATCTGTGCACCGGAGAGTCGTCTTCGCAGAAGTCTGTCACTTCCGGTTTTTCCTGATACTGCGCCACGTGAACGGCATGGGTCACGAGTTCATCGACGCCTTCGTTTTTGGAAGCGGAAATGGGAACTACGGGCACGCCGAGCATCTCTTCCATCGTGTTGATGTCGATATATCCGCCGTTTTCCCTGACTTCATCCATCATATTGAGAGCAACTACTACAGGCGTCTCCAGTTCGAGGAGCTGCAGCGTCAGGTAAAGATTTCTCTCTATATTCGACGCATCTACGATATTTATGATGCCGGTGGGCTTTTCTTCAAGTATATATTTTCTTGATACCAGCTCCTCGCTGGAATACGGAGACAGCGAATAGATACCCGGAAGATCGACGACGTCCGTGTTCTTATATCCCCTTATAGGCCCATCCTTCCTGTCTACGGTAACCCCAGGAAAATTGCCCACGTGCTGATTGGAGCCTGTGAGCTGGTTGAAAAGCGTGGTTTTCCCGCTGTTCTGATTTCCCGCGAGAGCGAAACTCAGAACCGTATCTTCTGGAAGCGGATTCTCGGTTTTTCTGTCGTGGAACTTGCCTCCTTCTCCGAGACCGGGGTGAAGAGCCTTTTTATTCTCTTCCTGAACGTCCTCAGGCATCCCGTGTGAACGGGATCTTTTTTCAACGGGCTCTATTTCGATCTTCTCGGCATCGGCAAGCCTCAGTGTCAGAGAGTATCCGTGTATCTCCAGTTCCATGGGATCTCCCATGGGAGCCAGTTTCTCAAGCGTAAGTTCCGCTCCGGGTATGACGCCCATATCGAGGAAATGCTGCCTCAGGGCACCCTCTCCTCCGACTGATTTTATAACAGCGCTTTTTCCTATCTCAAGCTGTCTTAAATTCATGATTTATCAATATCTCCTGTCCCGGAAATCAGTTCCGAAATCTTTATTTCTCTTTTATTCCGCAGCGCGAGCAGTCGCCGCTGCAGCCCGTGCAGCGGGAAAGCATCCTGCCCTTTATTATCTTTCTTATGCTGACTGCCGCCAGCACTGCGATTATCGCTATGATAACGTATGTCATATCATTCCGTCCTCAGCGCAATTACGGGATCCTTCTTCGATGCGGATCTCGACGGGATGAGACCGCCTATCATGGTCAGAACCGTAGCCACTATCACAAGGGCAATAGCGGACTGAAAAGGCAGAACAGCCTTGATATCCGCATTCTCCGTGAGCTTGAAAAGTAGTTTGTTTATGGGAATATTCAGCAGCGCTGTTACCGTCACGCCTATAAGGCCGGACAGCACTCCAATGATGAAGGTCTCCGCGTTGAATATCGACGATATGTTTCTCTTCGAAGCTCCAAGAGCTCTGAGTATTCCTATTTCCTTAGTTCTTTCCAGTACCGAAATGTACGTGATAATGCCTATCATGATGGATGAAACCACCAGTGATATGGACACGAAGGCAATGAGCACGTAGGACACGCTGTTTATGATCTTCTCTACGGATTTAAGCAGTATACCCGTGATATCCGTATACCTTATCTTGTATTTGTCATCCGACTTGCCGTTATATGACCTCATGAATTCCGTGAACTGGTTCTTGGAAGCAAAATCGTTGAAATAGAACGCGATGCTTGTAGGATCGTCAAGATCCTGATAACCCAGCTTCAGCAGATTATTGTTGTAGGTCGTGGAAGTTCCGGAACCCATGGTGCTCATCAGTCTCGCAAGTTCCTCCTCCGTCATATTGAATTTGAACGCTGATGCAAGTTTCTGCTCGTCAACAGTGAACAGATTCCCGGAGAACATTGTGGACATTGCGTCCGCCATTGGCTTCGTGACCTGCCCTACGGCGGATCCAACCTGGCCGGTAATTGTAAGTACGGATATTTTCTTTATAAAGTTCGGCAGCGTCTGCATAAGGGAAGCCGTTGACTGGGGATCCGTCATCACCGCATTCAGTCTGTCCTGAGCGGAAATGCTGCTCCCGTATATTGTGCCTTCTTCGGTTTTCTCGTATGCGATCTTGCCGTCTTCTGTTTCGTCAGAAGCCGATATTTCACTGTAGTAAGATATGAACATACCCTTAGCCGCTGCAGCGAGGCTGACGTAATCTTCGTCATCGAATATCATCGAGAACATATCGAAATCGGTATTCTCAAGATAAGCCGATATATCTTCGTACTGCGAACCCTCCGGCAGGTCGAAAAGAGATGAAATAGTGCTGAAATCAACGTTTCCGAGCACCTCTTTGTACTTTTCGGCGTCTATAGTTTCGGCATAGGCGTCGACGCCCGACAGGTCAAGAACCATTCCTTCCGGAGTTTCCTGAACGTTGGCATCCTCATACTCGTCCACGAAAGACTGAAGTACTGCAGTGTTGATAACCGCCAGAGCGGCAGCTTTACCGAGTATCTGCTGAGGATCTGCAATATTGTCGTATATATCTTCCGCCGTATCTGCAATGATTTTCGCGCTGTCCTCCGGGCTGAAGCCTTCACCGATGCTCGGAGAATTGAATACGAAGGCCTGGTTGAGCAGATTCGCATCTACTCTGATCATATCTGAAAAGTCTATGCCTCCCTTGCTGTTGTCGTCGAACTTTTTGCCGGAAAAGACGTCTATGTCCTTCCTCTCCATCTGTTTTTCCAGTATGGAAGATCCGGATGCGACTTCTATGACGTGCCGCGTCAGCGAGGGAAGATAGAGTACGCCGGAGTTTGACGTCGCTCCGTCCGCGCAGAGAACCGCGGTTATGACCAGATCCTCCGCATCCTCATAGACCTTCATCATATATTCGAGGTCTCCCGACATATCCTCGTAAATATCGTATTTTTCGTTGTATCTGAACTTGGCAGTAGGATCTACCAGTTTCAGTTTGAGATTCAGTATATCCTCATAGGTGACCGTAATGGGATCTTCTGTCTCCGTACTTCTTTCGCCCAGCATCATACTGGTGAAAAGAGGCTTGAGTTTTGACGTGTCTTTTAATCCAAGAGTATAGGCAAGAATATCCGAGATCTGCCCCTTTCCGGATACGACCACCGCCAGTTCGTTGTATTTTTCAGGCAGTCTTCCCGCAAGGATTATATTCCCGTTCGCTATCGCCTCGGGTCCGGAAACCTCCGAAAATACGCTCATCGACATCGAGGGAAGCGTCATGAAGTTTGACGTTCCGGTCACAGAACCAAGCGCATCGTTTGGATTGAGCTGCGCCAGGTTGCCTTTGACGTCTATGGTGAATATCAGAGGAGTAATGGAATAGCTATATCTGATGTTTCTTACGTATTCCTCATACTCGGAAGTATGTGTCTGAAGGTATCTTTTGAAATGTTTGAGATCGTTTTTCCTAATCGAAGTCTGCATGGAGGACATTATCTGGCTTTCAACCAGGCTGCCTTCCGGAGCCTCCTTGTTGGCGTTGCCCTGCATGGCCATCATAGCAGAGAAGAAATCCGCAGTTTCCGTCTGCATGGTAAGCGGATAACTCACCATCGTATCTTCCTGCATCTTATCGATATATTTCTGGAATCCGGTGCTCAGAGAAAGAATAAGAGCTATTCCTATGATACCTATGGAGCCCGCAAAGGCCGTGAGTATGGTCCTCGCCTTCTTGGTCATAAGGTTGTTGAGACTGAGCCCGAGCGAAGTAAAGAAGGACATGGACGCTCTGCCCAGGTTTTTGTGGACCGCCTTCTCTGCGCTTTCAGCAAGATAGGGGTTGGTGTCTCCCACTATTTCTCCGTCGCGGAGCTTGACTATCCTGTTTGCATAGTTGTCGGCAAGCTCCGGATTGTGCGTGACCATTACTACAAGCCTGTCCTTTGCGACTTCCTTGAGAAGTTCCATGACCTGAACGCTGGTCACCGTATCCAGAGCGCCTGTAGGTTCGTCCGCAAGGAGTATCTTTGGATCATTGACAAGGGCTCTCGCGATTGCGACTCTTTGCATCTGCCCGCCGGAAAGCTGATTGGGCTTTTTGTGAGCATGCTCGTAAAGGCCGACCTCGTCAAGGGCTTCCAGAGCCCTTCTCTTTCTTTCCTTTCCGGAAATACCCCCTATGGTGAGCGCCATTTCTACGTTGGAAAGAACCGTCTGATGCGGAATAAGATTGTATGACTGGAATACAAAACCGACCGTATGGTTCCTGTAGGAATCCCAGTCGCGGTCCCTGTATTTCTTTGTGGAGACGTTGTTGATTATGAGGTCTCCCTCGTCGTAACGGTCAAGTCCTCCTATGATATTCAGAAGGGTCGTCTTGCCGGATCCCGAAGGACCGAGAATGGCAACGAACTCGCTTTCCCTGAAGGATATATTGACGTCCTTCAGAGCCTGCTGAACGAGGTCTCCCGTTTTGTAAGTTTTTGATATTCCGGTAAGTTTAAGCACTAAATTATCCTTTTGCAGACGTCTTTGAGTTCCTTTCTGCTGACGCCGGTATAGCGGAGTCTCTTCAGAAAACTCTTCGTATTTGCGTAACCTATCCCAAGGTCTTGACCGACCTTTTCCCTTTTTGACGAGCTGTCCACATTCCCGGCAAGACCCAGCTCGAAAAGATCTCCCATCGTTATATCGGAGCAGACGCCCGTTTTCTCTGCACACGCCTTCTCCAAAGCTCTGAGTATATCCCCGGAGCTTGCGTTTTCTATACCCACGTCGCCCTTTTTTAAACTCTGCGATTTCGTAAGATATGCCTGCTTTGCCTCCGGGAAGAGCTCCGTCAGTCTTTCTCTTATGGTTCTTCCAGCATGATCGGGGTCCGTGAATATTATTATTCCGGTCTTTTCATAAGCGCCGCGTATATCCGAGACGATAAGGTCGTTAAGGCCGAAGCCGCTCGTGCACAGCACGTTCGCTTCAACTGCGGCAAGGACGGCGCGTTTGTCGTCCCTGCCCTCAACGACTATTGTCTCCTTTATCTGTGTCATTATTATGAAAATCCTTTAAAAGACCGCTTATCTGTTCAGTTTATCGAGTCCGTCGACCAGTTCTCCGAAGAGTTTAAGAGCCGAGTTTACGGGTTCCGGACTGCTCATATCGACGCCGGCTATCTTAAGAAGCGAGATGGGATCCGTCGAGCATCCGCCTGAAAGGAATTTCTTGTAATCGTCCACCGCAGGCTTCCCCTCTGAAAGTATCCTGTTTGCAATGGCAACTGCCGCAGAATAACCCGTCGCATACTGGAACACGTAATAGTTGTAGAAGAAATGCGGAATTCTCAGGCATTCCAGCGCGATCTGAGGATCCGAGATCATCTTCGGTCCGAAGTAGAGTTTGTTGAGTTTGAGATATTCTTCACAAAGCCAGTCCGCAGTAAGAGTCTGTCCGTTTTCGACAGCTCTTCCCATCATGAGTTCGAATTCCGCGAACATGGTCTGTCTGTATACCGTTCCCTTGAAAGCGTCGAGGAAATGGTTGATGAGATACATTCTCTCCTTTTTGTCCGTCGTCTTGGAAAGCAGATACTTCATGAGCAGGACTTCGTTGCAGGTAGACGCAACTTCAGCCACGAAAATAACGTAGTCAGCGGTATTCACAGGCTGATTCTTAGTCGAATGATAGCTGTGAAGAGCGTGACCCATTTCATGGGCAAGAGTGAACATGGAATCCAGGTTGTCCTTGTGGTTGAGAAGCACGTAGGGATGTGGATGCGAACTTCCGGAGGAGTACGCGCCGCCTCTCTTTCCTTCGTTTTCATAAACGTCTATCCACCTGTTTTCAAATCCCTCTTTGAGAAGATCCGTATAGTCTTCTCCGAGAACCGAAAGAGCCTCGAGAACGGTCTTTTTCGCTTCTTCGAAGCTGATCTTCTTTGCCGCGTTCTTTACGATAGGTACGTATACATCGTACATATGGAGTTTCTTCACTCCGAGCATCTTCTTTCTGAGCGCCACATACTTGTACATCTTGTCGAGGTTTCCGTGTACTGCTTCGATAAGATTCGTATACACTTCCGTAGGCACTTCCGTATTGTCGAGGGCCGCCTCGAGGGTGGAACCGTAATGTCTCTGCACCGCATTGAACTTGAGAGCCTTGAACTGTCCGTCGAAGGCCGCGGCTATTGCGTTCTTGTGAGACTCGAACTGCTTATAGTACTGTTCGAATACTTTCTTTCTGAATTCCTGATCGGGATTTTCAAGCAGCATGGTGAAGGATCCGTTGGTAAGGGGATGTTTTTTACCCTTCGCATCCACGACGTCGTCCCATTTGAAATCCGCATCCTGAAGGAGCGAGTTGATGTTTTCCGAAGCGCCTGATATTTCAGCTGCCGCCGCCATGATGGCTTCCTCGGAGGGGCTGAGTATGTGATCCTTTGCCTTTCTGATCCTGTCTATGTTCACCTTGTATTTGAGCAGAGCTTTCTTCTCTTTGTAAAAAGCGTCCATGGTTTCGTCGGGAATTGCCATGATCTCGGGGCTTGCGAAGGAGCTTGCTCCGGCTATTGCAACGTAGGTGCTCATAGCCTTTCCTCTGAAGTCCTGATACTTACTGTTTGCAGTATCTTCGTCTCCCTTCATGGAAGCGTAGTTGTATACCATCTCCAGCTTTACGGAAACTTCGTCCGAAAGCTTGTAGTACTTGAGAAGATTTGCGGCGCTTTTCCCGAGCGTTCCCTGGAGCTTTGCAAATTTTCCGGGATAGACTGCGAGTTCTTCCAAAGCTTTGAGCCAGGCTTCGTCGCTTTCAAACATGTCTTTAAGATTCCAGGTATACTCTTCCGGAACTTCGCTTCTTTTCATTATTTTGCTTTGTTTCATTTTTAGACCTCTATCTGATATTTATGCTTTCCGAATCCTCTATCTCTATGAGAGAGGAATAATATTCTTTGATCGCTTCTACCGCATACTCCGTATCCAGACTTCCCGCAGTTTCGAAGGAAGAATGCATTGCGAGCTGCGCTATCCCTATATCTACTGCGTGAAGGCTGACCTGTACGTTCGAAATATTGCCAAGAGTTCCGCCTCCGGCCATATCGCTTCTGTTGGCGAAGACCTGTGTGGGCACGCCCGCTCTTTGACATACTTCGAGGAATACGGCTCTTGAAAAGGCGTCGGTCGTGTATCTCTGAGCTGCGTTTTCCTTTATGACCAGCCCTTTGTTCATATAGCAACTGTTTACGCTGTCGCTCTTTTCAGGGTGATTGGGATGAACGGCATGAGCGTTGTCGAAACTGACCAGGAAGGATTTTGCTAGTGCGACCCGCAGTTCTTCGTCCGACTTACCCAGCTGTCCGTTGATCCTTTCAAGAACGTCTTTAAGGAAGGTGGACATCGCGCCCTGCTTCGTACCGGATCCTACCTCTTCGTTGTCAAAGCATACGTACACGTTGACGCAGCCTTTATTGGCGGATTCAAGGAATCCCTTGAGAGATGCATATGCAGCCTGAAGGTCGTCGAGTTTGGGGCTTGATATGAATTCCCTTTTATATCCCCAAACCTTTCCTTCCTGTCTGTTCACAAGGAAAAGGTCTTTCGAGACTATATCCTCTGCCTTTACTTTCAGTTCTTTGGCTATCATTCTGTCATAATCGCCCTTTTTCATCTTTCCCGCAGAAAAGAGCGGACACAGATCCACAGCCTTGTTGTATGCAAAACCGTTGTTTGCTTCCCTGTTCATATGGATGCACAGACTGGGTATGATGAGGATATCCTTATCTATATACAGAAGTTTCGAAACTATCCTTCCGTCTTCCCTTACGAGCACTCTTCCGGCAATCGAAAGAGGCTTATCGAACCAGGTAGCGTCCAGCATACCGCCGTAACCCTCGACGTCTAGTCTTAAGTACTCTCCGGGGCCTTGAAGTTCTCCCTCGGCTTTGACCTTGTATGTGGGCGAATCTCCGTGACTTGCGACAAGCTGGAAATGATAATCCACGATTTCCTTCGGAATATCAAAGGCTATCACGCTGGAATTGTTTCTCGTCACGTAATACTTTCCGGGACCGAGCTTCCAGGATCTGCCCTCTTCAAGTCTTTCAAATCCCTTTTCCTCAAGCATTTTTCCTGCAGTTTCTGCCGTATGGAACATACTTGGGGAGGATTTTATGAAACCGATCAGTTCCCTGTTTATATCTTTCATTTTCACTCCTATTTAAATTCGTAATCTATGATAAGTTTACCGTTATCGAAATGAATATCGGCATAGCTGCCTGAGATGATAGGCATCATCGGCGGCAGATGGCCTATGTCGGCGTCGAATATGACCGGAACTCCGTATTCCGAAAGCATATCTCCTGCCGCGGAATAGAAGGTCACGCCCATAAAATCTTCTCCGTAATGCAGAGGACGTCCGAACACGAACGCTTTAACGTTATCGAACCATCCGCAGTTTTTAAGCCTCCAGAGGCCTCTTCTGAAATCCATCGGAGAAAGGTCGCAGGATTCAAGGAACCATATTATCCCTTCACCGCCGTATCTTTCGTTGAATTCTGAGACTCTGTCGAACTTCGTTCCGGCGAGTCCGAGAAGCACGTCGATGCATCCGCCTATAAGTCTGCCGGAAAAACTGCATTCACTCAGCTGATCACCTTCATAATAGCAGCGTATATTGCTGCTCTCGGTACAGTTGTATCCTACGTAAGGATTCTCGGCGTTTTTGAGCTGATTCAGTTCCCATTTGTCATAACTTTCCGCCCGTCTTTTTCCGCGGAGAACGTCCAGCGCGTCCCGGATACCTGCGTGCCAGGGTCTCATTCCGAAATCACTGGCGTGGGGGCCGTATATGGAAACTGTATCGCACAGCGTGTTCAGAAGAAAGGTGAAATGAGTATTGTCCGAATAACCCATATACCACTTGGGTTTTGCCGCTTTGACCCTGTCAAAATCGACGAAGCTTATGGTCTCGCACATACACTCGCCTCCGCCCACGGAAATCAAAGCGTCGCACCCGCCGGTCGTATACATATCCGTCAGTTCTCTTCCGCATTCTTCCGGAGTGTTAGATATTCCTATGCCTTTGCCTTCAAAACAGTTGGGGCCGAGCAGAGTTTGGTAACCGAGCTTTTCGAAGTTGCTCAGCGCCTCCTTAAAAAGCGATTTATACGGTTCGATAGACGCCCCGAAAGACGGCGCTGCGAAGCCTATGGTCTGTCCTTCCTTGAGATTTTCAGGATATCTCATCTTGTGTTTCTCCCGCTTCTTTCAATATATGCGTTAACAAATTATTATATCCTTTTTAACCCATATTTTCCATATAAAAAAAGACCCTTCAGGGTCTTTTGTACGTCTCATCATTCTTCGAACGTAAAGAAATGTGTGGCCTTCGGCCCGTCTTCTCCGAGCGTGTACACATCGAAGCGGTGTCCCCCGCATTTTCTGCATGTAACGTTGCCCCAGCGCTTTCCCGTGGCTATCTGAACTACCGTCGACATGGTCTTGTATTTTCCGCTCGCGCCGCATTTTCTGCACACCACTTCATATTTATACGGCCTCGGCTTCGGCTTGTACGCCTCGTCCAGTTTTACGGTTGCTCTGGGTCTGCAGCCCACCAGCCTGCACATGTCCTTCCAGACGGCGTCGTGAACGTGTCTTTCAAGCGGCCTTTTTATATGTACCGCCGCATGTGCGTATTCATGCCTTATGACTTCGTAAAAAAGCCCGTCGTCGTCCATGCACCTGGATGATATGACGATCTCGAGTTTTCTGGAGAGCAGTCCTCCTTTAACTGAGAACTCGCCGAGTTTTCTCGTCATTCTTTTGGACACGCGAATATCGACCCTGCGGGTATCCACGCCGGTGATTGCGTCAAGTCTGTCGTATTCCCTTCTGATGTCGTCGATAGTGTATTTCACGGGATATATAATAACAGATTTTGCATGTGATGTGATATAATCAAAAAAGAAAGGATTCCGAAATAGCTATGATCTACGTAGTAATTATTCTTCTGATCATTATCGCCATTTGCTTTGTTATCTCGAGCGTGTGCGAGCGCATACTCTGTACTCCCGAGAAACTGACGAAAGACCACGAATTCGAGTATATCCTCGAACATTACGGATACGACCTCAAAAAGGTGTGCGAATCCGTGACCATGGAAGATTTCTCGGTCGAAGTCCCCAACGGCTACAAACTTAAAGGATCGGTGATTCCGGCGGACACGAACGCTCCACACGGCGCGGTAATAATGGTGCACGGCAGAACGGCAAACAGATATACCATGCTTGCCCACGGGGAAATATGGCACAGGCTTGGATTCAACGTCATTGTTTTCGATCAGCGCGCCCACGGGGAAAGCGGCGGCGTAGGATGCACGATGGGATACCTGGAATCTCAGGACCTTATATATCTTGCAGATGAAATGAGAAAGAGATTCCCGGAGATCACGGTCTGGGGTCTCGGTGGAGAATCCATGGGTTCAGCTACCCTCATGATGGCGGCAGAGAAACTTCCCTGGCTGTCCTTCGTCTATGAAGACGGGGGATACGCGACTCTGAGAGACGAAGTTGCCCCGAGCCTTTACTACAAGGCCAAAATCCCTTCATTTCCCTTTGCTCCTCTTACGATATTTTTCTTCAACCTGCGCCACGACTTTTCAATGGACGACGTAAGACCCGTAGACAGCGTCAGAAAGATATCGGTTCCCATGCTGTTCGTTCACGGAGGAGACGATCGCTTCGTTCCTCCCAGCAACGTCTACAGGCTGTACAATGCGAAAGAAGGTCCAAAGGAGATAAAGGTTTTCGAAGGTTCTCCCCACGTAAAAGCGGCTTTTCTAAGGCATGAGGAATATTATGAAATGCTTAAGGATTTTTGTATAAAATACAGATTTTTAAAGGAGGAAGACTAATATGAGCAAACAGTCGAGAGTCGGCTTCCAGAGCGAAAGAAAAGAATACGTAGGATACTGTCTGTTTTTCCTTGGACAGAATCTGCTCTGGGGTTTTGCCGGATACATTGAAACGTTTCTGACGGATATAGGGATTGCCGCCACAACTGCCGCGGCAATACTCATCATTCCGAAACTCTGGGATGCCGTAAACGACGTAATATTCGGATATATCGTCGACAGGCACACCTTCAGAAACGGACAGAAATTCATGCCCTGGGTAAGAATAGGAACAGCCGCCGTCGGTATCACTACCGTCGCGATGTTCGCAATACCCAAAAGCATGGCTCAAACCGGAAAAGTAATATGGTTCCTTATTACTTACATACTGTTCGATTTCGCCTATACGATACTGGACGCTCCGGCCTTTGCCGTAACCACGGTAATGACAAGCAACGTATCCGAAAGAACCACTATCATAGCCGGAGGAAAGCTCTGGTCTATGGTCGGAGGAGTTCTTGCGACGGTACTTATACCCATGATCAGACCGGTATTCGGATGGTTTACGGCATGCATCATATTCATTGCGGTATCGATAGTGCTGATGATCCCGATGCTCTTCACTGTAAAGGAGAGAAGTTCGGCCAACGCGAACGCTGAAGAGAATCCGAAATTCAAAGATATGATCAAATATCTGAAGAGCAACAAGTATCTTCTCATAGTGCTTCTTGCAATGCTGCTTCTCGGAGTTTCAAGCGTAGAGCAGAAAATGGCCATCTATATGGGAAGGATCTGCCTCGGCAAAGAAAACGCGGCCACACTTGTGGCAGCCGGCGTTGCGGTATCAGTCATAGTCGTATCCGCCCTCGTACCAGTGCTCTCAAGAAAATGGGATAAATTCAATGTGCTTTGCGTAGGTCTCGCCTTCGCTATAGTAATGGATATAGTCACCTATTTCGTGGGATACGGTTCTTTGGGAGTCGCAATCGCTATGATAATGCTCAAGTGCACCGGTCTTGGTTTCTGGCAGGTAATAATTTATATGCTCATTGCGGATACCGTGGAATACGGTACGTATAAATCGGGAACAAGAGCCGCGGGAGTGACCTTCTCCCTCCAGTGTTTCATCGCAAAACTGAAGAACGCCCTTATCGGATCTATAGTGTTGTTCACGCTGTCGCTCACAGGTTTCGTGGAAGGTGAAAACGCTGTCCAGCCCGCCGGAGTAGCAGACGGTGTCTGGGGACTGTTCTGTTTCCTTCCCGCAATAGGCTTTGCGATTGCCCTTGTGGTACTCGTTTTCTTCTACAAGCTGAGAACCAGGGACGTACAGGTAATGTCACAGTATAACAACGGCGAAATAACGAAAGAAGAAGCCGAAGGAATACTCGGAGCGAAATTCGGTCCCGCAGGAAAATAGAAATTGAAGGAAATCACTGATAACATAAAAAGATATGACTTCGGAAACGGAGATACCCTGAGAGTCCAGTCGGTCACCCTGCCCGACTGGGCTTCTCTTGATTTTGCAAACCCTGCTCCGTCTGAAGAGTCCTTTGCGCAGGTTTGCGATCTGTACGAAAAGTTCATACTGCCGAAAGCGCCCTACCTCTTCGGCACTCTCATATTTTTTTATCTGCCCGAAGACGTGGATATCCCATTTCCATTCAACACCCGCTTCGGAGAAGTCGCGGACAGAGAAACCGCGGCAGCGATCGGACTTTCGAAATACATAAAAAGAGGTAAATTCCTTCCGGACGATACAGCCACGAAATTCATAGACGACCTGAAAAACAAGGGATTTTTCAGGATAATCAGAGGCACCCGTCCCCTGCATGCAAAAGTACTGTGCGTATCAAATAAAATGGGGCTTTTAAGCAGCCTCAAGGATGCCTGCAGCATAATTTCCAACGCCGGTTTCTTTACAATGGATATGTTCGATATAGGATCTCCCTACGACATCATAGGAAGACCGATAGGACTCTGTGTAAAGGACGGTATATGCATCAATCCTCCCTTTTTCAAAAGAGAAGCCCTGCTTGCCCGGCAAGACGGAACGGTAACTATAGAACAACCTGAGATCTCCGATATGGAGATCGAAATCAACGGAAAGCTCTACAAACCGGGAAAAAACTCTAAAGTATTCGAAAGACCCAGGCTGCGATGGTCCGACTCCGGCGGGATCAATCTGGCCATAATAGGAAACAGAGTAGCGGCGATCCTTAAGAACAAAAGAATGATAATCCCCTCAGCAGGCTTCGTCCTGCAGCTACCCGGCACAGACGCTTCAGCAGTCAAGGCCGGTGATACGGTGATATACAGGGGTTTTGAAGACGTGATCTTCGGCATACAAGCCGGAAACAGCGCCGTAAAAAGCGGCGAAGAGATAAAGAATTTCATTTCGTATTTCTCGAATATCAGGAATCCTATTAAACTGCCCATACCTCCGAGCCTCTATCCCCTTGATTATGAAAAGGCAAGAGCTCCGAGAATGGCCATTGGTAACGACTCTAATGGAAGACCCGTACTTCTATGGGCAGAAGGACCCGGGAAATTCGACGATCTGAGCGTAAAGGGAGACTGGAGCTGCGGAGCGAGTCTGTCGGAAATGGCTTATATCTGCAAGGATCTGGGGCTTGTCGATGCCGTCAATCTTGATGGAGGAGGTTCAGCTCAGATAATCCTCAACGGAAAAAGGTCTCTTCTTATCTCCGACCGGCACAAAGAAGACAACAGCGAATACGAACGTTCTGTTCCCATTGGCATTTCCATAAGTTTCGATTGCGATTATTTATAAGATAATATATAAATAATATACGCCAATATACCCGATATGATGTATAATTATCGGGTATATTTATATACCAAAAGGAGACAGAAAAATGAACATTAACAAAAGAACAAGAATGCTCGCAGAAGCGGCGGTATGCGTTGCCCTCGCACTTGCGCTTTCATATTTAAAAATTCCTACGGGAATGTCCTTCGGAGGTTTCGGCGGGTCCATAGACCTGGTAATGATACCGCTTATAATTTTTGCCTACAGATGGGGCGCAGCCTGGGGCATTGGCGCCGGACTTGCCTTCGGCACCCTCAAGTTCTTCCTCGCAGGAGGAACGGCAGTGAACTGGGCATCCATGCTTCTCGACTACTCAGTTGCTTACGCATTCGTAGGTTTCGCAGGACTGCTCAAGAATGCAAAGCCGAAGAAACTCCCGCTTGCGGCGTTTATCGGCTGCATCGGAAGATTCTTTATACACTTCCTCAGCGGCGTAACGATTTATGCCGAATATATGCCGGAAGAATTTCTGGGTATGACCATGCCCTCCCCCTTTATCTATTCGATACTCTACAATGGAACGTATATGCTTCCCAACACCTTGCTGGCAATAGTCGTGTGTCTGCTACTTATACCGGTAATAGACAAACTTCCAAGAAGCCACTGATCTGTAGACTTTAAAAAGATCTCCCTGCGAGAGAGATCTTTTTTTGTTACATAACTCTTATCGATTTTATCACTACAGGTTCAAGAGGTTTATCCATCCAGTCCGTTCTGACGTTTACTATGGCGTCCGCCGTCTCCATTCCTTCCGTAACCTTTCCGAAGGCTGCATACTGTCCGTCCAGATGCGGAGCAGTCGCGACCATGATAAAGAACTGCGATCCCGCAGAATTCGGATCTGCAGCTCTCGCCATGGAGAGCACTCCCCTCGTATGTTTGAGATCGTTCTTGAACCCGTTGGCTTCGAATTCGCCGAAGATAGAATATCCCGGACCTCCGGTACCGTTTCCTTTGGGGCATCCTCCCTGGATCATGAATCCCGGAATGACCCTGTGAAAAGTAAGTCCGTCATAAAAGCTGCTGTTGGCAAGTTTCTCGAAGTTTTCTACGCTTTTGGGGGCAATATCCTCATAGAGTTCTCCGCACATCCTGCTTCCGTCTTCCATTTCGATCACAAATGTTTTCATTTTGATTTCCTTTCTTTTTTGTATGTATAATTCTTTTTTCTATCGATATCCGGTTTTCTCGGAGGTATCAGGCAATGCTTCCTGTCATAGCCTATAAGGTCCTCCCTGCCCGCTTTCAGCAGAGCTTCCTTGACCAGATCATAGTTCTCAGGTTTTCTGTATTGTATCAAGGCCCTCTGCATAGCCTTTTCATGCATATTGTCCGGAATATACACCTTTTCCATTGTCCTGGGGTCTACTCCGGTATAGTACATACAGGTAGATATTGTCGAAGGAGTCGGATAAAAATCCTGTACCTGCTCCGGCATATATCCCATATCACGTACGCTCTCTGCCAGTTCTATAGCATCTTCTATTCTCGAACCCGGATGAGAAGATATAAGATAAGGCACTGCGTACTGATCCATTCCAAGCTGCCTGTTGACCTTTTCGAACCTTCTGCAGAATTCTTTATATACGCTGCTGTCCGGTTTTCCCATAAGCTTCAGCACGTTGTCCGATACGTGCTCAGGAGCCGTCCTAAGCTGTCCGCTTACGTGATACCTGCAAAGTTCTTTCAGGAAGGTCTCATCCTTATCCGCAAGCACGTAATCGAATCTTATTCCCGATCTTATGAATACTTTTTTAACTCCGGGAAGTTCTCTTAGTTTGCGCAGAAGTTTCAGATAATCTGTATGAGTAGCCTTCAGATTGTTACAGGGTTTCGGAAACAGACACTGTTTATCCGTACAGACGCCGTGGGTCAGCTGTTTGTCGCACGCAGGTCTTCTGAAGTCGGCGGTGGGACCTCCGACGTCATGGATATAGCCCTTGAATTCAGGGTCTTTTGTCATCATGACCGCTTCCTTCAATATGGAGTCGTGGCTTCTGGCCTGGACTATTCTGCCCTGATGGAAAGTCAGCGCGCAGAAACTGCATCCTCCGAAACAGCCTCTGTTGCTCGTGAGTGAAAACTTTACTTCTTTTATTGCAGGTACTCCTCCCTGTTTTTCATAAGAAGGATGATAAGTATTCATATACGGAAGATCGTATATATCGTCCATTTCCTGCGTCGTAAGCGGTCTTTGCGGAGGATTCTGCACTACATATCTGTGTTCTCCGTATTTTTCAACCAAGGGTCTGGCAGTCACGAAATCCGTATTGATATATTGAGTATAGAAGCTTTTTGCGTAGCTGAGCTTATCTTTAAGAAGCTCATCGTATTCCGGTAAAATGACAGGATCGGGTACGTTTTCTATTTCTCTTGTCTTGTATACGGTACCCCTGACGAAGGTGATATCTGAAACGGAAATGCCGCTGTTTAACGCATCGGCTGTTTCCACTATGCTCAGTTCTCCCATACCGTAGACCAGGAGATCTGCGCCGGAATCCAGAAGGATGGATCTTCTCAGCTTATCGGACCAATAGTCGTAATGGGCAAGCCTTCTCAGACTGGCTTCTATACCGCCTATGATGACGGGAACGTCCTTGAACTTCCTTTTTATCAAATTGCAGTAAACCGTTACGGCGTAATCGGGTCTTCTTCCGGCTTTTCCGCCCGGAGTATATGCGTCCTCGCTGCGTTTCTTCTTGTTCACCGTATAATGGTTCACCATAGAGTCCATATTACCGGAGCTCACAAGAAAACCGAGGCGGGGTCTGCCGAATACCGCAACGCTGTTCACATCATGCCAATCGGGCTGTGAGATTATAGCGACCTTATATCCCCTCGATTCCAGCACCCTGCTAATTATCGCCGGCCCGAAAGAAGAGTGATCCACGTATGCGTCGCCTATGACGTATACGAAATCAGGCTGCTCCCAGCCTCTTTTCTTCATATCTTCAATTGTCAGCGGCAGAAAATCTTTCAATCTCTTTTCTTGTTTCTTCCCCAGAATACGTTGTAAAGGTCGGGCTTCCATTCAGGATCTATATCCTTTACGGCTTCGGCAGCGCTGATCACTGCGTCGCCGTTATCGATATCGATAAGGCGATATCTGTCGTTACCCATTCCGAGTTCTTTCATATAGCTCAGTTGACGAAGACCGTGTCTTGTTTCGACTCTTTCGATCATCGCTTTTCCTCCCCCTTTTGGGAGATTGTATATGAGGTCGACGCATGCGTTGTCTAGTGCGAGGATATCAAGTGACGCAAGGATCCCTACGTCCGGAGTCACTACCGGCTCGGCCTCAGCGCCTTCACAGTCGCATGATACGGACATATTGCGCATCGTATTGATAAAACAGATATGAGGGGCAAAGTGATCCACGACGGATTTGGTGCTTTCCGTCATTCTCTCCATAAACTCCTCTTCGGTTATACCCCACATATTGTCGGAGCCTTCTCTTGTGTGTATCTCCTTTTTTCCTATACGGCCGTCGGCGCAACCTATCCCTATATTCTTGTTGCTTCCGCCGAATCCGCCCATGGTATGTCCCTTGAAATGAGTGAGAACCAGAAGCGAATCGTAATCAAGGAGTCCTTTGCCTACGTGCATCTCTTCAAACCACTTTCCGCCCTTGACGGGAAGCGCAGCGACTCCGTGCTCATCGGTGATGTTTACTGGGCAGAAGGTCCATCCGTTTATCTCCAGGGTTTTTCTGTGCTCCTCGGTAGTATAGCGGCTTCCTTCGTAATACGTGTTGGTCTCAACTATCTCCGCTTCGGGAAGTCTCGAGTCTATGAGCTCCTTTACCCAAGGCCTGGGGAGAAAATTGGGCCCTTTTGCTTCTCCCGTATGTAGTTTGATTGCGACTTTTCCTTCGAGTACGGAACTTACGCGGTCATATATTTTCTTCATTCCTTCCTCGGAAAGATCTCTGGTGAAAAATACCACGGATTCGTTTCCCGTACGTTTGTCATAAGGGATATACATGTTTCCGTCTTTACCGGAGACTTTGTCTTTGTTCATCGTTTTTACCATTCCTTTCATTTAAGCGAAACGGGTATTTCCTTCTTTACCGTCATTCTGTCCGGAAACACATTGCATTCGTAAGCAATAACGTTTACGCCTGCCTTTTCTGCCCTGCGAAGGGCGTCGCCGAAGGCTTTGTGCGTTTCATCGTTCGGCCTGATATATTTCATTCCCTGCATCTGTACTATGAACAGGAGGGTCGAACTGTATCCGTTTTCTTTGGCGTCTACAAGCTCTTCAATATGCTTTACGCCCCTTTCCGTGGGGGCGTCAGGGAAGGACGCTACTCCGTCTTCTTCAAGGGTGCAGCCCTTCACTTCCACAAATCCTCCGCGTCCGTCCTCATCTTCAACGTAGAAATCGAATCTTGAGTTTCCGTATACGCTTTCCGGTCTGACTGAGGACAGTTTACCCAGACCCGGAATATCGATGATTCCTTCGCTCAAAGCTTCATATGCTGCCCTGTTCGGAGCTTGGGAATCCATATTTACCAGAAGAACGTTCGATGAGCGCTGCTTTTCGACAGCGATAAGAGAATATCTGTATTTTCTCTTGCCCATTCTCCCCAAGAAATCTTCCAGATATACTCTGCAGCCGGGAACGAGCAGTTCTCTGCATCTGCCGGTGTTTTTAACGTGGGCAGACTCTTCTTTACTGTCAACGATCACATTGGCAACGAAACGGTTCGGTCTTGAGAGAAAAATTGCGCTGACTATTTTTCCGTATTCCATACAGTTTATTATACCAACAATCAGCTTCAACATACAGAAAAAGACGGGAGTTTTCCCGTCTTTTTTCTTCATGGTCGGAGTGACTGGACTTGAACCAGCGGCCTTTTGACCCCCAGTCAAACGCGCTACCAAACTGCGCCACACCCCGACAACGCAGTAGATTATACCACCCGAAGGCGGCCGATTCAACTACAAAAATCAATTTATATAAAAAATCCGGTCCGAAGTATTCCGGACCGGATGTAATTCGTTCTTCTCTAAACCTGTATATGCAGCAGAAGTACCGCCACGTTCATATATATGAGCAAGGAAAGTGCGTCGACTATGGTCGTAATGAACGGAGACGCCATAACGGCCGGGTCGAAGCCCAGCTTCTTTGCAAACAGCGGAAGCGTACATCCGACGAACTTCGCTATCATAATTGTGAATACCAGCGAAATTGACACGACAGCCGCGACCATGACCGAAATGCTCGTGTTGCCCATAAGAAGCCTGTCTATGAGCATGATCTTGCCGAAGCCCACTACTGCCAGAGACAGTCCGCAGAGTATCGAAACTCTGAATTCCTTCCATATTACTGCAAATATATCCTGGAACTCTATATCTCCAAGGGATATACCACGTATGATGGTTACGGAAGCCTGGGATCCGGTATTGCCTCCGGTGTCCATCAGCATGGGTATGAACGCAGTAAGCGCTACCTGAACAGACAGCGCGTCCTCAAACTTCGTTATGATCATTCCCGTAAAGGTGGCGGAGATCATGAGCAGCATAAGCCATGGTATTCTCTGCTTCCATATCTCTACGACGGATGAACGAAGATACGGATGCTCTGACGGAGTGATAGCGGCCATCTTTTCGATGTCCTCCGTAGCCTCCTCGGTCAGAACGTCTATAGCGTCGTCGACGGTGACGATACCGACAAGTCTGTTTTCCTTATCCACTACCGGCAGCGCAGTATAGTCGTACTTCGACAGAGCGTTCGCTACCATTTCCCTGTCATCCGTGGTCATTACGGAGATCACGTCTTCCTCCATAATGTCCCCTATTCTCGCTTCATAGGGATTGAGAAGCAGATCTCTTATGGTTACGAGTCCGACAAGTTTCTTGTTGTCGGTCACGTAGCAGACGTTGATGGTCTCCTTGTCCGCCCCTTCCTTCCTAATCTTATCGAAGGCTTCCTTGACGGTCATGTTCGCATTGAGATCGATATACTCTATGGTCATGATCGACCCGGCTGAGTCTTCCGGATAGTTCAGGATCGTGTTGATATTTCTTCTCGTCTCGCTGTCTACTGATTTCAGCATACGGCTGACGACGTTGGCAGGCATCTCTTCAATGACGTCGACCATATCGTCGACGAACATATCGTCCATGACCTGATGAAGCTCTTTATCCGTAAGAGCCTTGATCAGGACCTCCTGCATTTCGGGGTTCATTTCTATGAACGTATCCGCCGCAAGATCCTTCGGGAGCACTCTGAACATCCTGGGGAGATCTTCTTCGCTCAGGTCATCGTCGTCATACAGAGACTCCATCATTTCAGCTATGTCTGCCGGTTCGAGAGTATCCAGCACGGATCGCAGTTTCTTCAGCTGTTTGTTTTTAAGCATATCGAGAAGCTGAATTTTAAGTTCCTTTTCTTCCATGGGTATACCCTCCTTTCCGGTAAACACAAAAATTACAGCGAAGCTTTCTTTTTTCGCTGTGAATGTTCATATATCCTATAAGATTATATATTTTGAGCAAGCCAATCGCAAGAAAAAAGAAGCCGTATTGTGAACAATATCTCACAAAAACGGCTTCATTAAATCAGAAATTTATACTATTTTTTTACAGCATTAGGGCAACGTTCTGCTATGAACTTATACACCCAGTCGAAATGCGCTTCGTCAGCATAGACCATATTGTGTACCAGTGTGCCGTCAAGCCTGATAGTATGCTTTTCAGGATATGCTTTGATCCTCTTTACCTTCGAGAACTTTGAATAAAGGGATCCGCCTGTAGCAGAGAGAGCGCCTGCTGAAACTGCGCTTCTGTTCCCTCCGGCAAATCCAACGCCCATAGTCAGCACGTCGAGAGCCTTTGCCATATCGGTCTTGATCTGGGTATGGTCAACTCCCTCGTCGTCCATTTCAAACAATACAGTGTACTTACCGTTATTTGCTTTTACAACTATATAGTAGGCGGGCAGTGAAAGAACAAGTAAAATCCCCGTAACAAGGGCTACCATTCCTACGCTGCTAAGAGCCGATCCGAAATCGCCGTTTCCGATAAGTCCGATTACAAGCATAAAAGCGGCAACTATTGCAGCCGCTATGGCTATGACCTTCCACACCTCCAGCAGCAGAAAGAAACTCTTCCCCATGGGCATCTCATATACCCAGCTGTACTTATCATCCTTGGTCCTAAACATGTGACCGCCTTTTCCATCTTCTTCAGCCGGCTTTACCTGCGCGCCGCATTTATCGCAGAACACCGCGTCGTCGCTGAGTTCTTTTCCGCAATTCGGACATATAATAGACATAATTTTACTCCTTTCGCCAGAGCCGATATTCTCCGGGAACATATTAACAAATATTGCATACAGTCTGCAACATTTTTCAAAACAAAACTCCGGAACCGAGATGGTTCCGGAGCGGAGTTTGGTGAAGGCGGAGGGAATCGAACCCTCGTCCGAAAACAAATCCACAGAGTTTTCTCCGAGCGCAGACGGCAGTTTGAGTTTCGGAAGCCTTAAGACCCACCGACGCGACTTAAAGTTTCCTATCCCGTAAGTCCTTCCTTATACCGGGAACTTTAAGGAAGTTTTCCTGCATAGTCGACGCCGGGTTCCGTCCCTGCAGGTGAAGACGGTCCGACGCGCAAGCGCTAATTAAGCGGCAAATGCGAAGTTGTTGTTGTTTCTATCGTTTCTTTTTAAACGGGTCCTTTTTTACGCAGACCGAACCAACTGCGGCTCGCTTACCCGGCTTCACTGCCCCCGTCGAAACCTTTACGCCCCCATGGGTCTGATTAGCCTAAAAGCATTAATATATTACAACAGAAATATGAAAAAGTGAATAAACCGTCAGTTTACTTTCATTCTCCTGTCGATATCTCTCTGCGCGTCGCGTTTGGCTATATCCTCGCGCTTATCGTAGAGTTTTTTACCCTTTGCTATCGCAAGAGAAAGCTTTGCCCTTCCCTTCAGCAGATACACTTCGAGAGGTATGAGAGTCAGCCCTTCCTGTGTTACAGCCTGATCGAGTTTCCTTATTTCCTTCTTGTGAAGGAGAAGTTTCTTGGGTCTCATGGGATCTTTGTTGTATCTGTTACCCTGGGCATAAGGACTGATGTGCATATTGTATACAAAAGCTTCCCCGTTGCGAACTTTCGCAAAGGAGTCCTTAAGGCTGATCTCACCGGCTCTTACGGACTTGATCTCCGTACCGGTCAGTTCCAGTCCTGCCTCGTACACTTCGATGATAAAAAAATCATGACGAGCCTTTTTGTTGCTTGATACGATTTTCTTTTCCATATATCTTTACTTTATTTTTCCGAATTTCTTTATAGGGAAGAGCCTGAGGACAACTTTGCCTTTTACGTCGCTTTCGCTGACAAAGCCCACCGTTCCGTCCCTGCTGTCCCTCGATACGAGTCTGTTATCTCCCATGCAGAACAGATATCCGTCGGGAACCGTCGTTTGTGCCATTTCACCGTTTGTGGTTCCGTCTTTCAGATAATCTTCCTTTATCTCTATTCCGTTTACGAACACCTTTCCCCCGGAAATCGATATGGTATCTCCGCCGAGGGCTATGATTCTTTTTACCAGCAGTTTATTTTCGTTTGTGCCCGCAAGAGGAATCCTGCTCTGAAAGACTATGACGTCGCCTCTCTCGCAGTGGCCGAAGATTTTATATGCCTTTTTACTGACGATGAGATAGTCGTTTTCTATGAGAGTATTCTCCATGGAACTCTCTCTGACCACCGTAGGCATTATGAACTGCAGCACCAGAAACGCTATCAGTACCGCAAAGCATATATCTTTGATCCATTCTTTCAGGTTTTCGTTCATTTCACTATCTCTTTTCCAAGTAATTCGATCTGCATCTGCTTCCACGCTTTAGGCAAAGGCGCACTGCATTCTATACCGTCTATAACTATTCTGCAGGCATGCAGCGCCTGTGTGCTGCGCCCGAGGGACCATTCTCCGTCCTTTGATGCGTAAGGTTTTCCGCCGTATTTCGTATCTCCTACCAGAGGGTGCCCCACTGAGGAAAGATGCGCTCTGATCTGATGACTTCTTCCGGTGATCAGTTCTATCTCCACAAGGCTGTATCTGCCCTTTTCCGAAACCGCAAGAGGCCTTACGACAGTCTCGATGTACTTGCCTCTTTCATCTTCTTCCGGCAGCACCTTCGCAATATTCTTCTGTTCGTCTTTAAGCAGTTTTCCTTTAAGGTGCAGTTCCCTGTCCACATTGCCGTGAACGAAGGTATAGTAATATTTCCTGACGCTTTCGCTTTTTTCTTCTCTAAACATACGGGAGAGTTTTCTCAGACTCCCGGCGTTCTTTCCGAAAACAACTATACCGGTAGTGTTTCTGTCGAGTCTGTGCACGGGACTTGGAACGAAAGTTTTTTCTGTTCTGGGATTATACGCTCCCGTTTCAATGAGGTAATCAGTCACCTGGTTGGCAAGAGTATCCTTCTTTTCGTTTTTATCTCCGTGAACGAGCAGGCCGAACGGTTTGTTTACTATTATGAGATCGTCGTCCTCATAAAGTACGGTAAACTGCTTTTTTGACTTTCTTCTCTCCTGCTGTTTTTTCTCGGTCCAGTTTTCTATGTCAATATCGGAAGCGTAGAGTTGAAGTACGTCTCCCTCGGAAAGGATCGTATCTTCCTTTACTCTCTTTCCGTTCAGCTTGAGGTCTTTTCTCAGTATTTTGTATATAACGGAAAGAGGAGCGTTCCTGAGATATTTCTTCAGGAACCTGTCGGCTCTTTGCCCTGCGTCGTTGCTTTCGATGATGATTTCTTTCATAGCGTATGATTATACCACAATTTAAGCCTTAATCAGCATCATATATACAGAAACTCCCCCGAATAATCACGGAGGAGTCTTAAATGACGTAAAACCGGCGCAATTTACATAGCCGCAATGATCTTGATCATATCTTCCATACTGGAACCTACCGGTATGGTAAAGGTGCCGATCTGTATACGGTAGTCAGCCTTCATCGCAACGCCCTTGTTCCAGAGCAGATTGTAGAAGTTGAAATAATCGTCGTCTGAAAAACCGTATGCCGATGCTACGTACCTTATTGCTTCCGAATAATTCGCTCCGGCGGGAATCGCTACCGCAACCTGCTTGGTGCTCCTGTAATTTTCATCTATTACGACTACTTCCGGTTCCTCTCCCTCGTTTACTTCGTCGCTTCCGTCTTCGTTGTAGTCGGGCTTATCTATCGGAGTGAGGTCGACGTCTGTAAAGTCTATATCTATCTCCGTTTTCGGATTGCTGGCCTCAACAAGTTCCGAGTATCCCATAATGACCTGCACTCTCCAGAATATGATGGTTCCGGCCAGTGCCAGAATGAGAAGCGTAGTGAAAATATCACTGAAATTGTAAATAAAATCTCTTATCCTCTTCATAATAACCCCCATAATAATAGCGGTTTATCAAGGTATTATACACTATATCTAGGATTTTATCAAGCCGGCCCTGGATTCGAAGTCCGTTCTTAAATACATTATGAGTATCACGATGAACATACAGGTCCAACCTACTGGGAATGCGGACAGAACCGTAACCGGAGTATTGGCTATATATCTTGTGACGAAGAACAGGTAGGAGATCCTTATTCCTATCATGCAGACGAGCATGGAAATGAACGGTCCCTTTGAATTTCCAGCCCCTCTTAAGGCATACATCATGATGGCGCTTATCCCGTGAAGCGGGAAAGATGCGCTAATCATTCTCATGGCCAGTGTGCCGTACTGAATCACTTCCGGTTTGGGATTGAAAAAGGCGATTATATGCGGAGCGAAGATCACCATCATAGCACACAGAACCAATGAGGATATTATTTGAATAAGCAGACTGACCTTTACGCCTTCCTTTGCTCTTTGTGCATTATTCGCGCCGAGGTTCTGTGATACGAAGGTCATACAGCCGCTCCCGACCGAATTATTCGTCATGAACAGAAGTTCCTGAACCTTGTGGTAGGTCATGAATCCGGATATGAAATCCGTACCCAAAGCGTTGATATATGACTGAATAAAGGTATTTGCGACCATGTTAAGGGACATCTGGAGTCCGGTGGGAAGTCCCACTAAGATCATAGACTTGCAAATGTTTCCGTCGAAAAGATTCCTACTGAGATCCAGCCTTACCTGAGTCTTAGTTCTGAAGAGTTCTATGACGGTCAGTATGGCCGATATGATTTGAGAAATAGCAGTGGCATATGCAACGCCTGCAACGCCCATATTGAACTTCACTACGAACAGGAGATCCAGAACTATGTTTGTGACGGAAGCGGTCATGAGGAAGAAGAAAGGCTTTCTTGAGTCTCCCACCGCTCTCAGTACCGCGGCTCCCACGTTGTAGAAAGCCTGCGCTGAAACGAAACTGAAAATAATACGAAGATAGGTAACCGCATAATCCAGAGATTCTTCAGGGACCTTCGTGAGTCTGAGGATCGCAGGACTTAAACTTACCCCTAAAGTAGTAAAGCATACGGCGAAAACCACGGCAATGAACATAGCAGTCTGGGACGCCCTTTTCAGATTCTCGTCATCTCTCGCTCCGAAAAACCTCGATATGACTATGCCTATACCCGTTGAGAAACCCATCATTCCGTTCAGAACGATAAGAAGGATCGGAGAGCAGGCTCCGACAGCGGAATACTGTTCGTTTCCTACGTAATTTCCAAGCACCCAGGTGTCCGTCATGGTATAAAGCTGCTGAAAGAGATTCCCCAAGATCAGAGGAATCGCAAACTGTATTATGAGACTGAATATGTTGCCGTTTGTCATATCCAGTGTTTTTGATTTGGAATTATTTGACATTTATTTCCTCTTGCTTTATACTCTGACTGACGGGTATGTGATGCTATGACCCGCCTTTTTTTATTTTCAATACTTGTTCCCTGCTTCGCAAGGCTTTGCTATACCGATATAAAATGCCGGGAACTTGAACACGTATTTATCTTCGCGCTTCTTCCGGGAGCCCTCTTTACAGACGTCTCTTTGCTTCAGCGCACGGCAGGAGCGGTTCTTCCCTTTCTCCTCACCCCAATTCTCGGTTTCGGTGACGTGTTACTGCTGTCAGTCCTCGGCTTTGTTCTTGGCGTTTACGGCTGTTTCGAAACATTTGCCCTTGCATCCGTCATAAGCGGACTCGTCTGCACTGCAGGACTGATTCTCAAAAAAGTAAAAAAGGAAGACGAGCTTCCCTTTGCCCCCTACATTTGCTCTGCGTGTCTTGTGCTCCTATTAAAGCAAACTTTCCTTTCCGGAGCTTAGAACAAAGTAAATCTCCTGATGTAGATTATTGCGGCGAAATAAAGGATCACGGCGATCACTGCGACAGCGTCGCCTTTTTTATAATGCATCTCGTTCATCCTGGTTCTGCCCTTACCGCCGTTGTAACATCTGGCTTCCATGGCCATGGCAAGATCTCCCGCAATTCTGAAAGCAGCAACGAAAAGCGGAACAAGAAGCGGCAGAAGCGCTTTTGCTTTTTCTTTAAGCGTTCCGTTCTCAAAATCTGCGCCCCTTGACGACTGGGCTTTCATTATCTTATCCGTCTCTTCCATAAGAGTGGGTATGAACCTGAGAGCTATGGACATCATCATTGCCAGCTCGTGAGCCGGAAGTCCTATGACCTTTAAAGGCGCAAATATCTTTTCTAGTCCGTCCGTCAGACTGATGGGCTTGGTCGTAAGAGTAAGAACCGAGCTTCCGAAAACCAGAAGTATGAGCCTTATTGCCATAAAGCCGGCTCTGTATATGCCGTCCTTCGTTATCTTTATTATCCACCAGGTAAAAATGGGTTCACCGCTTCCGGAAAGCACGTTGACTATGACCGTAAGTATTAGGATCATCAGGATCGGTTTGAATCCCTTGGTAACGAAACTGAATGGAACCTTGGATATCTTTACGCAGATAAACAGGAATAGAGCCGCGATACCGAAACCAACGAAGGATTTAATGAAAAACAGAGAAATAAGGTACGCGAAAACGGCAAAGATCTTGGTCCTTGCGTCGAGATCGTGAATCCTGGATTCAACGGGATAATATTGTCCTAGAGTAATGTCTTTAAGCGCCATTTACTTTTTTCCGAACACCCTAACTATTTCGTTCACCGTTTCATCGAAGGTGAGCGTTCTTTTCAGCTTTATTCCCCTTGCGAGCAGATATTGTGAAAAACTCGGTCCCTGAGGAAGATCGAGCCCTGCAGCGATTACTTCTTCGAGGTTGTGGAATACCTCTTTAGGAGTGCCCATAAGCCTTATGGTTCCCCTCTTCAGAACAATAACCCTGCTTGCGAACTCTACTACGTCGTCCATATTATGCGATACGAGAAAAATGGTGAGATTCTGCTCCTCCTTTATTCTCGTGATCATTTCGAGTATATCTCTGCGGCCTTTCGGATCAAGACCCGCGGTCGGTTCGTCCAGCACCAGTACTTTGGGGTTCATTGCAAGAACACCGGCTATGGCCACCCTTCTTTTCTGTCCTCCGGAAAGAGCGAACGGGGAAACCTCGGAATGTCTGTCGGCGTCTATACCGACAAGCTGCATTGCGTGCAGCGCTCTTTCCCTGCACTCCTCTTCAGAAAGCCCCTGATTCTTGGGTCCGAACATGATATCCTTAAGAACAGTCTCCTCAAAAAGCTGATACTCGGGATACTGGAACACAATACCTATCTGTCTTCTCAGTTTTCTTGCTTCCTGATCCTTGCCGTTTATATCAATGCCGTCCGCAAGGACCTGGCCTGTGGTCGGCTTTATGAGTCCGTTCAGGTGCTCGACAAGGGTGGTTTTACCCGATCCCGTACTCCCTACGATGGCAATAAAATCACCCTCTTCGGCAACGAAATTGATGTTGTCAAGAGCTTTGGTCTCATAGGGAAGTCCTACGCTGTATATGTAACTTAAATCCTTTACTTCAATGCGCATAATACGTCTGCCAGCTGATCTTCCGTCACCACGTTTTTGGGTATATCGAACCCTTTTTCCTTAAGTGCCGCAGCCATTTTGACTGCGAATGGTATGTCAAGATAGAGCTTTTCCAGCTCTTTTTTATTTTCAAATACTTCCGAAGGTTCACCATCCATGACTATCTTCCCTTCGGACATTACGATTATTCTGTCCGCCTGAGCAGCTTCTTCCATGAAGTGAGTGATAAGAACTATCGAATGCCCTTCGCTGTGAAGTTTCTTGATTATCGACATGATCCCCTTTCGGCCGAGGGGATCGAGCATTGCCGTGGCCTCGTCGAATACGATGCATTCGGTTCTCATGGCAATAACTCCCGCTATTGCAATTCTTTGTTTCTGGCCTCCGGACAGAAGATGCGGACCCTTTTTCCTATAGTCGTACATTTCCACGGCTTTCAGAGCTTCGTCCACTCTTTTTCTTATCTCTTCCGACGGAAGTCCCAGATTCTCAGGACCGAACGCCACATCGTCCTCTATGATGGAAGATACCAGCTGATTGTCCGGATCCTGGAAGACCATACCGACTCTTTTCCTTATCTCCCATATCATGGATTCGTCGGCAGTGTCCATTCCGTCCACGTAGACCTTGCCTTCGGTAGGCAGAAGAAGCGCGTTCATATTAAGAGAGAGTGTCGATTTTCCGGAGCCGTTTCTTCCCACGATCGCCACAAACTCTCCTTTATGTATATCAAGATTGACGCCGTCCAGAGCGAAGGTCTGTTCCTGACCTTCCTCGGCTTCGTATGCAAACTTGAGATTTTCAATTTTGATGAGAACGTCTTTTTCCTGCATAACGATTTATATTACCACAAATATATGTAAATAGATACAAAAAAAGGCACGATAAAACCGTGCCTTTGATAGTTTTTCTTTAACGGCGGAAATCCTACTTGATATTGACCTTGCCGTTGACCTTTGCGCCGCTTTCAATACCGATTCTGGCAGCTTCGATGTTGCCCTTTACTACGGCAGTGTTCTTGAGAACAACACCGCCCTTTGCGGTAATGTCGCCTTCGACTGTTCCGTAAACTGTGATGTTCTTGCAGCTTACGTTTCCGGATACGACTGTTCCGGCCTTAACGATCACGTTGTTTACTGCGCTGATATTGGAATTGGAAGTTGCCTTGTCGATGAGCAGGCTGGAGCATTCGATATCTCCGAGGGCTGTTCCCTTGAGAACAACGTTTCCGTCTACGTGTGTGCTTCCCGTTACTTCACCGTTAAGTACGAGGTGTCCCGTGGATGTGATGTTTCCTTCGATCTTTGTTCCGGAGGAAATAAAACCGACCTCAGACTTCGGCGTTTCAACGACAGCAACCGGCTCTTTCTTTTCTTCTGCAACCGGTGTGGTTACTGCTGCATTTTCTTTTGCAGAATCGTTCTTTTCATTAAATAAACTCATGTTTATACTCCTAAATCAAATTCATCGTCGCCGATTTCTACTGCATTCTTATTGGTGAGCATGATGCTTGCGTTGACTCTTGAACCTTCATCCATGTGGATAGCGCCCGTGACTACGTCGCCGACCACCAGTGCAGACTCCTTGAAGTCAACATTGCTGGTTGCGGTGATCACACCCTTGACCTTACTGTTTACACTGACATCGTTTGCGGAAAGATTTCCGACGATAATAGAATTACCATCGACGATGATCTTGCCGGCAGCCTTTGAATTGCCGTGTACTTTTGCGTCGTTTAACTGAACATTCGCAGCCTTGATATCGCCTACGACAAGTCCGTTTACCTTGATGTCGCTTGCAGAAGTGACATTTCCGTTTACTCTGCCGCTTACGGATACCTGCTTGTCGGAGTTGAGGTTTCCGTCGACTACCATGCCGTTGGAAATAACGCTGGCGCTGTCGGTATCGTTTTCAGAGTATTTGGAAAATACAGACTCGTCACAGGAGTCGATAACAGCGACTCTCTGCTCATCTTCAATTATATCGAACGCATCGATTTCTTTTAATCCGCCGACCACGTCTGCCTGGACCTGGTCCTGAAAATCTTTGTATTCCATATACCTTCTCCATTAAAAAAATGTAAAAATATTCACCTATAAATATTAACATTGAGCACCTTTTTTGTCAATGAATTGACATACTGTGCCGTTAACAATATTTAGCATTACACGAAATTGCTGTCAATGGTGATAACAGCGTTGTACTTTGGGTCGCACTCCTTTAAACCGTCTCTTATCAGTTGTCTGAGTTTAGCGTCGTCGTAGGAACAGGAATGATCTTTTACTATATCGAATACCACGTTGGTGTGTGTCGGACCGTCGACAAGTCTGACGTCATGAAAACTCAGTACGCCGTCTATGGCCGAAGTCACCGCTCTGATATGTTCCTTAGCCTGTTCCACCGCCGGATTGCCGACGTCGACAGGATCCATATGTATGGTCAGAAGAATGCCCAGTTTTTCCAGCACCTCCACCTCGATATTATCGATATCGTCGTGTATCTCGAATACGTCCCTTGAGCCGTCCACTTCCGCGTGCACCGACGCGAACAGTCTGCCGGGGCCGTAGTCGTGAACCAGAAGATCGTGTATCCCTATTACACTGTCGTGCGCCGTAATAACATCCGATATTGCTTTTACCGTTTCAGGATCCGGAGGCTGTCCCAGAATCGGAGAGATCGTTTCTCTTACCAGTCCTATCCCGGACCAGAGTATGAACAAAGCCACAACGATCCCCATAGGTCCGTCGAGATTGAGGTTCGTAAATCCGCTTACGAGGGTCGCGACCAGAACGGCCGAGGTTGAAATGACGTCGTTTCTGCTGTCTGCTGCGGTAGCGATAAGAGCATCCGAATCTATCAGTTTCCCTATGCTTTTGTTGAAGGAGGCCTGCCACAGTTTTATCAAAATGGCGCAGGCCAGGACCGTTACGCTGAGCCAGGAAAACTCTATTGCTTCGGGATGTATTGTTTTCAGAAGTGACGACCTGAAAAGTTCTATTCCGATAAGAATTATCATAATAGAGACCGCAAGCCCTGTCAGGTACTCGCTTCTCCCGTGTCCGTAAGGGTGGTCCTTATCCGGCTTCTTTGACGCGATCTTGAACCCGAGCAGTGTAATAAGAGATGCGGATGCGTCGCTCAAGTTGTTGATACCGTCGGCAAGAATGGAAATACTTCCGAATATGATGCCTGAAAGTATTTTGAATGCGCAAAGTATGAGGTTTGAGATAATGCCCACGGCTCCTGCCACGCTTCCGTAGCGTTCCCTTACCTGCGGGTTTTTCACGTCTTCAGAGTTTTTGATAAAAGTTTTGATTATCCAGTTTTTCATTTTCTCCAATTGTACACTGCGTCCGGAAAAACTCCGGACGCAGTAATTTCATATTGTTATTCCGCATCAAAGCGATTCGAGGAATTCTTTTGAAAGTCTTCTGTTTGCCGGATGATCTTCCGGGAAGTCCTTCCAGGGACCGTTGTTAAGGTGATGTATCTCCTCAACGGCCTGGTCCCAAAGCTCCGTACTTTCTCTGTCGGGATAGAACTCTATAAACTCCCCATCCACGAAAGTATAGAACCTGCTGACGTCGTTGCACATACCGAAGGTGGGAACTTCTGCGGAAGGCAGGAAGAATTCATAATCTTCACCGTCTTTTGTTCCCTTGTATTTCAGTCCTTCTCTCGTAAGTGTAAGAGTCCCCTCTCCTACGATCTCCGACGACTGGTTGTTTTTTATGAGGTGATCTTTTGGTATGGTACCTATCTTTACGTGGTCTTCAAGTATATATTCCGGATCGGATACCTGCTTTTTCACCCACGCTCTTTCCATATCGAACCATATGGAAGGAGTCTCCGGGACTACGGAATCCTCGGTGAGCGGATGAAGATCGTAATACTCGTCCACCCTCACACCTGACCCGCAGCACTTGCAGCGCAGCGTATCCTTGGTACTTTCCATCTGAAGAGGAGTATGGCACTTGGGACACCAGTAAAGAAGCTGATGCATATTTTCGGCTATGCCCTTGCTCTTGAAAGCGTAGTGATGTTCTTTATTCCACTCGTAATCGTCGTGCCAGAGATCTCTGTCTATCTTTTCCTGTATCTCTTCGGCGCTCCTCTTTTTGAGATCCTCGGGAGGGAACATCAGGTCTACATCTACGTCGACATGGCCGGGCCTTTCTTCCAGATTGTATTTGGTGTTCGCAAGATATCCGCCGGCGGTCTTTACGCCGAATACGGGTACGCCGAAGGATTTCAGAAGCGCTCCGGTACCTGTCTGACTTGGCTGATTGTGACCTGAAATGGAGCTCATGCCTTCGGGAAGTATGCATATCCTGCCGCCTTCCTTCAGAACTCTCTTCATCTGTCTCATCGCATAGAGATCCGGTACGAAGTTTTTCTTCTGTATGATCTTCATTGCCCTCAGAACTAGATTCAGATGGCTCTTGAATATTTCGTTGTATCCCATAACGTAGTTGAGCGTATCGGGATAGAAAGGAAGACCGAGATAAACGTAGTCTATTCTTGAAACGTGGTTCCCTATGACTATGTAAGGCGTGTCTCTGTACGGTTTAAGATCGACGTGTACGTTAAAATGCACGTCGAATTTCTTGTAATAAAGTATTTTTGCCACGTGAGACATAAACCTGTAAGGCAGCTTGGCCACAGGATGTATCTTTCTGGACTGATACTGTTCGTGAAGTGATTTCTGTTCTTTCATATCGCTGCTCTACTTAAGGAGTTCCAGAACGTCGCCTACGGTTCTGATATGCTCCAGTTTTTCCTCGGGTATTTCTTTTCCGAACACGTCTTCCGCATCGGAAATGCAGTTGACTATATCCAATGAGGTAAATCCGAGATCCGCAACGAAATCCGTTTCTTCGCTGATACTTGCCGGATCGACGCCTTCGCTGTTAGCTACGATTATTTCTATGAGTTTTTCCAACATATGAACACCTCCTGATCTTCTGAATTCATGAGTTATTTATTATTATAACATTTATCTTGCAAATGAATAAACTTTTTGTTAGAATAACTCTTGCTTTGGGGCGTTAGCGCAGCTGGGAGCGCGTTTGACTGGCAGTCAAGAGGTCAGGGGTTCGATCCCCCTACGCTCCACCATCAAAAAAACCTTGAGATTTGATCTCAAGGTTTTTCTTATTTATCATTCTTCGGGCGGCGCCACGTCTGTTTCCGGAAGCCTGCCGAGGTACTCCTCAAGCGTTACGCCCCTGCCGGTTATATATTTCGATATTTCCGTCGTTCTCACGTATCGTATATGCCACGGTTCATAACCGTATCCGGTTATGGATTCTTTTCCTTCAAGATATCTGAGGATAAAGCCGTAATCTGCGAGCTTCTCATGTATCTTCGCCCATATTTCAGGATACTCTACCATGTCCTCATTCTCATAAACGTCTACCCCATCTATGACTAGGTAGAGGTCGAGAGCAAGACCCGTATGATGTTCTGAATATCCGGGCACAGCTACGTAGCGCTTTGTATAGTCTTCACCGTATTTTACCGTAAAGTCATCCCAGATCTTTTGCTGTGCTGCCACGTTTCTTCTCGCTGAATCGAGCTCTACGAATATGCCTTCTGATGCAAGATCGTCTCTCAGCATCGAATAGGCTTCATAGGCTCTCTTTTCGACTTCCACGTCATCTCCTAGAGAGTTTTTGATCGTTACTGTTTCGAGCCTATCCTCCCAGTCATCAGGAAGTTTATTTTCCTTGTTGACCAGAACAAGATAATCTATATATCCTTCCCTTTTAAAAATA